>Ga0105046_10013276_pt1 | contig 12761 bp, 9 predicted proteins | sample MAT03_FD_78385 | JGI IMG/M metagenome (GOLD analysis project Ga0105046, IMG submission 78385) | Freshwater microbial communities from Lake Fryxell liftoff mats and glacier meltwater in Antarctica - MAT-03 (megahit assembly) | ecosystem: Environmental > Aquatic > Freshwater > Ice > Liftoff... | reverse complement strand
GCTCGAAGACGTGCGCAATCGCTGCGTAATTCTTTTTGACCACCGCCCAACAGTCGTTTTGCGTGGGTGCACCTGCAAGCCAGCTCGCAATTGTGAGAGGCGGCGTATTGCGTGTCAACCCGGGATCTGTAAAAACGTCCCGCGTCGAGACAAAAACGGGTGCTGTGGCGATGAGATAAACGCGCTCCGGCAGCGTCACCCTAGTAAGCACATCGCCCACGCCTTCGGCAAATGCGCTAAAACCGCGCACGAAAACGGGCACGTCGGCGCCGAGTGTCACGCCAATTGCCGCCAGCTGATCATCATTGAGCCGCGTTTTCCAAAGCGCGTTGAGCGCCACCAGCGTCGTTGCCGCATTGCTTGATCCACCGCCCAGACCCGCGCCGAGCGGAATGCGCTTGTGCACGTGGATCTCCGCACCCAGCGCTGAGCCGCTGACGGATTTCAGCGCCAGCGCGGCGCGCACCGCGAGATCATCGGCCTCCGCGACGCCTGCTGCGCCCAGTGGCCGCGTGATTTGGCCATCCTCGCGCACGCTGATCTCAACGCTGTCACCGACATCCAGCAGCTGAAACACCGTTTGCAGCCGATGGTAGCCATCGGGCCTTCGCCCAAGCACATGCAGAAACAGGTTGATTTTGGCCGGGGAGGGCCAGCGCGTCAGTTCAGCCATGACCTTAAAGTGTTTCTCAATCGAGAAACTGCCACTCGGCCACGCTTAAACGCACGCTGTGATCACCAAAGCGCGCGACGATCTTGTGTGGGAGCAGGGTTTCGCCGACCAAGCGATAGTCGCGATAGTCGATCTGCCAGCCGTTTTGCGCGAGCGAAACCGGCGTGTTTTCGGCATTCAGCCGGCCCGCGTGCGCGCCCGCAGCGGCGGTCGCGCGCGACCAATGGCGAAGCTTGGCCAGCGGCACAGCAAAGCCAAAAATCGGGATCAGCAGCGAATCGGCGTCGGCGGCCACGCGTTCGCTTCGCCCATCGTTGAGGCTGGCGCTGAGTGGATCACTTTTGAGCAGATAGCGGCGCTGCGCCAGCGGCACGCTAAGCTCAATGCGATCGTCGTCGGCGCCTTGGTGCCAGGTGATCTCACCGCTACCGGCTTGTTTGCCGTCGCTGAAGCCAACTCGGCCGCGCAGCACGATCTGACCGGCCGTTGCAAAGCGCAGGCTGCGTTCGCTCAAGACGCGCTCGACGTCGCCGCGGCTGTGCTTGGGCGCCGTTGCGCAGCCGCCCAGCAACAGGGCCAGCAAGCAGCCAAGCAGCAGTCCGCTTGGCGCTTGGCGCTTAGTCACTTCACGCCCAGACGCGTCATTGTCGTCAGCAGGCGCTGGTTACCGGGGTTGGCTTTGATGGCGGCACGCAGAATTTCCGCGCCTTTTTCGCGATCACCGCTGGCAATCAGAACCTCGCCATAGTGGGCAGAAATTTCTGGGTCCTGATTGAGGGAATGCGCGCGCGCCAGATACTTCAACGCTTCATCGGTTTTGCCGAGCTTAAACTTCACCCAGCCCATTGAATCGATCACCGCGGCCTCGTCAGGGCTAAGCTTGAGCGCGCGTTCGATATAGCCCAAGGCTTCTTCGTAGCGGGTGGTCTCGTCAGCTAAGGTGTAACCCAGCGCGTTGAGCGCGTAGGCGGCTTCGGGATCAAGCCCGATGATCCGCCGGAAATCGCGTTCCGCGTCGTCCAAGCGCTTGTTTTCAACCAGCTTGAGCGCCCGCGCATACAAAAGCCGGGGTGAGTTCGAGAGCGCCGCCAAGCCGCGATCGAGTGCAGAAAACTCGGCATTGAGGTCTTTGCGCTCGCTCGCCATCTCCGCTTCCAGCAGCCAAGCCGATTCGATGATTTGCGGGTCTTCGGATTCGGTTTGCAGGCGCTTAAGCAGGGCCAGCGCCTCGCTTGGTTTGCTGCTGGCATTGAGCACCGCGGCCTGGCGGATGCGCGCTGCGCCGACGTTTTCGCCCAAATCAACCTGCGCATACCATTTCAGCGCCTCGGCATTGAGCTTGAGCGTTTCAGCGAGCTGGCCCAAGGCAAAGGCGTGATCGGCGCGATTTTCAACCTTCAATGCAGCCAGCGCGCGGTAGTGGCGAAGCGCCGCCGCGCGATCGCCACCTTCGTCTGCGTAGGCCGACCGCGCCAGCAGCACGTCTTGGTCCTGCGGCAGCGCGCTTAAGACCTGATCTGCCGCCGCAAAGCGCTTGTAGCGCGAGAGCAGCGCGGCATATCCGATCTTGAGCGTGCGGTCATCGGGCAAGATCTGGGTGGCCCGCTCGTAGTCGGCAAGCCCGGCATCCACTTGCTGCGCTTCCAGCTTCATTTGGCCGCGGTAGATCAGCGCTCTTTCGGATTTGGGATGCGTCTGCACCGCGAGATTCGCCAGTGCGTTTGCGCGCTCGGTGAGACCAAGCGCCTGCGCCAGCTGTGATTGCGCAAATAAGCTGTCGAGATCCTTGCCTGAACTGCGCAGCTCAAGCAGGCGCACGAATACATTCTTTGCAACGAGAGAATCGCCGTGGCCGACCAGCGACTGGCCCACCAGCTGCCAGCGCTCCTTGGCCGGCTGGCTGCCGTCCAGCAGGATCTGGAGCTGCTCAAAGGCGCTGGCTTCATCGCCTGAGTGAATTGCGCTGCTGGCAAGCGCTTGGCGCGCGAGCAGGGCATTTGGGTCGAGAGTCAGCCAGCGTTTGGCCGCTTGCTGGGCGAGCTCATAGCGCCGCGCAAAAACGGCGATGCGGGTCGCCCGCTCGGCCACCTGCGGATCCGCGGACGTCAGCGCGGCGCGCGCGTAAAGTTCGGCGGCTTCACCGACGCGTTCGTTCTTGAACGCCATCTCTGCGGCGATCAGCAGGCTGGTTTGCGCCTGTTGGGCCTGCTGCTCGTCCATCGCTGCGGGCGCCTCTTTTTTCAAAGGTGGGCTCGCGCAGCCGCCGACGCTGAGCGCACCGAACAGCGCAAGCGTGGCCAGCCAGCTTGAAGTGGCGGCAGCGGCGCCGCACAATGGGAGAAGCTTTTTGTTGTTAGCCATCAATGTTCCTGTTTGCCCTTGGCATTAATCATGAAACAGCGCCGGTTGCCGTGCGCGAACGCGTCGCGTTCGGCAGGGAGCGGCTGCCGCAGGCCTTAAGGGATCTCAAGGCCCAGACCGGTTTAAACGAAGCGGCCATTATCTCAACCTGCAACCGCACTGAGATCTACGGCAGTGCCGAAACCGATCTGAGCGAGGAGACAAGCCTTTGGCTGCATCGCACGAGTGGCTCCGACCCGAGCCGTTTGACTCCGTTCCTTTATCGCCACACCCAACAAGCCGCAGTTCGTCATTTAATGCGAGTCGCATGCGGATTGGAGTCCATGGTATTGGGGGAGCCGCAGATCTTGGGCCAAGTGAAAGAAGCATACCTGCTCGCCCGTGAGGCGAACACCCTTGCAGCGCCGCTGAACCGTTTGTTCGAGCACAGTTTCCACGTGGCCAAGCGCGTCCGCACCGACACCTTGATCGGCCACAGTTCCGTCTCGGTGGCCGCGGCGGCGGTGAAGCTGGCGCGGCAGATTTTTGGTGACCTCAAGCGCGAAACCGTGCTCCTGATCGGTGCCGGCGAAACCATCGAATTGACCGCGCGGCACTTAAGTGACCACGGCGTGCGCAAACTGATCGTCGCCAACCGCTCGCTTGAGCGCGCCGAGCTGCTCGCAAGCCGATTTTCAGGCTATGCGATTGCGCTCGGCTCGCTTGACCAGCACTTGGCCCACGCCGACATCATCATTTCATCGACCGCAGCGCCTGAACCCATTGTCAGCCGCAGCGCACTCAAAGCGGCTCTGAAGGAGCGCAAACACAAGCCGATCTTTATTGTGGATCTGGCGGTTCCCCGCGATGTCGAGCCGGCAGCGGCCGAGCTTGAAGACGTTTATCTGTACACCGTCGACGATTTGGCCTCGGTGGTCGAAACCGGCGCGAATGCGCGCCGCGAGGCCGCGATTGCGGCGGGCGAGATCGTCGATTTGTCCTGCCTGCACTACACCGAATGGCTGCATTCGCTCGATGCCAATCGGGTCATCCGCGCGCTCCGCGGGCGCGCCGAGGGCATGCGCGATGAGCTTGTGGCCAAATCGATCGCGCAGATTCGCGCCGGCAAAGACCCTGAGGATTCCATGCGTCAGCTCGCCCACGCGTTGACCAATCGCATCCTTCACGAGCCAAGCCTCAGGCTGCGCGAATCCGCGGCGCTCGGTAATGACCAAACCATCGCCGCCGCCGAAAAACTTTTTGGTCTGGAGCCTCCGAATGTCGAATAACGCTTTATTGGGCGCCGCCGATGAGCTTGTCGTGCATGCACGCGCTCTGATAGCGGGCGCCTGGGATCGAGATCCCGCCAGCGACGTCTACGAAACCGCGGAAAACCTAGCCGAGCAGGCGCAGTCTGAAAAGCTGGAAGACTTATCCGAGGCACTGCTTGGGTTTTCGGCGTATTTGAGCTCCTTTGTGGATTCGGCCCTGATGCCGCGCGCAGCCCAGGCCCAGCAGCTAAGTGCACTGATCGAGGCCATTTTTGAGGCGGTCATGCGTCACCGCGGCAGCGCCGGCGAACCCGCTGCGCTGGTCGAAATAGCGACCACCAAGGCGCTCGCCCCTGCGGTCTTTTACTTGGGCAGTTTAAGCCTGGGACAAGACGTCTCGACGCTGGTTAGCCAGCGTGGCCACGATCTGAAAATTGCGCCGTCTGCTGAGGCGCTGGTCCAGGCGCTGGTTGAGAATCGGGCGCAGGCTTTGATCGTTGAGGCATCGCAGCTGGCCGCATTGAGGCGCGTTTACGACAGCGGTGACCTGCTTGATAAAGGCAAGCCGCCGCTGATCGTGGTTTCCAAACAGGATGATCTGGGGCTTCGGCTGAGCGCGGTCCGCATGGGAGCCGATGCCTTCTTTGTGCTGTTTGAGGATTCCCAGCGCTTGGCATCGCGCCTAACTGAATTGATCGAGGATCGGAACAATCCCTATCGCGTGTTGATCGTTGATGACGACGCCTCAATGACGCTTTTTTGCGGCTCGATCCTGCGCCACAACGGCATGGAAACGCGCGCCGTGAATGCACCAGAAGCTGCGCTGGAAACGTTGAGTGACTTTGTGCCTGACGTCATCATCGCCGACCTCTACATGCCTGAAATCAGCGGCTTGGAGCTGGTCGCGCTGTTTCGCGCGCACCCCAAGACCCTGTTCACCCCGGTGATTTTGCTGAGCGGTGACGACGACGCAGAAAAGCGTTTCGACACCTTAATCATTGGCGGCGACGACTATTTGACCAAGCCGATTCGGCCGCGCCACTTGGTCGCAGCAGTAGCCTCTCGCGCCCGCCGCGCGCGCTGGCTCAAGCGCGAGCTGAAGGATTCTCCGCGCTAGTCGCGGGCAACAGCCAAAGCGCAGCGATCAAGCTGCGCGAATTTATTCCGCTTCGTAGCTCAAGTTGGGCGCCAGCCAGCGCTCGGCTTCAGTCTGGCTCATGTTTTTGCGCTCGGCGTAGTCGACCACTTGGTCTTCGCGAATCTTGCCGACCACAAAGTATTGGCTGTCTGGATGGCTGAAATAGAGCCCAGAAACGGCCGCAGCCGGATACATGGCGAAGGATTCAGTCAGCGTCATCCCCGCGTTTGCGGGCGCATCCAAAAGATCGAAGATCAGCCCTTTTTCGGTGTGTTCGGGGCAGGCCGGATAGCCCGGTGCGGGGCGGATACCGCGATAGCGTTCGCCGATCAGGGCCTCGGTTTCGAGCGCTTCGTCGGGCGCATAGCCCCACAACTCGCGCCGCACGCGCTCATGCAGGCGCTCGGCAAAGGCTTCGGCCAAGCGATCGGCAAGCGCCTTCACCATGATCGCCGAATAGTCGTCGAATTCGGCCTCAAAGGCTTTCGCGCGCTCATCCGCGCCGATGCCGGTGGTGACCGCAAACGCGCCAATCCAGTCGGCCCGGCCAAGCGCCGCCGGCGCGACAAAATCGGCGAGACAGAAGTTGGGCTTGCCCGGTGGCTTGTCGATCTGCTGGCGCAGGCAGCGCAGCGTGGCGCGCACGCTGCTGCGTGACTCGTCGGTAAAAATCTCGATGTCGTCGCCGACCCGATTGGCGGGCATCAGACCCACCACGCCGCGCGCCTGCACCCAGTTCTCAGCGATCATTTGATCGAGCATGGTGTTCGCCTCGGCAAACAGCTTGCGCGCCTGTTCACCGACCACCGCATCATCTAGGATTTTCGGGTAGTGCCCGGCCAGTTCCCAGGTAAAGAAAAACGGCGTCCAGTCAATGTAGCGGCGCAGCTCGCCTAAGTCGTAGTCGGCAAATACGCTCAAGCCCGGATGCGCAGGTGCCGGCGGCTGGTAATCCGGGTCCATCACGTAGCCGCGGGCGCGAGCGTCTTCCAGCGCGATCAGCCGATGCGCCGGGCCTTTGTTGCTGTGGCGGGCGCGAAGCTCGGCGTATTCGACGCGCAGCTTTTCCACAAACGGGGTTTTAAGCTCTTTCGAGATCAGGCTCTGCGCCACGCCCACGGCGCGCGATGCGTCTTTGACCCACACGGTCGCTTCGCCGTAGTGCGGTTCGATCTTGAGCGCGGTGTGCGCGCGCGAGGTGGTCGCGCCACCAATCATCAGCGGCACCGAAAACCCCTGACGCTGCATTTCTCGGGCGAGATGGCTCATCTCTTCAAGCGATGGGGTGATCAAGCCAGAGAGGCCGATCAGATCGACGTTTTCGGCGCGGGCGATATCGAGGATTTTTTGCGCGGGCACCATCACGCCCAAATCAATCACCTCAAAATTATTGCAGCGCAGAACCACGCCGACGATGTTCTTGCCGATGTCGTGCACGTCGCCTTTGACGGTCGCCATCAAAATCTTGCCGTTGTTGGTGCGGACCTCGCCGGTGAGGCGCTTTTCTTCCTCGAAATAGGGTTCCAGATAGGCGACCGCTTTTTTCATCACCCGCGCTGATTTGACCACCTGCGGCAGGAACATTTTGCCCGCGCCGAAGAGATCGCCGATGAAGTTCATGCCGTCCATCAGCGGGCCTTCAATCACCTCCAGTGGCCGGCTGCATTGCGCACGCGCGTCTTCGGTGTCGGCCACCACAAACTCATCAATGCCGTGCACCAGCGCGTGTTTAAGCCGTTCGAATACCGGCAATTCGCGCCACTTGAGGCGATCAGATTCATCCTCAGCGCGCGCCTTGAAGGTATTCGCCACTTCAAGCAGGCGTTCGGTTGCGTCCTCGCGGCGATTGAGCACCACGTCTTCAACGCGCTCCAGCAAATCAGCGGGAATGTCGTCGTAAACGCCGAGTTGGCCCGCGTTGACGATGCCCATGTCCATACCGGCTTTGATCGCGTGATAAAGAAAAACCGAATGGATCGCTTCGCGCACCGGGTTGTTGCCGCGAAAGGAAAAGCTCACGTTGGAGACGCCGCCTGAGACTTTCGCACCGGGCAGGGTGCGCTTGATTTCGCGGGTGGCGTTGATGAAATCGACCGCGTAGTTGTTGTGCTCCTCAATCCCGGTGGCGATCGCAAAAACGTTCGGGTCAAAGATGATGTCTTCGGGCTCAAAGCGCACCTCGTCCACCAGCAATCGGTAGGCGCGCGTGCAGATCTCTACTTTGCGCTCAAAGGTGTCGGCTTGGCCCACTTCGTCAAAGGCCATCACCACGACCGCAGCGCCGTAGCGCTTGCATTTGCGCGCTTGCTCCAAAAACGGTTCGACGCCTTCTTTCATCGAAATCGAATTCACCACGCCCTTGCCCTGCAGGCACTTTAAGCCGGCTTCGAGCACGCTCCATTTGGACGAATCGACCATCACCGGAACCCTGGCGATATCCGGTTCGGCGGCGATCAAGCACAGGTATTTGACCATGCAGGCTTCCGAATCAAGCAGCCCTTCGTCCATGTTGACGTCGATCATCTGCGCGCCGGCCGTTACCTGCTGTCGCGCCACATCCACCGCGCGCTCAAAATCGCCTTCCTTGATCAGCCGCTTGAACACGGCTGAACCCGTCACGTTGGTGCGTTCGCCAATGTTGATGAAGTTGCTGTTTTCGCCGAAGGTGAGCCCTTCCAAGCCAGACAAGCGCATCAGGCTGCCTCCAGCCAAATCGGCCGGTTTGGCAGAGGTCTTGGCGCAATGCCTTGAACCGCCTGCGCGATCGCCTTGATGTGGGCAGGCGTGGTGCCGCAGCAGCCGCCCACGATGTTGAGAAATCCCGCCTGCGCAAACTCTTTGATCACCACAGCCATTTCTTCGGGAGACTCGTCGTATTCGCCAAAGGCGTTGGGCAGGCCCGCGTTCGGATGGGTGGAGATCAGGCATTCGGCCTGACCCGACAGCTCCGCGATATAAGGCCGCAATTCGCTGGCGCCGAGCGCGCAGTTGAAGCCGACCGAAAGCAGCTCAGCGTGGCGCACTGAGTAGTAAAACGCCTCTGCGGTTTGGCCTGAAAGCGTGCGCCCGGAGGCGTCGGTGATCGTGCCGGAAACCATCAGGGGCACCCGCCAGCCCTTGTGCTCAAACATCTCATTGAGCGCATACAGCGCGGCTTTGCAGTTGAGCGTATCGAACACGGTTTCGACCATCAGCACGTCGGCGCCGCCATCAATCAGGGCTTCTGCCGCCTGCGTGTAGGCGCCGGCCAACTCGTCAAACGAGGTGTTGCGGAAGCCTGGATTGTTGACGTCAGGGGAAATCGACGCGGTGCGGTTGGTGGGCCCAAGCACGCCGATTACAAAGCGCGGTTTGGATGGATTGCGCAAGCTGTACTCGTCGGCGACTTCGCGGCACAGGCGGGCGCCTTCGAAGTTAAGGTCGCGCACTTCGCTTTCTAAGTGATAGTCGGCTTGCGCAATCGTGGTTGCGTTAAAAGTGTTGGTTTCGATCATGTCGGCGCCCGCGTCGAAATAGGCGCGCGCGATATCGCGAATGATTTTGGGCTGGGTCAGCACCAGCAAATCGTTGTTGCCTTTGAGGTCATGGCAGGCACAGGCAAAGCGTTCGCCGCGGTAGCCCGCCTCGTCGAGGTGATAGCTCTGGATCATCGAACCCCAGGCGCCGTCCATGATCAAAATGCGTTGGGATAGCGCGTCGAGCAGCAGCTTCGTGCGGGCGGGGTCTTTGAAGGGCAGTGGACGCATTAAGGATTACCTCGGGGCTTTGACCGCACAAAGGGCGATCACTTCAAAATGGGGGGCGCGTTTTTCTTTCGCAATGACTTCGGCGTGGCGGATCTTGAGGCCCGCGGCGCGCGCGAGACCGCTCAGTTCGGCGGGCTCAAAGCCCATGTTGCAGTGGCCAAAGGGTTCAATTTGGCTTGCGTGGTTGTGGCGGTTGAGCGTGCTGATCAATACGGTGCCGCCGGGCTTAAGCACGCGTGCAACTTCACGCAGAACCTTGTCAGGCCGGCTCGCGTAGGTCAGCGCATTCATCAAAAAAGCCTGATCGAAGCTCTCGTCGGCGAAGGCCAAGGCCTGCATGTCGCCCAACTCAAAGCGAACATTCACGACGTTCGCGAGACGCTCGCGGCCAGCGTTGACCACGCGCGCGCTGACGTCAACGCAGGTGATCGATTTCGACACCGGCGCCAGCACCTGTGCCAGCACGCCGTCGCCTGAGGCCAGATCCAGCACATCGCCCAAATCCAGCATGGTGACCAAAGATCGAAAGAAACTCTCCCACGTGCGGCCCGGCGAATAGTGGCGTTCCATGTCGCCTGCCACTTGGTCAGCCCACGAATTGGCGCTCGCACGCGCGCTTAAAACATGCGGCAGGCGCAGGTTGTCGGCGTCCAGCAGGCTGTCGTTGGCGGATTTGAGCAGCACATTCCAAACCGTGCGCCAGTTGAGATCGGATGCTTCGTCGTTGAGCCGATAAAAGCTCGAGCTGCCGGCGCGGCGGTCGATCACCAGATCGGCCTTTTTCAAGCTGGCCAAATGGGTTGAAACCCGCGGCTGCGCAAGCTGGGTCACCAAGGCGAGCTCGGCCACAGTCAACTCCTCCTGCTCAAGCAGGCTAAGGAGTCTTACGCGCGTGGGCTCAGAGAGCGTGCGGAATAAATTGGAGGCTGTGGTGAGATTCATCTTTCTATCGCGATTGAAAGATGATTATTGCAGCGTCTGCGGATTTGCTCAACTCTCGTGCGCGGCGCAGACGATTTGGCGACAATCGCGCCCCTCACCAACCGAACGGTTCAGACCATGCTTGATCCCCTCCTGCTGCGCACTCAAATGGCCGATGTCTGCGCGCGCCTGAAATCACGCGGGTTCGAGTTCCCGGTTGCGGCCTACCAGGCGCTGGAAGATCGCCGCAAAGGCGTGCAGATCCGCACCCAGGAGCTGCAAAACCAGCGCAACACGCAAAGCAAGGCCATCGGTATGGCCAAACAAAAAGGCCAGGATGTGGCCGCGCTGATGCTTGAGGTGCAGGCGATTGCCGATGAACTCAAGCAGCGCGAGGTTGAACTTGCCGAGATCCAGACCGAATTGGATTTCCTCTTGGCGCAGGTGCCCAACATGCCGCAAGCGAGCGTGGCAGTCGGCGCCGGTGAGCACGAAAACGTGCTGCTGCGAACCGTCGGCGCGCCGCGCACGTTTGCCTTCGAGCCGAAAGACCACGTCGCCTTGGGCGAACGCGGCTTGGCCATGGATTTCGAAGCCGGGGTCAAGATTTCTGGCGCGCGCTTCAGCGTGCTGCGCGGCGGACTGGCGCGCTTGCATCGCGCGCTGGGCCAATTCATGCTGGATCTGCACACGCAAAAACACGGCTATGTCGAGATGAATGTGCCGGTGCTGGTGAATCCGGAATCCATGCGCGGGACCGGCCAGCTGCCCAAGTTTGAGCAAGACTTGTTCGCCACCGCCGGTGAACCCAAGCGCTATCTGGTGCCCACCGCCGAGGTGCCGCTGACCAATCTGGTCCGCGACAGCATCCTTGCGGCGAGCGAACTGCCGCTCAGCATGACCGCCCACACGCTTTGTTTTCGCTCTGAGGCCGGAGCCTACGGACGCGACACCCGCGGCATGATTCGGCAACACCAGTTTGAAAAAATTGAGCTGGTGAAAATTGTCCGGCCCGCCGATTCAGACGCAGCACTCGAAGAGCTCACCGGCCACGCCGAAGCGGTGCTACAGGCGCTGGATTTGCCCTATCGGGTGATGGCGCTGTGCACCGGCGACATGGGTTTTGCTGCGGCCAAAACGTATGATCTTGAGGTGTGGTTGCCGGGTCAAAACGCCTATCGAGAGATTTCTTCGTGCAGCAATTTCGAGGCGTTTCAGGCGCGTCGAATGCAGGCGCGCTGGCGCAACCCGGAAACGGGCAAGCCCGAGCTGGTCCACACGCTCAATGGCTCGGGGCTGGCGGTCGGGCGCACGCTGGTCGCAGTGATGGAAAACTACCAGCTTGAGGACGGCAGCATTTCCGTGCCCGCAGCGCTTAAACCTTATCTGGGCGGGCTCGATCGGATCTAGAAGGGCGCCCGCCTGCGTCTTGCAAACCGGGCGCGCTTACCCCACATCGCTGCACACTTTCGAAATTCCCTGTGGCTATACTCAGGCCTGATTGCGGGCTTGAGTCGATCGAGTATTACTAGATTCCCATGAGCACTGATCGTCGCGATGAACTTGAGCATGGATTGGACGTCGAAGAGGCGCGCCCGGAGCTCAAAAAACCACCGCTCTATAAAGTTTATTTGGTCAATGACGACTACACGCCCATGGAGTTTGTGGTTCAGGTGTTGGAAGTCTTTTTCGCAATGGGCCGCGAAAAAGCCACCCAGATCATGCTGCATGTGCATACCCGCGGCCGCGGCGTTTGCGGTACTTATACCTATGACATGGCCGAGACCAAGGTCTTTTTGGTCAACGAATTTTCGCGTACGCACCACCATCCGCTGCTGTGCGCCATGGAAGAGGCTTGAAATTGACCACCTTCGGCGGAATTTCCCTCTCAATGTTTAAAACACCGCACCTGAGGAACACGCATGTTTAGCAAAGACCTCGAACAAACGATTTCCCAGGCATACAAGGAAGCCCGTGCGCGTCGGCATGAGTTCATGACCGTTGAGCATCTTGGCCTGGCCCTGATTGAAAACCCGTCTGCCGCCGCGGTATTGCGCGCTTGCGGCGCCGACATCAAAAAGCTCTCTGACGATCTGCGCTCGGTGATCGAAGAAACCGTGCCGGTGTTGCCGCCGCACGACGAACGCGACACCCAGCCGACCCTGGGCTTTCAGCGCGTGCTGCAGCGCGCGGTCTACCACGTACAAAGCTCCGGCAAGCAAGAAGTGACCGGTGCCAACGTGCTGGTCGCGATCTTTGGCGAGAAGGACTCCCACGCGGTTTACCTGCTCAACAAGCAGGATATTGATCGTCTCGATGCGGTGAACTACATCTCCCACGGCATCACCAAGACCGGATCGCAGGCGCCGCAGGAGCAAGAGCAAAAAAACCAGGAATCCGATCAGGAAGGCGAGGGCAAAGGCAACCCGCTGGCCCAGTTTGCGCAAAATCTCAACGAGCAGGCGCGCTTGGGCAAGATCGATCCGCTGATCGGTCGCGACAACGAAGTCGAGCGCACGATCCAGGTGCTCTGCCGTCGGCGCAAAAACAACCCGCTGTACGTCGGCGAAGCGGGCGTTGGCAAGACCGCGATCGCCGAAGGCTTAGCCAAGCGCATCGTTGAAGGTGCGGTGCCGGAAGTGCTCAAAGACGCCACGATTTATTCGCTTGAT
>Ga0105046_10013274_pt1 | contig 12761 bp, 12 predicted proteins | sample MAT03_FD_78385 | JGI IMG/M metagenome (GOLD analysis project Ga0105046, IMG submission 78385) | Freshwater microbial communities from Lake Fryxell liftoff mats and glacier meltwater in Antarctica - MAT-03 (megahit assembly) | ecosystem: Environmental > Aquatic > Freshwater > Ice > Liftoff... | reverse complement strand
TGCTCTCGGCCCTCGCCCCAGTGAAAAGCCACCGCGACCAACGACGCACCTTCCCGGGCTGCGCTCACCTCGCGAGACAAGCGATCGGCGTCCAAGATTGCGATGCGCGGTGAGGCGGCCTCCTCGTCGCGCACCCGCCAGTTGGTGCCTTCGCTGACGGCCAGAAACGCGACGCGGTGACCGGCCAGCGTGAATGTCCGTGCCGCGTGGGGATGATCGCCTGCACCGATCGCGACCAGACCCTGATCCTCGATGGCCCCCAACGTCTCGCTCAGCCCAGCGACGCCCTGATCGTAGGCGTGGTTGTTGGCGAGCGTGACCGCATCGACGCCCGCTTCCGCGATCGCCGAGAGGAACGCGCGCGGCGCGGCGAAGCGCGGGGGATCGCCCTCGGTCGAGTGCAGGGTACGGGTGGCGACTGGGCTCTCCAGATTCACCACCGCGAGCGACGCGCTGCTGAGCACCGGCCGCAGATCCTCGAAGATGGGCGCGTACGAGCTAGCGTCCTCGCGCGGGCGATCGGTGCGCCGAAGGGCGTACTCGATCGGGGCATCGAAGATCACGTCGCCCCCCAGCACCAACGTGAGCGGCGCCTGCGCCCCTCCCCGCATGGACAGCCCGCCACTCACCAGCGCGGCCATCCCCAGCATGAGTCCAGCCCAGCCGCGCGTTGCGATGCGGGCACCGCGAGGCGCGGCGAAGCTCATGTCCCGTCGAGCTCGTCGCCGACGGAGGTCCGTCCCTCTTCGGATCCGGGATCGGGCCCGGGCTCGACGTCCGATGGTGCGTCCGATTCGGGCTCGCTCTCCGTGCTCGGCGCGTCGACGCTCGCCGTCTCGATGGGCTCGATGCTGGCGCGCAGCGACTCGGGGACCCGGCTGGGTTCGGCGTAGATCACGATCTGCTGACCCAGCCGCAAGGTCGAGTCACGCCCGATCAAGTTGATGCGGCAGAGGGAACCCACGCTGATCCCGAAACGCGCGCCGATGGTGCTCAGGGTGTCGCCGGGCTCGACCACGTAGCGGAAGCGCACCCGCCCCTCGCTCGCGAGGTGGTACGCGAAGAACGCGTCGCTGCCGACCACCATCACCCGCACTTGCTCGGGGGTCAGCACCACCGCGCGCGCCAGATCCACGCTGCTCGGCACAAAGAGCTGCAAGAAGAGGCCGTCCTGCACTTCGGCGTGCACATCGATACGGTTCCAACGATCGATGTCCTCCACCGTCACTCGGAAGAAGCGCGCGATGGCGCCCAGGTCTTCGCCGCGATGGCAGCGATAGAACACCTGCCGACGATCGGGGTAGCTGAAGCTGGCGTCGCGCACCCCGACGACGGGGCGCTCGGCCTCTCGATCCTCGACCGGCGCGACCGCGGGGACCATCAAGGTGAAGCCCGCGTCGATGTCGCCATCGGGCAGCTCGTTGAGCTCACGCAAGCTGCGCTCCGTGGTACGAAAGCGGGTCGCGAGATCGCTCAATCGCTCACCGAAGCGCACCGAGTACGCCACGCTCGCCTCACTCCTGCGGGTCCGCGACCAGCGCTCGGAGAAGCGCGCGGCGCTGCCCTCGGGGATCCGTACCGTGACCGCGTCGGCGCCGGGCGGTACCCGATCGCGACGCAGCGCAGGGTTCAAGTTGCGCAGCTCGCTCGCCGTCGTGCCGGCCGCGCGCGCGATCACCGAGAGCGCAGTGCCGCCTGGTACCTCGACCGTATCAGCGTGCATGCCGGGCTCGAACGTCACCTCGCCGAGACCGAAGCGCTCGAGGTTTCGACCCACCAGCGCGCACGCCATGATCTTGGCGACGTAGAGGGTGGTCTCGAAGGGGAGCGCCGCCTCGAGGTGGGTGAGCTCCCAGTAGTCGTTGGTGTCGTACTTGCGCATGGCCCGGAGCAGCGCGCCGTAGCCCATGTTGTAGGCCGCGAGCGCGAGCTCCCAGGATCCGAAGCGCTCGTGCAGGGCCCGCAGGTAGCGTGCGGCGGCGCGGGTCGAGGCCTCGGGATCGCGACGCAGATCGACCCAGTGACTCTGGGTCAGACCGAACTCGGCGCCCGTCGCGCTCACGAACTGCCACGGTCCGACAGCGCCCGCGCCCGAGCGCGCGTCCGTGGTGAAGCCGCTCTCGACCATGGCGACGTAGAGCAGGTCCTCGGGCAACCCCTCAGCCCGCAGCGCCCCGCGGATCATGTCGCCCCAGCGCTCACGCCGGGCCATCCAACCGCGGATGAGCTCGTGACCTCGGGGATCGTCCCGGAAGAGCTCGAGGTAGCGGACGACCCGATCGTCCCAGCGCACGGGTACGTCGGGGAGGTTGAGCCCGCTCAGCCACGTCAGATCGCGGGCCTCGCCGCTGGCGCCGCGCTCGATAGCGGCCACGGGCGCGTCCGATGACAGCGAGTCGGGGACGGTTCCGTCGGCAGGGCGGGGAGCGCCTTCGGGAGAGAGCACCACCCGCGCTTCGGGCCCGAAGATCTCCAGCTCGGCGAGCCGGAGCACCCGCAGCTCCGGGGACTCCTCACCCTCATCGGATGCACCTTCGTACGAGCTGCCCTCCTGCGCCGTGACCGGGGCGGGGAGGAGCGAGGTGCTCAGGGCGAGCGCCAGAAGGACACGGAGCGGCATGACGAACGAATGCTAGCTGGGCGCCTCGACGGAACGCGAAAACGCGACGGGTCTCCCTGCCGCGCCTTTTCGAGACGCCCGTGTTGCGCGCCTTACTCGGCGGCTTCGGCTTCAGCAGCGGGCGCCTCGGGGCTCGGCGCGGCAGCCGCGCTCGCGGGAGCCGTCGGCCCATGCACCGCAGGGCTCACGTGCTCGAGGGGCGAGTAGTACCAGGCGAGACCAAAGAGCAGAGGGATGATCGCCGCGAAGAGCACGATCATCGAGATGATGAAGGGGGGCCCGTCCTCGGGGACGACGCGGGTGACTTTGGGTGCAGCTGTCGTGGCCATGATCGATCCTCAGCGCTGGATGTCGAAGGCGTAGCCGATGGCCAGCCCGATGTAGAGGCGGGTGGGGTGCGAGCCGGCCGAGGTATCGCAGTCCCCGCTCCCGTCGACGAAGCGGCAGGAGTCGGCGGTGTCGATCACGTCGGTCTCGACGCCCGCGAAGATCCGCCCCGTGATCCCCTCGTCCCAGCGGTACTCGAGGCCGAGCGAGGCGTCGATGAACGCGGTGAACGCCCAGTAACGGTGCTGAGGTTGCAGGCCGGCCGACTCCCAGTCGAGGGGCCCGCCCGCGACGCCGAGGCGCACCACGAACGCGAGGTGGTCCTGCGGAGCGACCAAGCTGAGACCACCCGCGATGCGCACGCCGTCGCGGCTCACGCCCGCGCCTGCGTCGATCACCAGAAAATCGATCGGCGCGAGGCGCACGCTGCCACCGATCAAGCCGTAGGGCGTGTCGAGACCGCCGATGAGCTCCACGGAGACCAAGCGGTTGTAGGGGCTCGGAGGCGTAGATACCTCGGGCTCGGGATCGTCGGACACCTCCGGCTCGGGATCGGCAAACGCCACACCGGGAGCGAACGCTCCGGTGGCGACGGGGAGTGCGAGAAGCGCGAGCAAGAGCGCACGAAAGAGGTGTGAGCGAGCCATAGGGGCGCCTACTGTCTGCGATGGTGCCCCGTCGTGCAAGCGCTCAATCCGCACGCCGTGAGCCCGCGCGCGCGCGCTCGAATGAGCCTTCCGAATGACGCTAGAGGACGTCTGCGAGGGGTGTGCAGCCCATGACGCACCCGAGGTGCACTTCCCCAGCGATCTCGGTGCCCCACGATGCGAGCGACCCCCCGATCGTGCGCGGAATGACGCGGACCAAGGGCGCGAAGTGGGTGACCGTGCGGCGGCTGACGCGGTTCGGCACCGATCAGAAAGATGCTCAGGGCAAGTTGGCTATGGCCGCCAGGACCTCATCGACGTGCACCCCGGGGTCGACGTTGGGCCAGAGCTGAGCGATGTGACCCTCGGCATCGATCAAGAACGAGCGGCGCTCCGCGAAACCTCCCATGCGCACCGGCACACCGTACGCATCGGCCGCGACATGATCGGGATCGGACAGGAGATCGAAGGGCAGCTCGTGCTCGTCGTGGAAGCGCTGATGCGAGATCACGTCGTCGGTCGAGACCCCGAGCACCACGGTGCCCGTCGCCTGCAAGCGGTCCCACGCATCGCGGAACGCGCAGGCTTCAGTGGTGCAGCCGGGGGTCGCGTCGCGAGGATAGAAATAGAGCACCACGGGGTGACCCCGGTACTCGGTCAGGGTCCGGACCCGGCCGGTCTGATCTTGGAGCAACAGATCGGGCGCCGGATCACCGACCGACAAGCCCGCGCTGGCGGCGGACTCGCTGCGCGCGCTCGAGGAGCCCGAACCGCACGCGGACAGGAGTGACAGAGCAATAAGAAAGCCCAGGGTGCGCATCGCGCGACTCTGGGGCCCGACCGCGCGCCGCGCTAGCGGAGAGGTCCGTCGACGGACGTGTCGATCGCCGAGGTGAGAGGATCCATTCGGGGGGCTCGCGCCATGTAGACTCGGTGAAATGCGCACCGCGAGATTCGGCACGACGAACGATTCGTTACCAGTGATGGGCCTGGGCGGGATGCCCATGTCGATCCAAGGCAGGCCCGACGAAGCGCAGAGCCTGCGCACGATAGCCGCCGCCTTGGACGCAGGGATGCGCCTCATCGACACCGCGGATGTGTACTGCCTCGACCAGCACGACATCGGACACAACGAGCGGGTGATCGCCAAGGGCGTGAAGGCCTCACCCCACCGCGCCGACGTGCGCATCGCCACCAAAGGCGGGCTGCTCCGGCCCGACGGCGCCTGGACGAGCGACGCCTCGCCGGCTCACCTGAAGAAGGCGTGTGACGCGAGCCTGAAGGCGCTCGGTGTCGACCGCATCTGGCTCTACCAGCTGCACGCGCCAGACGGCCGAGTGCCGCTGCTCGACTCGGTGGCGGCGCTGAAGGCGCTGAAGGACGAGGGGAAGATAGAGCACGTCGGGCTCTCCAACGTGACCTCCGCGCAGCTCGACGAGGCGCGCGCTGTCGTTCCGATCGCGAGCGTGCAGAACCGCTGCAACCTCGAGGATCGACGTTCGATCGAAGGCCAGGACTGCGTCCTTGCGCGCTGCGAGGCGCACGGCATCGCGTTCTTGCCGTACTCACCGGTCGGCGGCGGCCGAGGTCGCGCGCGCCTCACCGAACGCACGGACGTGAAGCGCATAGCTGCCAAGCACGGCGTCTCCGCCTACGAGATCTTGCTCGCATGGCTCCTGGCCCAGAGCCCCGCGATGTTTCCCATCCCAGGCGCCAGCCGCCCCGAGAGCGCGATCTCCAGCGTACACGCCGCCTCGATCACGCTCGACGAAGGCGACCTCGCAGCGCTGGCCTGATCGTCATATCTCGAAGTCGATGTCGATCTTGCTGCCGACGCGGAGGCGCGGGGACTCGAGGGCGACCTTGGTGCCGGGGGCGACGCTCTTGGTCAGGAAGACACCGCCGCCGATGACCGACCCCTTGCCGATCACGGTGTCGCCACCGAGCACGGTGGCGTTGGCGTAGATGGTGACGTCGTCCTCGACGGTGGGGTGCCGCTTGGTGTTGCGGATGAGGTTGCCCACTGCGTCCTTGGGCATCGAGAGCGCGCCGAGGGTCACGCCCTGGTAGAGCTTGACCCGCGCGCCGATGATCGCGGTTGCGCCCACCACCACGCCGGTCGCGTGATCGATGAAGAAGCGATCGCCGATGGTGGCGCCCGGGTGGATGTCGCAGCCGGTCTGGGTGTGGGCGTGCTCGCTCAGGATGCGGGGCATCAAGGGCACCCCGAGGTGATGCAGTTCGTGGGCGATCCGGTGCACCGTCACCGCGTAGAGGCCCGGGTACGAGAGCAAGATCTCGTCGAGGCTGGTGGCAGCAGGATCGCCATCCACCGCCGCCTGCACGTCGAGCAAGAGGCGCGCGCGGATCGCGGGCAGACGCTGAAGCAACGTCGCCGCCACCTCGCGTCCGTGCTCGCGGCAGCGGGGCACATCGAGGTCGACGGTCTCGTCCTGGTAGCAGAGGCAGCGCTCGATCTGGCTCTCGAGGGTGGTCCGCAGCGCGCTCACCGACTCGCTCACGTGCGCATCGAGGTCCTCGCGTCGCAGATCGAGCTGACCGAAGTAGCCCGGATAGAGCAGCGGCAAGAGCTGCTCCAGCGCCACCAAGATCCCTGCGCGCGAGGGCATGAAAGCGCGGCTCAGCTGCTGGCCCCGGGGATCGCCGCGGTAGCTCTCGAGGAGGACCCGGGCGATCGCCTCGTCCGGTGACGCGCCCCGACCCGCGCCGTCGCTCACGACGCCTTCATGGCCGCGACCTCGTCGAAGAGGCCCTCGAAGAGCGCGCTGGTGAGGTAGCGCTCGCCCGCGTCGGGGAGCACCACGACGATGGTCTTGCCTGCCCACTTGGGATCGTTCGCCAGCCGTGTGGCGGCCACCGTCGCGGCGCCGCAGCTGATGCCGCAGAGGATCCCTTCCTCCTTGGCGAGGCGTCGCGCCATCGCGATGGACTCGTCGTTCGTCACCTGCTCCACCTGATCCACAAAGGTCAGATCGAGGTTCTTGGGGATGAAGCCGGCGCCGAGGCCTTGGATCTTGTGAGGCCCCGGTTGCAGCGGCTCGCCCGCGCGGGTCTGGGTGATGACGGGGGAGTGGGTCGGCTCTACCGCGACGGTGTGCAGGGCCTTGAGCTTGCCCTTCTCGAAGAAGCGCGAGACGCCCGTGAGGGTGCCGCCGGTGCCGACGCCGGAGACGAACACGTCTACCTCGCCGCCGGTGTCCTCCCAGATCTCGAGGCCCGTGGTCTTCTCGTGGATGGCTGGGTTCGCGGGGTTCTCGAACTGGCGCATCAGCACGTACTTCTCGGGCTCGCTCTCCGCGAGCGCCTCCGCCTGCGCGATAGCTCCCTTCATGCCCTGCGCGCCGGGGGTGAGGATGAGCTTGGCGCCGAAGGCGATCAGCACCTTCCTTCGCTCGATGCTCATGGTCTCGGGCATGGTGAGCACGCACTGGTAGCCCCGTGCCGCCGCCGCGAACGCCAAGGCGATGCCGGTATTGCCGCTGGTGGCCTCCACGATGGACTGGCCCGGTTTCAGAGCGCCACGCTCTTCGGCGTCCCACACCATCGCGGCGCCGATGCGGCACTTCACGGAGTAGGCGGGGTTCCGGCCCTCGATCTTCGCGAGGACGGTGGCGTTGGCCCCGTCGGTGACGCGGTTCAGGCGAACCAGGGGAGTGCGCCCGATCGAGCGCGAGTTGTCTTCGAACACGTTGGGATAGCGGGTCATGGGGGGCGCAGCCTACCACGCAGATCGGAGCCGTCTCGCGCCGCGAGATGACCGATGGAACGACGTTCACGACATTCGTGGTACATCGCTCGCCGTGGACGAGGCCCATCGTTTCCTCGAGATGATCCGGCGCGAGATGAAGGCCTCCGATGCCCGCATCGAGCTTGGCCTGATGCCGCCCGCGAATGTGTTCGCCTCGGTCGAGATAGGTCACGGCGCCTTCTTGGTGGTGCACTTCGATGGGACGAGCACCACCGACGTGGGTGCCTCGCGGGAGAAGCTGAGCGGGCTGCTCGCCGCGTTCCGCGAGGCCGCCGAGGAGGCCGCGAGCGCGCTGAGCGCTCCCTTGGGGACGATCCCACTGGGTGCGACCCGGAGCTCGCATCCGCCATCGCACCATCCACTGTCGCACAGCAGCAACGCCGAGACCGCGCTCACCGAGGCCCTGCAGGCGCTGCAGGCGTTGGCCAAGGCAGAGATCGCGCTGGTGATCGACGACACCTCCCCCGAGATCTGGGGCAGCTCCGATCCCGAGCTGCTCTACCACTCGACCGATGACGCGATGGCGAGCGCCCGCCTCGAGGCGCGGTTGATCGAACGCGATGGCGCGCTCCTGCCGCTCTTGAAGCTGCCCGCGCCCGAGCGTCGGGCCCGCCTCACCCAGCTGACGACGGAGCTCTCCGCGAGCGAAGTGAGTTCGCTGTTGCGACAGCTCGAGCGGGTGGAGCACGTGACCGAGGACATCGAGCCCGCCCGCTGGCGGCGGGTGGCCCACGCGATCGCCGAAGCCCGAGGCGTCCTGCCTGAGGCCCTGCGCGGCGATGACATGCACGTGCATCTCAAGCCCTTCGCGGGGATCTACCGGGCCATCTTGGTGTACGGGTCCGCGTTCTCGGAGCTGCACGCCGAAGGCGCGCTCGTGCGGGCCCTGCCCTTCATCGAGAAGCTGGTGACCTCGCTCCCTCCGCGTGACCCTGCCTCGGGCGGCGCGAAGGTCGCCGTGCTCCGCCGCCTTCGCCGGGTGTGATCTCGTTCGCTGGAAGGGCCCGTGGCGACACCGTGTCGTCACATGGCAGACCCGTCGAACATCGAACCGCCCCTTGTCCGAAACTCCCCTTGCTGCGCATCTCCGCCGACGGGTCGCTCGATGTGGGGGCAGCTCGCATCTCTCAAGAAGGAGTTGTGATGACTATTGGGACGCACGCACGTGGTGACGAACCAGGCTGGAACCATGGGTTGGGCGTCGGTCGCGATCACACGCGCCGCAACATCTGCCCAGGAGTTCACCTGGGCTGGGGTCACCTCGACCACTTTCCCCGCATGGCCCGTCGCTTCCACCGTCGCGGGACGGCGAGAGCCCGACCTCGTGCATCTCCCGGTGGGACGACTTCACCGGCGATACTTGGCGGCTGGGGGTGACTCTCCGGCTCTTTGGGCCCGACGGGTTCCGAGATACGAGGAGGGCGGATTCCTCAGGTTCAGCGCATACCGAGGGCCCATCCTGCCGCCCCCCGACGGCACCTGCTGGATCCCCGGATGCAACGGGCGACGCGACGCCTCGGTCTCCTTCCATACCGAATGAAGGGCTGTGAGTTCGAGCGAGCGACGCTCATCAGCGACCGAATATGACTGCCACCGACGGGTGACCAAGCCGCGCGTGACGCGTCAGCTGGCGGGCTCTTGGCCTGCCCGCACTCCGATCAAGAACGGGATCGCCGCGAGCGCCGTGCTCAGCGCGGCCACCAAGAAGGGTGCGCCCACCATCCGGAAGGGGGCGTTGTCGTGGGTGAAATAGAAGAGCGTCTGGGTCATCACCAGCGGGCTCAAGATCGTCGCGACCGACTGCACACTCGAGATGGCACCCGAGAGCTCGCCTTGGGAGGTGACCCCGACGCGGCTCGATGCGATGGCGTTGATCGCGGGCGGCGCCATCCCGCTGAGCGCGCCCACGCAGATGATGCAGTAGACCATCCAACCCTCGGTCGCGAACGCATAGAGGGTCAGTGCGCACGTGCCGCTCACCATCCCGATGAGCGCGGTCTTGGTGGGTCCGAACCGGTCCAAGAAGCGCCCGATGAGGCCGCCCTGCACCACCGCGGACGACACCCCGACTGCGCCGAGCGACAGACCGGTCTCGCGCGGGGTCCATCCGAATTGGAGCTCGGTATAGAACGCCCACACCACGGGGAAGAGCATCTGACTGAACTGAAGCAGTCCCGCGGTGAGGATCAGATAGCTCACGTGGGGGAGCTTCTTGAAGTGGCGAAACGCGCCCAGCGGATTGGCGCGACGAATGTCGAACGCGCGGCGGTTCTCCGGCGCCAAGGACTCGGGCAGCACGAACACACCGTAGAGGAAGTTCACCCCCGAGAGGCCCGCCGCCACGAAGAAGGGCATACGAGCGCTGTACTCCCCGAGCAGACCCCCCAGCACCGGGCCGAGGATGAAGCCCACCCCGAACGCGGCGCCGATCATCCCGAACGCCCGCCCGCGATCTTTGGGATCGGTGGTGTCGGCGATGTACGCCGAGGCGGTCGACATCGTGGCGCCGGCGATCCCCGACAGCACCCGTCCGAGGAAGAGCACCCACAGCGAGGTCGCCAATCCCATCAACAGAAAGTTGCTCCCGAGCGCCAGCATCGCGACGAGGAGCACCGGGCGCCGACCGTAGCGATCGGAGAGATTCCCCAGCACCGGGCCGGCCAAGAAGTTCAGCACCGCGTAGACCGCCGACAGGTAGCCGCCCCAGGGCGCGGCCTCTTCGAGGGGCAAGTGTGCCAGCTCGGCGATCAACGTCGGGGTCACCGGCATCACCAGGCCAAAGCCGATCATGTCGATCATCACCGTCACGAGGACGAACATGAACGCGTTTCGTCCGGGAGCGCGGGGCGCCATGGGGCCCGCTCCTAGCCCCTGCGGTGGGTCCGGTCGAGCGTGTGGCCCGAGCCCGAACACTTCGTCACGGGGCGCCGTGGATCCATGCACACCAATACCCCCGCGCGGCCAGTGGTAGCCTTCGCCCCGTGAAGTCTCGCATCGCTCGACGCGCTCGGTCGCGCCGCCTCCTCCTCGATGCGCGGGGCTTGAGCACCGTCGAGTACGTGATCTTGCTGGCGCTCATGGCGGTTGTGGGCTTCGTCGTCTGGCAGATGCTCGGACGCCACGCGAACGAACGGAACCGTGGCGCCAGCACCGTGGTGAACGGGTTGGCCACCCACTCCAGTGAAGAAGATCACGGGAGCGGAGGCCGGTCGGGGAGCGGCGGTGCTGGAGGCAGCGTGCACGACGTCGATGGTCGTGGCGGCGACTCGTCCCTTCACGACATCGCCCCCGTCGAGGAAGCGGCCTCGGACGGTGGTCTCTGGAGATGGGGTCTGCTCGCGGGCGTGTTGTTCGGCGGGATGATGCTCTGGCTCGCCAAAGAGAAATCCGGGTAGGCCTCTCCTCGCCTCGCTTCGTAAAGACGGCGAGATGATCTTGCGAGCGACCATCGCCCCCGTGCATCATCGCCACGCTTTACCTTCCTTCGTTCGCACCTAGCTAGAGGTCCCCCATGCTGTTCCCCTCTCGTTCGATCTTCCTCCTCTCGGCGCTGGTCCTGAGCGCCGTCGTTGCGGGGTGTACGGTCCGCGGCACCGACCGAGACACCGGTGGTGGCGGAGGTGGAGACACGGGCGGTGGAGGTCGCGTCGATGGTGGGGGCTTCAACCCCGAGGCGGGCCCGGTGAACCCCTGCTCCCCCGGCTGCGGCCCGATGGAGCTCTGCGGCGACGGCGACGGCAACGGCCTGGACGACAACTGCGACGGACACGTCGATGAGGGCTGCGTCTGCGAGCCTGGAACCTCGCGCGTGTGCTTCGCTGGACCGCCCGATCGCCGCGATATCGGCGCCTGCGCCGACGGCGTGGAGTACTGCAGCGAGTTCGGTATCTACGAGGGCTGCTCGAACGGCACCTCGCCGAGCGCCGAGACCTGCGACGGCGTGGACAACGACTGCAACGCCGCCACCGACGACGGCCTTTCGGGCTGCAGCTCGGCCATCACCTGCCCCGGCAACGAGATAGCGCCCCCGCTGGCGACTCACACGCTCCGCGGGGACCGGGTGTACACCGGCGAAGCCCTGGAGTGGCACTGGACGATAGCTTGCCCCGACAGCGTGCCCGCCGAGCTCTGCCCCCGGCTCAGCACGCCGAACGCAGAGAACACCGACGTGTACCTCACGGCCTCGGGCGGCTACCGGGTCAGCCTCGAGGTGGTCCTGCCCGACGGCACCCGCCAGAACTGCGCCTGGACGTTGTACGTCCGCGGCGGCGGCCTCCGGGTCGAGCTCAACTGGGACACCTTGCCGAGCACCCGTGGCGCGACCGACATGGATCTGCACCTTCACCAGTGGACCTCGAACGCCGCGGAGAGCGCGTGGTTCGACGACAACGACGACTGCTACTACGCCAACTGCACCCCCGGTGACGAGGGCGTGGACTGGCCGGGCCACCCCGACAGCGAACTCTCGAACTGCGCGGACGCCCCCCACGGCGGCGGCGATGAGTGGACGGCGCGCGGCGGCTGCGCCAATCCCCGTCTGGACATCGACACCAACGGTGGCGTGTCGTGCGACTCCTCGGTGACGGATCCCCAGGACACCGACTTCTGCGCGCCGGAGAACATCAACGTGGATGTCCCGGTCATTGGCCAGCCCTACCGCATCCTGGTGAACGACTACTCCAACAGCGGGCACAACGGCACGACATTCAACACCGTGAACATCTACTGCGGCGGCAACCTCCGAGGTTCCTTCGGCCGCGACACCGAGTTCCTCGACTTCAGCACCGAGGACGGCGCCGGCTTCGGCGGCGAGGACAACGCGAGCTGGATCGTGGCAGACGTCGTGTTCTTCGAGGCCGAGTGCGGCCTGGACTGCCGGGTCTATCCCATCCTCATGAAGGTCCAGGGCGAGCTCTTCAGCGGCGTCGAGTTCGGCCCGCCTTGGTCGTGCAACTACGATCCTGCGAGTCACTCGTGCACCCCCCGCTGATGCGCTCGCTACTCCTGGGGAGCCTGGCGCTCGCCGCGTTGATGGCCGGGTGCGACACCCGACCCACCTGCGAGGTGATCTGCGGCAACGAGGTCCGCTGCGGCTTCTCGGACGAGGCCTCGTGTCCGGGGAACTGCAGCGCGCGGATCGCGACCTCGACGATGGACTGCCGGGTAGCCACCGACGCCTACAACCGCTGCTGGGCAGCCCAGGACACCTGTCCCGCGAGCCGCGACGCGGTGGTGACAGGATGCAACGCGGAGCGAGACCGGATGTCACTCGACTGCATCGGCGGGATCTGAACCCGCCACTACATCAGCATCTGGGCGGCGAACGTTCTGTGCAGTTCCAGGAGTACCTCCCCGTCCAGCGCGGCGTACGCGACTTGCCGCTGGCTGAGTGGTCTTC
>Ga0105046_10013272_pt1 | contig 12762 bp, 13 predicted proteins | sample MAT03_FD_78385 | JGI IMG/M metagenome (GOLD analysis project Ga0105046, IMG submission 78385) | Freshwater microbial communities from Lake Fryxell liftoff mats and glacier meltwater in Antarctica - MAT-03 (megahit assembly) | ecosystem: Environmental > Aquatic > Freshwater > Ice > Liftoff... | reverse complement strand
TGACAACTGCATTGATTTCAGCAATGTGTACGCTCCGGAGCACTTAATTTTAGCCATAGAAAACCCGGAGAATGTTGTAGAAAAAGTACAAAACGCAGGTTCTGTTTTTCTCGGATATTATTCCTGTGAAAGTGCCGGCGATTATGCCAGCGGAACCAACCACACCTTACCGACCAATGGCTATGCACGTAGCTACAGCGGTGTTTCTTTAGATAGCTTCTTCAAAAAAATAACGTTTCAGAAAATCAGTAAAGAAGGACTTCAAAACATCGGAAAAACCATAGAAGTGATGGCGGAAGCCGAGCAATTATTCGCTCATAAAAATGCCGTTTCCATCCGTTTAAAATCGATTCGGGATGAAAAATAATCTGGAGAAACTGGTACGGAAAAACATTCAAAATCTCGCACCCTATTCCAGTGCAAGAGAAGAATATACCGGTACAGATGGAATCTTTCTGGATGCGAACGAAAATCCTTTTGGGATTTACAATCGGTATCCGGATCCATACCAAAACAAATTGAAACAACGATTGTCTGAAATCAAAGGCATTCATCAGAACCAGATTTTTTTGGGGAATGGAAGCGATGAAATCATTGATCTGACCTACCGCATTTTTTGCGAACCCGGAAAGGACAAAGCCTTGACCTTTTCTCCCACGTACGGAATGTATGAAGTATCGGCCAATATCAATGCAGTGGAATTGATAAAACTGCCATTGAACAATTCATTTCAAATGGACAGAAACTCTTTGCAACCCTTCCTTTTGGACGAAAGCCTGAAACTCATTTTCATCTGTTCGCCCAATAATCCAACAGGCAACCTGATTCATTCAGACGACATAGAATTCATCTTCCGGATTTTCAACGGAATTGTGGTGATTGATGAGGCGTACATTGATTTTTGCCCACAGGCATCTTTCCTTGATAAACTTAGTGCTTATCCAAACTTAATTGTCTGTCAGACACTCAGCAAAGCCTGGGGATTGGCTGGAATCCGGTTAGGGATTGCCTATATGAACGAAGTTGTTTTAACCTATTTCAACAAAGTAAAACCACCCTACAACATAAGTTCCGCCAATCAATATGTGGCATTAGATGCACTAAGTAATGAAGCAGACTTTCAGGAAAAAGTAAATCTGATTTTAGCTGAAAAAGAAAGGCTGTCGCAAGAACTTTTACAGCTATCCACGGTAAAAAAAATATATCCTTCCGATGCCAATTTTCTTTTGGTGGAAGTGGAAGATGCCAATGATTTATACAACAAACTTGTGGAAAAGAAACTCATCATTCGTAACCGGAACTCGGTGGTGAAAAACTGTGTTCGGATTACGATAGGAACAAAAGAAGAAAATCAACAATTATTAAATGCTTTAAAAGAAATAAACCATGGCTAAAAAAGTATTGTTTATAGATAGAGACGGCACCATCATCAAAGAGCCGGAAGATTTCCAGATAGATCGATTTGATAAACTTGAATTTCTTCCAAATGTGATCAGTTGCCTTTCTCGCATTGCCAGAGAATTGAATTTTGAACTGGTGATGGTGAGCAACCAGGACGGATTGGGAACGGGTTCATTTCCCGAAGACACCTTTCATCCGGTTCAGAATTTCATCCTCGATACCTTGAAAAATGAAGGAGTAATTTTCGCTGATATCTTCATCGACCAATCCTTTGAGCACGAAAATAAACCAACCCGAAAACCGGGAACGGCGCTGTTGGGAAAATACATGTACGGGAATTACGATCTGGAAAATTCCTATGTGATCGGGGATAGAAAAACCGATGTGCAATTGGCTGAAAATTTAGGTGCCAAATCAATATTCATCCATGAAGACAAATCGGTCAATGCTACATTCATTTCGAAGGACTGGAACGAAATTTATCAATACCTGAAAGCCATTCCCAGAGTTGGAAAAATCAGAAGAAAAACACTGGAAACCGACATTCAGATTGAAGTGAACCTGGATGGAAGCGGACAATCTTCGATCGAAACAGGTTTGCCGTTTTTTGACCACATGCTCCAGCAGATTTCGAAACACGGAAACATGGATCTGACAATTAAGGTGAAAGGCGATTTGCAAATTGATGAGCACCACACCATTGAAGACACGGCCATTGCATTGGGAGATGCTTTTTTGCAGGCTCTGGAAAATAAAAAAGGCATTGAACGTTACGGTTTCCTACTGCCAATGGACGACTGTCTGGCACAGGTGGCCGTTGACTTTGGCGGTCGTCCCTGGCTGGTGTGGGATGTGAAATTTACAAGAGAAAAAATTGGAGACGTGCCCACCGAACTGTTTTTTCATTTTTTCAAATCCTTCAGCGATCAGGCACGCCGCAACCTGAACATCAAAGCGGAGGGAGAAAATGAACACCATAAAATAGAAGCCGTTTTTAAAGCCTTTGCGAAAGCCATCAAGATGGCCGTTGCCAAAACGGAGAATTACAACATACCAAGTACAAAAGGAATCCTATGATTGCCATCCTCAAATACAATGCGGGTAATGTGGCTTCGGTAGAAAATGCCATCAACCGATTGGGCTTCCAAACCGTAGTAACGGATGACGTTTCAACTCTCAAAGCGGCTGATAAAGTAATTTTCCCAGGCGTTGGCGAAGCAAGTTCTGCCATGAATTACCTCACAGAAAAAGGATTGGTTGAGGTGATAAGATTACTCACGCAACCGGTGTTGGGTATCTGTTTGGGAATGCAACTACTCTGCCAACATTCAGAAGAAGGCGATTCCAAAGGCTTGGGTATTTTCAAAACCAACGTAGTAAAGTTTCCGACCAAAGATCTTGTGCCGCACATGGGCTGGAATAATTTTATTTCAATGAAAGGCAAGCTTTTTGAAAACAGTCATCCCCAAAACGATTGCTATTTTGTTCACAGTTACTATGCTGAAATCTGCGAAGAAACGGTCGCCGTAACCGATTATATTCTTCCATTCAGTGCGGCTTTGCAGAGAGATAATTTTTACGCAACGCAATTTCACCCCGAAAAATCTGCCCAAAACGGTTTGCTGATTTTAAACAATTTTTTGAACTTATGAGAATCATTCCTGCCATAGACATTATTGATGGAAAATGCGTTCGTCTCACGAAAGGGGATTATGCCACCCAAAAAATATACAGCGAGAATCCGCTGGAAACCGCACGGATGTTCGAAGATATGGGGTTAACATATCTGCATCTGGTGGATTTGGATGGAGCAAAAGCCAGGCAAATTGTGAACTACAAAACACTCGAGACGCTGGCTTCCAAAACAAAACTGAACATTGATTTTGGCGGAGGCATTACTTCTGAGGACAGTATACGAATGGCTTTTGAATTGGGAGCAATGCAAATTACTTTGGGAAGCATCGCATCTCAAAATCCGGTTCTGATGCTTGAAATGGTGCAAAAATTCGGTGCAGATAAAATCATTTTAGGAGCCGATTGCAAAAACCGGAAAATAGCCACGCATGGCTGGCTTGAAAACACGGAAAGCGATGTGATTTCCTTTATTAAAGAATACGAACAGAAAGGAGTAAAATTCAGCATCGTAACCGACATCGATAAAGACGGGATGTTGTCGGGCCCATCTTTTGAGTTGTATGGAGAAATCCTTTCCGAAACCAAAATCAATCTGGTTGCAAGTGGAGGAGTGACCACAAAGCAAGACCTCATTCGCCTCAAAGAAATGGGTTGTGAAGGAGCCATTGTTGGCAAGGCCATTTACGAAGGAACCATCAACCTTGAAGAAATCAGTGATTTATGCTAAAGAAAAGAATTATTCCTTGTTTGGATATTAAAGACGGCAGAACCGTAAAAGGAATCAATTTTGAAGACATCCGGGATGCGGGAGATCCTTTAGAACTGGCGCAACGCTATGTGAAAGAAGGTGCCGACGAATTGGTATTTCTTGATATTACAGCCACGATTGAAAATCGAAAAACATTGACCCGATTGGTAACCCGTATTGCAACTGAAATAAATATTCCGTTTACAGTAGGAGGGGGGATAAAAAGTCTTGAAGATGCCAAAGCCATTGTGGATGCAGGAGCCGATAAAATCAGCATCAACTCATCTGCCATTTTACAACCGGATCTGATCACAGAAATTGCCAGATCATTTGGAAGTCAGGCAGTAGTATTGGCGATCGACACCAAATTCACCCGAAACGAATGGATGGTTTTCCGGAGCGGAGGCAGAATCGAAACCAACTTAAAAGCGATTGAATGGGCCATGAAAGGAATGACTTTGGGAGCCGGTGAAATCTTATTGACCTCAATGAACAACGATGGAACGCAAAACGGATTTGCATTGGATATTACCCGACAGATTTCCACATCGGTTTCCATTCCGATGATTGCTTCCGGTGGTGCCGGAACGAAAGAACATTTTTCGGATGTTTTCACCCAGACAAAAGCGACTGGAGCATTGGCTGCAAGTGTTTTTCATTACGGCCAAATTCCGATTCCCGACTTAAAACAATTTTTACATACAAAAAATATCTCTGTTCGATTATGATCCCCGATTTTAGTAAAACCAATGGACTGATTCCGGTTGTGATACAAGACGTTGTCAGTCTGCAAGTCCTGATGCTTGGCTATATGAATGAAGAAGCCTACAACAAGACCCTTTCAGAGAAAAAAGTTACGTTCTTCAGCCGAAGTAAACACAGGTTGTGGACCAAAGGAGAAACCTCTGGTAACTTTCTTTGGGTTGAAAATTGTTATTTGGATTGCGACAACGATACGTTGCTGATTCTGGCAAAAGCGGATGGTCCTACCTGCCACACAGGATCGGTTTCGTGTTTCAATACTCAACCTGTAAAAGGATTTTTATATCGGTTGGAGCACACCATTCATGAACGGATTGACAATGATATGGAGTCTTCTTACACCAACAAACTGTATAAAAAAGGCATCAATAAGATGGCGCAAAAAGTAGGCGAAGAAGCGGTAGAATTGGTGATTGAAGCCAAAGACAACAATGCCGATCTGTTTAAAAACGAAGCAGCCGATTTGTTGTATCATTTTTTGATCTTATTGAAAGCGAAAGGATTTACGTTGGAAGAAATTGAACAGGTGTTGTTGGCCCGGGAGAAATAGTTTTACAGGACACCATCTTTCGGTCTGTGCGCCACAGACCGAGGAATGGAATCAATGGATTGGTTTGACCGTATGCCATCCCTTTTTTTGAAATGGTATTTGAACAGTCAACATGTTTCAAAATCATAACTGTGCTTCTATTTTTTAGAAGGGAAATGCTATTGAATCACCCAGGTATCTTTTTCCAAAATCAGGGAAACGACGATGGAGACTATGATAATAAGCGAAATTGCTTTATGAAGCGACTCCGTTTTTAATCTTCGCAAACCAAAAAACAATAGAATAAAGAAGAAAAAGACCAAAGGAATTTACTGTACCCAGGGAATGGAAAGGAAAAATAAATTGAATAGAATGGATACCTAAACCGAAAAGGAAACCAGGAGAAACAAAATCGGAAACTGACTGAAATAATAGACTTTCATATCTCACTTTCCTCTTTCTGATGGTTGGGCAATAGGATTTTAGCCTAGGTAAAAAGTGTTATTGGGTAAATGAGAACAAAAAATAATTCAGGTAAATGCCAAACTATTTTGTCCCGAAGTTGCCAGGTAATAAACCAATCCTGGATATGAAGAAATCCTATAAATAAAATCCAGATGCTGTGCGGCCAGTAAAATTTTTCCTTTTTGAAATCATACAATAAATCAGAAAAGGAAGAAAGAATCCCAGCAATTGATATAGTGCCACAGACCGAGGAAGAAGCTATGGCACAGAACACTATATTTCGTTCTATATGTCGCAGACCAGGGTTTTAGAAACCAATAGAAATTACTCCTTCAAAAATTTTCCCCTGAATGCTCCCTGGTTAGACGGAATTGTGAAGAAATAATAACCAGGTTTTAAGAACCTTATGTCGACTTCTGAATTTGATTCCATTGCTTGCTTCAACACAATTGATCCCTGACTGTTGAAAACAGACAAAATGGATTTGCCTTGAGAAGAAAAGGCGAATGTGAGTTTATCGATTGCGGGATTGGGGTAAATATTTACAGAAGAAGTTATCCTTTCTTTAATTGAAATTAATACAATGGGATATCCAATGGTGTTGTTTCCTCTTTTGAAGTAGATGGGAGTGATACTTTTATTAGGCCCTCCAAATGCATTGTAAGAACTCTCCGCATAAATTGGAAACTGAGTTGATAATAATAATGAACCACCGCCATCAATCCCATTATTATCGTATCCAATGAATAAGGTAGATTCTTCCGTTAGAAATGCTATTTTTCCGTTTATGATTGGGTGTCTTGAATTTAGTTGAGATTGTAGAAAAGGTGTTTGAAAAGAGCTTATCTCATGTGATTGATTTTTTATTTTTCGATTTTGGACATATCGTGAGGAAGCAAAAGTTATTTTATTTGTTTGAAGTATGGAATCCTGAAATTCACAACTATCTGCCCACAGAGCAATCGCTTTACTTTTAATTTTTTCCTCATAGCTGATGAATGAACCTGGGAATGGATTTTGCCAGGAAAAATTATGGGCGAAAGTCTTATGCCAATGTAATTCATCTCCAAGCTGATAAAGAATATTTTGGCCGGTGTACGTTTTTAGGCCTTTGTAATCAGCATCATAATCTCCGAATTTTTTGTAAAGGAGGATTGGAGATTGTTCAGGAAACATAGAATTATTGGGACAAGGGAAAGTAATAAAACCTCCTTTTTTAGAAAGATAAATTGTATCCGATTCAAACCCGGGAATGGTTAACAAAATGGTTTTGGTAGAATCCGGGAGGCCATTGAGAAAAGAAAATGATTTCTTAATAACTGTTCCCTCAAAAACGGATGAAGTAAGAATTGTTTGTCCAATTTCTGCTTCAGAATGATATTGTAGATTGCCCGACAAATAGGGTTGATGAAAATTATATTGGCGACCTTTCTGTACCAATTTCTTCCCATACAAACTGATAAGCGATTTGCTGCGTTGATAATCATTGGAATGACCGGTTGAACCAAATCCATTTTTCCAATAGCGGACGATGGAATCACCTCCGGAAATAACGGTATCAAATTGAACCAGTGTCAAACTTTCCCCAATCAGCATTCCTTGCAGCGTATCAGGTGTGCTATAGACCACTTTTTGATCAAAACGAAAAGGAGCCCAGTTTTGTGCGTGGCAAGAAAAAAACGGGAATACGACCAAGGATAGGGAAAGACTTGCAATTTTTTTCATTGGAGTTTTGGATGAAGTAAATGTAATGGCAAATTATTTTATTTTCAAAATAACCGACCTTCTATTCCTTCTTTCAGAGTTCGTGTTAGAATTTATTAAAGAAATCTGTCTGGATCTTAAAAAGATATGAAAAAATCGGGGACTAATTTGTGACAAAATTTAGAGTTTATAAGATGGTGTCACTCTTTTTGTGACACAATTTAGAGGAATACAAAAGCTGTCACAATTAAAAAATCACTTAAAAGTTTGTATTATAAGTTACTGTCATCCGACCACTGCTTTCAATGTACTTTTGAATCAATCGAGAATCTTTTAAAAGCTATTTTTCCTTTACCCCCCTGCGTGAAAAAAAAGCCATCTTCGAAATAGGGGGTGCTTTTCAAAAGCAACTAAATTACTGCCCTAAATTAACGCATTCTCACTTTTTTTGTGAAATTTGAATTTGGTCGGATGCCAGAAAAAAAAATAGAAATAGATTATTCATTCACCCTTTCCAAAAACCTTGGATGGATCCATCAGATTATTTCATCTTCAGATTCTTCGAAGGTCAGCATCACCTCTGCCTTTTGTTCAGTACTGAGTGAATTCCAATTGCCTTGTTCAGAATCAGACTTTTTTACTCGGAGGAAATCATATAATGTGTGCAAAAATTGCTCATTTTGGATGCCATCTTTGATTTGATGAAGGTGAGATCGTATTTCGAGTGTTCGCATCGCTTGGTTTTGGCATTGTTGCCATTGTTGTACAATCATACAATATTTTAAAATATTTTCAGGTGTCTGGCTTTTTATGAATAGAAGGTTAGATAAAACTCTTCTAAATCAGGCATTGCTGTGCCTCGCTTGCGCAACACCAAGGCCTCTGGCCACTGTACATTTCTTCATGCCTTGAACCAATCTATGCTTATCTGCTTTGGGTACATAACAATCAAACGTTTGAAGGAAACTCATTATTGATGATAAGTCTCTGGATTTTTTGCGGTATGTATAATGGCAAAAATCTCGATAGCCTTTTTGGCATCGTTTACAGAAAAATGAATAAGGAAAGGGAATTTAGATACTGGTGCGCACCTGATGTTTTTATATCTTACCTGAAAGTATGGATGTGTTGAAAGCTTATTAATTGAAGATTTTACCTGATAGGTAAACCTTTTTCCTAGCCCCTCTAGTTGCTCATCATAGTAAAACTTTGCAATCTCGATGTCACCAAGAGCGGCCTTGGATATGGTGATTGTAAATCTTTTTGTTAATAACACCGTCAGATGCTGTTTTTAACATCACTCCAATTGAGGAGAAGAGCAGGGTTTTTGCGGGCATCTTCTACCCGTTGCAAAACCATTTTTTGTTGCCAGTCGGGAATAATTAAGTTGTCTTCTATTTGCTCAACTATGGTAAGCACATTCACCCTCTGCAGGTCTTTCAATAAGGCCATTGCCTGGTTGCTATGCAGCTGAACGGTTACTTTTTTCATATTTTGATCTTACTGATAATGAGAATCAAAGGTACACAATTGGTCAAAAAATGCTAAATAATTACAGAAACTTCTCACCGGGCGAGGCATTGCCTTGTTTGTGCAATACCAAGGCATCTGGCCCCTGAATGTTTCTTACTTCTATACTGACTTTGAAACTCAGGATGTTAATAAAATAAGGGACTTTGTCCTGGTAAGGACATGAATCTATGTTTTACAAGATTCTGAGATACGTGCAAATTGATAAAAATGAGATTGTTGATCCAATCGGGTCAGAGACCTCTCAAACTCATTGGTAATCCTGATTGGTAAACTCAGGATAGGGAGGACCGAACACGGTGCAAACTTATGATTGCCTAGTTTTTTTGAAATTCTAAAACGCTCAGTCGGTTTTCAAAACCCAGAAATAGCAAGTATCCCGATTGGCCTTTTCTGCATCAGATTTAAATTGAGAAACTGTATCACCTTTGTTGTCTGCAAACCCTTTTCTATTCTTATCTCCATGTTTTTTTGCAAAATGATATTGAAGTGGCATTAAACTACGTATCCATAAAAATGCAGAAGAAGATTTATATAAATAGTGAATATCTGTTGATTTTATCTGTGGATTGGGATCAGAAGGAATTCGGCAGCTTATTGAAATATTATCCTTACAGCCATAAGTTATTGGTTCTGAAACTGATGGCACCAAAAGTAGAATTTCAGTTTTCGGATTGTTGAAACTTTAAAAAGAAAGACATCCCAAAGTACTATCCCTTATGTTGGACTCTGTACCAATTTTGTCTCTAAAGAAAAACTCAAGATCAAATTGAGTGATCCGCTGAAATGCATATAATATTGTATCAGCCAATCGATCAGTTATCGAAGTGAAATAATTGTCCTTTCCTCCATCATTGTAAGAGGTGTTCAACGAAAGACTTAAAAGTCAACGGATTATAAAAGATATGAATTTTTGTTCTTTCAAAGGGATCCAGCAATTCAAAGAAATAAGTAAAAAACTGTTGATGAGACGCCGAATCAAAACCTACAGATTCAAGAATAAAATCCTGATCCATATCGTCCAGGGCGACCTCGTATTTTTTCATTTTCTAAAAGCCCAATAGTTCTTTACGATCCTTTCGCATTTGGTCAAAAAAGCCATTGGGAGGATACGACATTCTACCGCCTTCATGGATAGGAATTTCCGTAGCCTTTGCCGCCTGGGTTTCTTCTTCACGATCGAAATGCCAGATTTTTATTTCATCGGGGTTGATGATGCCATTTTTAACATTCACCAATGTGCTGTTGATGATGTGGTCGTTGTGCGTTTCGATAATGATTTGAATACCAGTATGAGCTGCTTTGCAAATCAATTCTGCCATTTTGTGGGCAGCAGCAGGGTGGAGGTGATCGTCAGGGTTTTCGATGATGAGCCAAAGTTTTTAAAATCATTTTTTCGGTTAGAGAGAACCGGATATAAACCATATCCTTTAAAGCGGTTCCCGTAGTAACCGATTGAAAATAACGCTCTTTATCATTGCGCAGAAATTCCATGAATTCACTTTTTAACCTTTCTTTTTTGTCTGCCAAAACCATTCTTTCTGCAATTGAAAGCTTGGCAATCAATACACTAAAAACTTCAAAAATAGCTTTGTTAATGGGTTTTCTGGGTTCTGCTAAATCTAATCGTTTACGAAACGCATCATTTCCAAAAATTTCATAAGCCAGTTCTACAGCAGCCTTAAAGTCATCTTTCAATTTTCGAATTCCCTCCTGTTTGAGTTCTTTAATCTTTCCCATTCCCCGGTTCATAAACGAATCCATGTCAGGCTCATACTCTTTGTAATCAATTAGATAGAATGAGACAAAGCGTGTGGCAAAATTGCGGTCTTCCATTCGTTTTGTTCGGATTTTACCTTCAGTCACTTTTACAAATGCTTTGCCCTCCTCTGTTGCCATTTTTTTATCATCAATGGTCCCGTCTTCCCGAATTGCATCTGTACTCCTGACCAAATCAGCCACAAGATCTGCCGATGTTACCTGATGCAAAGCATGGCGAATCTCCTGAGGTGTCAATTTCAAACCGCCTTGGTTGATGCGACTGAAAATGTTGTATTTCACCACACTACTGGTTCAAATTAAATTGAAACACTAAGACTCTTTGAAAGAGAAACTGAGCGGCCCTGATAGCAGCGGTAGCCCGGACCGCAGGGAGGACTACAAGCGGATAGCAGGATGAGCCGCCCAAAAAGAAATATGGGCTAGTAAATCCAAACCTCTAAACCAACAACATAAAGTCTATATTGAAAAGCAAACCCAATCCTGGTCACCTCCTATTGTCATCATTCTCCATCATACTCAGGTAACTGTCATACCTCGTGAGGGAGATTTTTCCTTCATCCATTGCTTTTAAAACTGCACAACCCGGTTCATGAATGTGGGTGCAATTGTAAAACTTACAGTGTTTTGAAATTTCCCGCATCTCCGGAAAATAGTGACTGAGCTGATCGTCTTCCATTTCAAGAAGTCCTAGTTCTTTAATTCCCGGCGTATCAATGATAAGGGTCTTTTCGTCGAGCCGATACATTTCTGCATACGTGGTCGTGTGTTTGCCTTTATTGGCAAAATCGGAAATCTCCTGCGTATTCAGATTTAATCCGGGTGCAATGGTGTTTACAAGCGTGGATTTTCCCACACCCGAATGGCCGGAAAGCAACGTGATTTTACCCGAAAGTAATTCTTGAAAATCATGGATCTGGTAATTTTCTACAACCGAAGTAACCAAGGATGGATATCCAATCGACGTATACATGTCTGCCAGAATCTGAACAAATTCCCGTTCTTCTTCGGATAACAGATCGGCCTTGTTAAAAATCACCCTTGCCGGAATCCGGTACGATTCTGCGGAAACCAACAAGCGATCAATAAATCCGAGAGAAGTTCTTGGCATGGTTAAGGAAGCAATCACCACCAGTTGATCGATGTTGGATGCCAGAATATGTGCCTGTCCTGTTTTATGCACCGACTTCCGGATCAGATAATTGTCGCGGTCTTTAATATCCGTAATCAGTGCTTGTCCTTCCTGTCCTTCTTCCAATTCCAGAATTACCCGGTCTCCCACAGAAACCGGATTGGTTGAACCCGTTTTTGATAGTTTCAATTTGCCTTTCAGTCGGCAATCGAAAAACTTTCCATCGTCTCCCTGAACTTTGTACCAACTCCCTGTCGACTTAAATACCAATCCTTCCATTCTGATTTCAGGGAGTAATTCTATTTTTCAAAATATTGTTTCTCAATTCTTTACCGCAAATAAAAGAATAAAAACCTGCCAATGATTCAGCTTTCTGTTAAAATTGCATCCGGAAATCATGCAAAGAGGATTCCGTTGCTTTCCAACATGTTCAAATCTCTCTCTTTTTGATACGAAAATTCATCCGGCATATTGTTCCTGAACAAGGAATCAGGAGAGCGATTATTGTTTTGGTTTCCTGTGTTTTTGTTTTTTCATCCAATACAAATTTCCTATCTGCCCAAGCCGTCTCAACACTTGTTCCTTCCCAATTTGAGAGTGCATTTCAATCGTATTTAAGAATCCGTTCCATTTCCGGAAATGAATTTGAAGCGGGCCGTTTTCTGGAATCTCTGGGGAAATCATTCAACCTGAATACAGAATGTCTTAATTGTTCAGACACATCGATCAACATATCCATTTCTCTTTATCCTTTATCTGCAAAGAAACCCAATCTGATTTTACTCAGTCATCTTGATGTGGTGGCGGCCATTGATTCAGCCGATTGGCGGTTTCATCCTTTTGCCGGGACCCGTACCGATTCGGATTTTGTGGGAAGAGGTGCGCTGGATGCAAAGGGACTTACTTTTATGCAACTGGGTGGACTCATTCGATACAAAGAAAGTTTGAATGGAGCTGAGTTGCCTTTTAATGTAACCGTGTTGGCCGTTTGCGGAGAAGAAACGGGTGGATTCCGTGGCGCAAAACCGTTGGTAGAACACCAACTTGATATTCTTCGCCCATGGACGGTTTATGGAG
>Ga0105046_10013269_pt1 | contig 12764 bp, 9 predicted proteins | sample MAT03_FD_78385 | JGI IMG/M metagenome (GOLD analysis project Ga0105046, IMG submission 78385) | Freshwater microbial communities from Lake Fryxell liftoff mats and glacier meltwater in Antarctica - MAT-03 (megahit assembly) | ecosystem: Environmental > Aquatic > Freshwater > Ice > Liftoff... | reverse complement strand
TGATAATCAATATATTCATCATTCATCATTCATCATTCATCATTCATCATTCATCATTCATCATTCATCATTCATCATTCATCATTCATCATTCATCATTCATCATTCATCATTATTTTACATGTCGTCTGGCTTAAAATGACATTTTTTAACCACTACCCGGAAACGGTTTTTGTCTAAGCCGACGATGCAGCAGTTGGCAAAATCGATCTTCAGACCGTAACAAACCCGCGCGCCGCCAGCATCGGTCAGGCTTCCGCAAATTTGGTATTGTGTGGAACCGCAGCCGTCAGTAGCACTACAAGCGCCTTTGGTCGGCAAATCTCCGATCGCTTCATCGGCGCCGGAACAAGGGGTGTTTTTATACGTCCTGATCGTGAGGGTATTATTTCCCCCTGATTTTTCGAAATAGGTGCGCATGGCCGGCGTGCTTTCGGTCCCGTTCGCGGTGTTTCTGAACACTTCGATGGAATAATATTCGTCTCCGGGACCCCAGTTGAAGCAAGTGTCTGAGTTGTTAATTACCGTGTCGCAAGTGTTGAACGGACACTCGGGTCTCTTTAATTCCACCACGTCTTCTATCACGATCCAGCCGCTTTGGGCGCCGAGATCAAAGGGGGATTTGCTGAAATAGAACTTGTTATCCTTGCCGGAGCAAATGCTGAACACCTCGATCAGGTAACCGTGGTTGGGGATCAGCCCCGGGATAATGGCTTCATTGCCGGTAACTGTGATGGTACTGGTCACCGAATCGGTCTCCAGCAGGCTGGAATCGCGCGCCCAAACCAGATAAGCCTGGGCATCGTTTTGGGCTTGCCAGCGCACGCGAATCGAGCCGTCGTTCGTTGGCACCTGCACTACGCCTACCGGCGCTTTGCAGGTATCAGACTGATTCAGGATGGTAGCAGCCCCGAAACCAATCGCTGCGCCGATGATGGCCGGTAGAAGAATGGTGGTGAAAGATTGTTTAGTTGTCATATTATGCTGATTTTTGCACAAACCTACGCGACCGGTTTAACTTTTTATTACACAATTCCAGGCCGAACTTCCATAACAAGCTAATCCCTACCCTCCTTCATGTTGAAAAGTCCTTTGATACAAACCCTTCAATTGCTGACGCAAGAGGAGTTCGAGACGCTGCACCTGTTCGTTGTATCGCCGCTTTTCAATGAAGTGAACCGCTACCACGATACCTTGTCTTTGTTCGAATTCCTGAAACCGCATTACCCGGCTTTTCAGCATCCGGACCTGAATAAGGATATTGCGGGCGGGTGCCTGTTTCCCGAACGAAAAAAGCCGCGCTATGAATTGGAAAAAGCGATGTCGCACCTGATGCGGGTATTGCGACAATTTATTACGTTTCAACAATTCGTTTTCAAAAGCGGTAAGACATCCCAGGATTCAAACAATTCTGAAACGACGCATGATCCAATCTCCATCCTGAATTTTGCCAGACAGCAACTTGCATTAATGCGTTTTTACAGCGAACGCCTGTATCATCAACCGCTCATTTCCGGTTCCAAAAACACGACCAAAGGAGAAAAAAACGAATCGGAAAATTTCTTCATGAACCTGTACGACAAACTCAAAAAAGAAATATACAAGCAGGAAATATTTACCCATTTTGAAGAATACGAATTCAGCGATTTATTGTATTTTAAGTTTCTCCTTGAACAGGAAAAGGCCCTTTTCGACAGTTTACAAGAGAAAAGAAGCGGCGATAAGAATTTATTGACCGCCATGGAAGCCCTCGATCAATTTTACCTGCTTACGAAACTGGATACGATGTGCCTGCTCATACACCAGGTAAATATGGCGATGCCTTTCAAAGAAGATTCCGACGAATTTGCCCGATTAAAATTGAACCGGCAAATTACCTTACAATTTGTCAACAATCTTTTTGCAGCAGATTATATGCAATCCGATGGCGTGATCTTGTACAGCACTTTATTAAGATGCCTGACCCATGAAGATACGGCCATAGCAGACCAGGCCGGCGATGCATTTCAACAACTTTTGAATTCGCACAGTCATGTCATTCCAATGTCCCGCCTGCAAGACTTTAAAGTCATATTGCGCAGCTATTGGGCCCGCCGCTACAGGCAAACCAGGGCGCTGCATTTTTCGGAAAGGATTTTTGCATCCCAAGTCGAGCAACTGAATGATCTGGATCCGGATGAACAGATACTGGCCAGTCAAATGCACAATATGTTGCTCACTGCGGTAAAGCTCAAGAAAATTGAGGTGGCGAAAACCCTTTTGAACGAACTTGAAAACAGGATTGTAGGCACTTCCACGCCAGGCATACTAAAAAGTGTTTGGGGCGCCATGCTGCATTTTGAACAAAAACAAATAAAAGAAGCCAGGAAATTACTCCCCCACTATTACGCATACGGAGATATGGAAGACATCATTTTCTACGCCGGCGCTGCGACACTGGATGTCAAAATCTGTTTCGAGCTCGACTCCCTGGACGATGACCAGCATGCCAACATGCTCCGCGCCACCTCCGCCCGCATCGAACGCGATAAAACCCTCACGCCTGAAGCCCGCAAAGAACGCGAGCGCTTTTTCCCGCTCGCCTTGCGACTGTATAAACTCAAACAAAAAATCCGCTTGAAAAAAGGCAACTACGCCAAAGACCTGGACGCGATTTGTGCCGACATCGAAGCAACACCGGTGGTACACAAAGAATGGCTGCTCGAAAAATGTGCGGAAATCAGCAGGATCCTTAAAACTGAAAATAAATAAAAGGCTGAACTTCCGCCGACTTGACCTGCATGACTAAGGCCGCAAATAAGGTGATTAACAGCGCTTTAACCGGCAGCGGCAGGCGCGTCACAAAGTCTTGCGCCAACTGTTCCCAACTGTGCGGCAGGAAGTGCAGGGCATACCCCACTGCGATACAAATCACCACGCCGGAATAGCCCCCGATGAATTCCCAGAAAATCTGCGGCTCGAAATTGTACCATATCTGACTCAGGATCGCATGTACGGTGTCTAAGTCCTGCGCCCGGAAGAAAATCCAGCAAAAACAAACGAAATGGAATGTTATTAAGCCCCCCAGCGCGCTGCGAAGTGGCCCGGCCCGGATTGGCACCGCCCCTTTCCACCAGCGTTCGAAGGCCAAAGCCAGCCCGTGCAGGGCCCCCCAGATGATGAAACGGGTAGCCGCGCCGTGCCAGAGCCCCCCCAGTAACATGGTCAGCATCAGGTTGATATAGGTGCGAATCTTCCCTTTGCGGCTCCCGCCCAGCGGTATGTACAGGTAATCGCGCAGCCAGGTCGACAGGGAAATATGCCAGCGCCGCCAGAACTCGGTGACGCTGCGCGATTGGTAAGGCGAATCGAAATTCAAGGGAAATTGAAAACCCATCAACAGCGCCAGACCGATGGCCATGTCGGAATAGCCGCTGAAATCGCAGTAAATCTGCATGGCGTAGCCATAAACCCCGAAAAGGTTTTCCAGCCCGGTGTATTGCAGGGGGGAATCGAACACCCGGTCCACGAAATTGGCGCTGATATAGTCGGAGATCACCGCTTTTTTGAACAAACCGGTGCAGATCAGAAACACCGCCCGCCCGAATTCTTCCCGGCTGACGAAGGGTACGCGGTTGATCTGCGGTAAAAAATCAGCGGCGCGCACGATCGGTCCGGCCACCATCTGCGGAAAAAAGGTGACAAAAAACGCGTAATCCAGCATGCTGTCCAGCGCCTTCAGTTGCCCCCGGTACACGTCGATGGTGTAGCTCAGCGATTGAAACGTAAAAAACGAGATACCGGCCGGCAGGAAAATATCCCAGGGGCCGAGCTGGCCGCCCATCGCCGCATTCCAGAGTTCGGCGAAGTAATTGGTGTATTTGAAATAAGCCAGCATGCCCAGGTTGACAAATAAACTGAACACCAGCAGCGCTTTTTTATGCGCCGGTTTGGGCGCCCGCTCCATCCAGCGGGCCAGGTTGAAATCGACGACTACGATGACGACGTGCAGGAGCCAGAATATCCCCGCGCATTTGTAGTAAAAATATAAAGAAAACAGGGTGATCCAGAGGATGCGCAGCCGGGGCGTGGGCAACAACGCGCGGTACACCGCCATCAAAACCAGGAAAAAAAACAGAAAGAAGCCGCTGGTGAACAGCAGCGGCGCTTCAGGGTGGTATACGAACTGGTCGAGGATTTTGTCTAGATCGAGGTGGAACATCGTGCGGGGCCAAAAGGCGGGCAAAAGTAAAGTACCGGCTAGTTAAATGAATACGGGCGCCTTGTTTTTTATCAAAAAATACGGCCGTACTTTTGTCAATCACACCATCCGCTATTCCGGTATGCCCACATTCCTGCTCAACAACGAAACCATCCGCACCGACCTGCCGCCCGGCATGACCCTACTCGATTTTATCCGCTACCACCGGCATCTAAACGGTACCAAATGCGGTTGCCGCGAAGGCGATTGCGGCGCCTGTACCGTGCTGGTCGGCGAGCAAGCCGGCGAAACGGTAACATACCGCTCCATGACCTCCTGCCTCACCCCGCTGGCCAATGTGCTGGGCAAACATGTGGTCACCGTCGAAGGCATCAACCCGCCCGGCCCGGACGATCTGACGCCTGTTCAACAGGCCCTGGTAGATGAAAGCGGCACACAATGCGGTTTTTGTACGGTCGGTTTCGTGATGTCGCTCACGGGTTTTTGCCTCGAAAACGCCGAAAAATCGCCGGAACGGGCCATCGCCGCCATCGACGGCAACATCTGCCGCTGCACCGGGTATAAATCCATCGAACGCGCCGCCGCAAGGCTGACCCGGCTGCTGGAAACCCAAAACGGGCTGCGCTCCTTAGCATTTGCCATCGATGCCGGGATCGTGCCGGCCTATTTTTCCGATATACCAGTCCGCCTTAAATCACTTCATCAAAAGGACACATCAACCGGACAAACACCTGCCCGCTCACTTGTCCGTATCGCCGGCTGCACCGACCTTTACGTTCAGCGCCCCGAAGAACTGCTGCACGCGCCAGCGCAGCACCTGTTCGACAACCCGCTGCTGCGCGGGATCCGCCAGTCCGGCGACTATATCGAAATTGGCGGGGCAAGCACCGTGACCGACCTGGGCAACTCGCCCCTGCTGCTGGAATTGTTCCCGGCCTTGCCGCAACACCTGAAACTCATTTCCTCCACCCCGATCCGCAACATGGCCACTGTGGCGGGCAATATCGTCAATGCCTCGCCTATTGGCGACCTCTCTGTCTGGCTGCTGGCCCTGGATGCGAGCTTGGTGCTGGTTAACGGAGGTTCGCGGGAAATTCCATTGCGCGAGGCTGATTCACCAAAAAGGACACAAAATCACACAAAGGTTAACGGAGGCCAGCGGGAAATTCCCCTGCGCGAGTTTTACCTCGGCTATAAAATACTGGCAAAAACGGCCGATGAAGTGATCGAGACGATCCGTTTCCGAAAACCTTCGGGTCATTACTTTTTTACCTTTGAAAAAGTCAGCAAACGCACCCACCTCGACATCGCCACGGTGAATGCCGCCATTTTTTTTCAACTGGAAAATAACACGCTACAGGATGTTCGTCTTTCGGCCGGCGGGGTAGCGCCGACGCCGTTATTTTTGAAAAAAACGGCGACATTTTTGAACGGAAAAACACTGCCCCGTGCTATTGCCGAATGCTGGTCGGAAGGGAATGGTATTTTACAATCAGAGATCAGTCCGATTTCCGATGTGCGGGGTTCGGAGGAATATAAAAGGCTGTTGTTGAGGCAGTTGTTGATTGCGGGTTTAGCAGGTTTAGGAGGTTTAGGAGGGCGCATTTTCTAAACACTTTAAACCCTCTAAACCAAACGATTACCAACAAAGCCGTTTTATTTTTTTGAATGAAGAATGTCGATTAGCGATTAGCGATTTTTGAAGGAGCGCCCTGCACCAGGGATCGTGTTAAAAGAAGAAATTATTGGTTTTTGAAGCATCAATCAGGTTCACCCATGCCAAACAACAATCATTTAGTATACCGCTCCTTCAAAAATCGCTAATCGCTAATCGACATTCTTCATTCAAAAAACATGGCGGTTTTGTGGGTAATCATTAGCCCTCTAAACCCCATAAACCCTCTAAACCATTTTTCAATTATGAAAAACACCGATGCTCCCGCCCACGTCCGCGGCGAATCCGTTTACCTCGACGACCTTCCGCTGCTTCAGGGGACCCTGTTCGCCTGTGTCTATGATTCACCCGTCGCGCACGGCGTCTTGAACCATATAGACCTTGTGGAAGCGCTGAAAACGCCGGGCGTCGTCCGGATCATTACAGCGAAGCACTTAATCGGCGAAAACCAGATCGGCGGCATTATCGCCGATGAGCCCTTGCTGGCCGATGGGCACGTGCATTTTCAGGGCATGCCAATCGCCCTGGTGCTGGCCGAAAGCGACGAAGCGGCCCGGGAAGCGGCGAAAAAAATCAAGGCCGACATTACCCCGCTGGAAATCATCACTGACCCGCGGATCGCCTGCGCCAAAAACGAACTTATTATTCCGCCCAAACGCTTCCGGCTCGGCGACCCGGCCGCCGCGTTCGGGCGCTGCGATTATGTGTATGAGGGCCGCGCCGACGTGAACGGGCAGGAACACCTCTATATCGAAACGCAGGGCGCCTACACCGTGCCGATGGAAGGCGGCGGTATCAAGGTGTATTCCTCCACCCAGGCACCCACGGCCGTGCAGCGGGCTGTGTCTAAAGTCACCGGCCTCCCCATGCACCGCATCGAGGTGGAGGTGGGCCGGCTCGGCGGCGGTTTCGGCGGCAAGGAGGACCAGGCCAATCCCTGGGCAGCGCTCTGCGCGGTGGCCACACAACTGACCAAACGGCCCGTCAAATACAGCCTGCACCGCATGGAAGACATGCGAATGACCGGCAAACGCCACCCTTATTCAGCCGATTACAAGATCGGCTTGGATAAAAACTTCAAGATATTAGCCTACGAAGCGGTTTTTTACCAAAATGCCGGTGCAGCGGCCGACCTCTCGCCGGCCGTGCTGGAGCGCACCTTGTTTCACTGCACCAATGCGTATTTCATCCCCAATGTAGCCGCCACAGCCTATAGTTGCCGCACCAATTTGCCACCCAATACGGCTTTTCGCGGCTTCGGCGGCCCGCAGGGTATGTTCGTCATCGAATCGGCCATTGCCCATGCGGCGGAACAGTTGAAGGCGCCCGCATCTATCATTCAGCAGGCCAATTTGCTCAAAACAGGCGATGAATTTCCCTATGGCCAAAAAGCCGAGAGCGAAGCGGAAAATTCCTGGCTACAGGCGGAAAGGCACTTCGATTTTGAAAAACTCCGGCAGGAAGTCGAGGCTTTTAATGCCGAAAACACTTTTTTTAAACGGGGCCTGGCCTTTATGCCGATCTGTTTCGGCATTTCCTTTACCAAAACAGCCATGAACCAGGCCAGGGCGCTCGTGCACGTCTACACCGACGGCTCAGTGGCCGTTTCTACAGGCGCCGTGGAAATGGGTCAGGGGGTCAACACCAAAATGCAACAGGTGGCCGCGCAAATCTTTGGTATTCCTGCGGATATGGTTAAAATACACACAACCAATACGTTGCGTATTGCGAATACCTCTCCATCTGCTGCGTCGGCTACGGCGGATTTGAATGGGAAGGCCGTGGAGATGGCATGCCGGGCCATTTTGGAACGTTTGGATCGCGTGCGGGCGGGTATGGGGGCGGTAGGGGCGGGGGCGAGCCCCGCCCCTACCGCCCCCGACCTCCAAAATTGGCAAACCACCGTTAACGCCGCCTACCTGCAACGCATCAGCCTCAGCGAACACGCGCATTACGCCACGCCCTCGGTCCATTTCGACTGGGAGACGGCCAAAGGGCATCCCTTTGCCTACCACGTGTACGGTTTAGCCGCCTTTCAGGTGACCCTGGATTGCCTGCGCGGTCGTTATGAAGTGGATTTTGTAAAAACCGTACATGATTTCGGAACCTCGATGAATACGGCCGTCGATTTCGGGCAAATCGAAGGCGGCATCGTACAGGGGGTCGGCTGGATGACAATGGAAGAATTGGTGTACGACGCAGCCGGAAAACTGCGTTCGAACGCCTTATCGACCTACAAGATCCCCGACATTTATGCCGTTCCCAAGCAGATCGACATCGAGCCGCTTGTGACGGATCGCGAAAACCTGGCCATTTTTAATTCAAAAGCCGTGGGCGAACCGCCGTTATTATACGGCATCGGCGCCTATTTTGCGATCCGAAATGCGGTGCAGGCCTTTAACGGCAGCGTTTCACCTGCCTGCGATGCGCCTTTTACCCCGGAAAAGGTTTTGATGAACTTATATGCTGCCCATGAAAAAGAACCTGGAATTGTGGACGTTTATCGCAAAGCGGCTGAAAACAGATAAACCCGTGATGCTGCTCACGGTGGTGGAAAGTTCGGGCAGCAGTCCCGGCCGGCCAGGGTTTAAAATGGCGGTGGATATCTCGGGCGCCTTATGCGGCAGCATCGGCGGCGGGATCATGGAGGTAAAACTGGTTGAACTGGCTAAAAAACGTTTAGAAACCGCGTCGGAAAAACCCTTTCTGAAACGGCAGATCCATCAAAAAACGGCTTCGCTGGATCGAAGCGGCATGATTTGTTCGGGTCAACAGACCATTCTTTTCACCCGGCTCGGGCCGCAGGATTTAAAAACAGCAAGCGTCTTGCTTCGTTGCCTGAAGAAGAACCGGCCAGCTGTTTTGCGCCTGCAATCCGGCGTTTTCCAGGTATTGGAAGATCAAAAAAGAGCGCTTCCTGTTGCTTTTAAACGACTGCAGGACCACGATTTTCTGTTTGAAGAAAACGCAGGTCCGCAACAACAACTCTATATTATCGGCGGCGGCCATTGCGCCTTAGCCTTGTCGGAACTGATGAGGAAGCTGGATTTTTACATCTGCCTGTTCGACGACCGGCCGGGTTTAAGCACCTTGGTTAAGAACCGTTTTGTCCACGAAAAGCGCTTGTTGGACAACTATGAAAGCATCGGCGAACTTATTCCATCCAGCCAGGAGGCGTACGTCGTGGTCATGACGCTTGGTTATCGCTCCGATGAAATCGTACTTCGCCGCTTGTTGGATAAAGAACTCAAATATATAGGCGTGCTCGGCAGTTCGGCTAAAATGGCGGCTTTGCTGGACAATCTCCGGCAGGAAGGTTTCCCGGAGGTGGTATTGAGCCGGATTCACACCCCCATCGGCTTGAAAATCAACAGCCGGACGCCGGAAGAGATTGCGGTAAGCATTGCCGGGGAGATCATTGGGGTGAAGAATGGAGCGGGAAAAACCGTCGGACGGGGTACCTTGCACTCAATCTAAATGACATGCAAAAAATACTACGATTACTATTGATTCTGATCGCCCACTCATCCTTTGCCCAAAGTGGCATCAACTGGTCTCCGCCCCTTAATATCGCCGCCAATAGTTTTGGAAATCAACACCCTCGCGTGGTGGTCGACGCTTCGGGTGATCCATTAGTTTTATGGGGACACGCGAGTAACAAGGAGGCCTGGTTTTCCCGCTGGAACGGTACGGCTTTTTCCACGCCACTCAACTTGAACGCTGCCGCTATCCCGGTGTTTGCGGCGTCTTGGGCCGGACCCGATCTGGCGGCTAAAGGCGATACGGTGTACGTGGTGTACAAACACACGCCGGAAGACACCAACCACATTTATTTGGTGCATTCCTACGACGGCGGCGTCAATTTTTCGGCGCCTAAACGCGTGGATTTTATCGACCCATTTATTTCAAGATTTCCGGCGGTCAGCACGGATGCGGCGGGAAATCCACTCGTTGCGTTTATGAAATTCGATCCGGGCTTTACCAATGCGCGTTACGTGCTTGTTCGCTCCGGCGATTTCGGCAACTCGTTTACGCCGGATGTGCCGGCCAGCGGGTTTTCAGGGGGCTATGTCTGCGATTGTTGCCCGGCCACGGTGGTGTCTTCCGGCGACAAGGTGGCGACGCTGTACCGCGATAACCTGAACAATGTGCGCAATATGTGGGCCGGCATTTCGACCGACGGCGGCGTCACTTTTGTGGAGGGTATTCAGATGGACGAGACAAATTGGGTTATCAATTCCTGCCCGTCCAGCGGGCCCGACGGCGTCATCATCGGCGATAGTTTATATACGGTGTTTATGAGTGGCGCGAGCGGTAAGGCACTGTGTTATGTCGGAAAAGCGTCGCTGGAAAGTATGGATGCTGGTACTTCCACACCTTTAACGGGAAATTTTGCCGGGCTGGCCTCCCAGAATTTCCCCCGCATCGCCGGTGACGGAGCCGCTGTCGCCGTCGTTTGGAAGCAGCAATCCAACAATGCCGCGCAATTGGGCCTGTTTTTTACGGATAACATCTCCGGTGGCTTTCCGCCGAATTATGATACGTTGAGCACCGGCAGTTTTGCCAATGCCGACGTTTATGTACATGCCGGAACGATTCACGTCGTTTGGGAAAATCTTAGTACAGGATCGGTTACGTACCGGAAAGGAACCTATAGTACGACGGGCGTTTCCGAACGTCCCGCCAAGGTATTATCGCTGTATCCTAACCCGGTGGTAGACAACCGATTAAGCGTTCGTTTTGACCAAGCGGGAATGGTATCCTGCTCTGTACGGAACAGCATCGGCCAGGAAGTGCTGAATCGGGTGGCAGCGCTTGAAAATGGCGCCTTGACGCTTGATTTGCCGGGCTTACCTCAGGGCGTATATTATTTGGTTGCGCGTTCCGGGGATAGTGCTGCCGTGGCAAAATTTATCAAACAGTAGGCCCCGCTTAGTCGGAACTTTTGAGTGCTTAGGATGTTGGAGATAGCGATAATAAACCAACCACTACCAATCATTAAAAAGTATTTCATGAAAACGATCCGCTTATTTGCCGTCTCCTTTGTCTCCCTGTTGCTTTTTTCCTTTTGCACCCAACAAAGCGGCATAAAAAAAGAAGCCAGCCTGAACGCGCCTGTCCCGGTAAAAAAGACACCTGCCGAACTTGCGCAATACAGCAAGGCCACCTTCGCAGCCGGCTGCTTCTGGTGCGCGGAAGCCGTCTTTGAAAGCGTCAAAGGCGTGCAGGAGTCCGTTTCGGGCTACGCCGGCGGGGACATGAAAAACCCTACGTATGAAGCAGTTGGAAACGGCGGCACCGGGCACGCCGAATCCGTGGAGGTTTACTATGATTCAACCGTGGTCAATTTCAAAACCCTGCTCCGGGTGCTTACCTCCTCCATGGACCCCACCCAGGTAAACGGGCAGGGCCCGGATCGCGGCACGCAATATCGGTCCATTATTTTTTACCGCAACCCGGCGGAAAAACAAATCGCCGAACAATACATCGCGGAGCTGAACAATTCAGGTAAATACAATAAGCCGATCTCGATGGAACTGGCGCCTTTCACAGTGTTCTGGCCAGCCGAAGATTACCACCAGGACTATGTGCAGCACAACCCGCAAAACCCGTACGTGCAGCACGAATCTATACCGCGCCTGAAAAAAGGCCAGGAACAATTCAGGGAATTGCTGAAACCGGAGCGGTCGATTGTGGGGCATTGAGTACATTTGTTAGCAAAAACAAATACCAATGAATCGATTTACATCTTTTTGCCTCTTTCTGGCGGCTATCCCGCTTTCTGCCCAGGTGTCCGGCAATTACCAGTACAACCAGCAGCAATCTGCCCAAAGCGCAAGCCGTAACCCCGCCACGAATCCGGTCATTGTGAACAACAACGAAATCCTGATCGAAGTACACGGCCTGATGAACATCCTGGCCGATAACTACGTGGCGGTGTTCAACATCCTCCAGGTAGCCGAAACGCCCGACAACGCCGACCAGTTGATGAACAACCGCATCGCCCAATTCAAACAGGAACTCAAAAAAACCGGCTTAGACACCGGCGAGATCACGGTAGACATGCTCTCGTTTGTGCCGAATTACGACATTCAAACCGAGAAAAAATTATTCAGCAAAACCTATAACGAAGTGCCGGCCGGCTTCGAATTGCAGAAAAACGTGTCTGTGCGCTACCGGCATTCCGCCCAACTGGACGCCATCGTAACCGCCGCCGCCGCCGCCGAAATATATGATCTGGTAAAGGTGGATTATTTTATACCCAACGTTCAAAAATCGCTTGACACCTTGAGAACCAAGTGTTTAGCCGAAATAAAGGCAAAAACCAAGGCCTACGAAGCGATCGGCTTCAAATTGGATACCCTGAAAAAAACAATGGCCGACCAATTCACTACAGTGTATCCGCAAACCCGCTACAGCGGTTACCAGGCGTTCTCCAGGCCGTCTTTGAATGCGGCCCGGAAAAAATCGGGCGGCCAGTCGAATTTAAACGAGGCGCCGAAAACCACTTCCAGATTTTACAACCCGCTCAGCTACGAACAATACGATCTGGTGGTGAATCCGGTCGTTACCGAGCCGGTGGTACAATTGTCTTACAGCGTCTCGGTGAAATACTTTTTGAAAGAAGAGGAGAAACCCAAAAACGTTTATTACCTGATTACGCCGGGAGGGGATATACGGCCGTTCAATCCGAAGTAGTGTCGAACTTCGAGGGGGTGAATGCTTTTAAGGAACGGTGTCAAAATAAGTTTCCAATTTCAGGCTAATTATTTTGGCGTCAGCCAACTATCTTTTGAGGCGAATAGCCGCGCTATTTAACGAAAAAGATGGGACGGATGACGGCAAAAGAATGGCATCAAATTGGGAAGTTATTTTGACACCGTTCCT
>Ga0105046_10013268_pt1 | contig 12764 bp, 10 predicted proteins | sample MAT03_FD_78385 | JGI IMG/M metagenome (GOLD analysis project Ga0105046, IMG submission 78385) | Freshwater microbial communities from Lake Fryxell liftoff mats and glacier meltwater in Antarctica - MAT-03 (megahit assembly) | ecosystem: Environmental > Aquatic > Freshwater > Ice > Liftoff... | reverse complement strand
GTCGCCAATGTCGAGGGCGATGGTGAAGCACTCGCGGTTGAGCCGGTCGATCAGGTCGTCCTGACGGACCAGGTCCTGGGCCATGGCTTCGTCCCGCGTGGCGAAAGCCTCTTTGGACTGGAGAAGCTGGCGATTGGCCTGACGGCCCATCCGGCTGATCCGGATCAGAAGCTCTTCGTCGGCCGGCGGGTTCGGGCCGGCGATCGGGATCAGCTTGCATATGTTCACGCACTGGTCGCCCATGCGCTCGACTCCCTTGATCACGTGAAGCAGGGCCGAGATCAGCCTGAGGTCGGTCGCCACCGGCGACTGGGTCGCCAGCAGGGTGATCAGGCCCTGATGGACCTCGAGGTAACGACCGTCGACCTGATCGTCGTCGGCGATCACGAACTCGGCCAGACCGAAGTCCCGATTCTCGACCGCTTCGATCGTGCGCTCAAGGGAGCGGTGTATGAGATCGAATGCGCCGAGGGCCTGGCCCTCGAGCCGCTGGAGGTCTTCGTGGTAGCTGGTTCTGGCCGGCTCGTTCATGACGACGAGAATCACAGGCCGCCGGGGGCCGATTGTTACGCGGCTGTATCCGACCGGTGAACAAAATGTGAAAACCGGCCGCGACGGCATCCCTTTGACAAGCGGTATTCAGCGATTCACGTTGGTCTGCCGCGGATGTGAATCCGATGTCATGGACCTGTGAAACGGATGTGAACGAACCAGGAGAGAGTGGAGCACCCGGGGAGGGGTGTCCACGTGAGCAGGAAGGCTCTAGAGCGGTGCGGAGAGCGTTTTCGCGCTCTGAGGGGCGGCCCGGTCGGAGCCTTCCTTGTCCGGAGCAGGAGCCTCCGGAACCGACGTCTCGGCCGCAAAGCGGTACCCGACGCCGAAGTGTGTGTGGATGTAGCTGAAGCCGGGCGAGCGCCGTTCCAGCTTGTGGCGAAGTTTGCGGATGAAAACATCGACCGAACGGTCGCCGTGGGCCATCGCGTATCCCCAGACCCGCTGGTAGATCGTCTCGCGCTCGAGCACGTTGCCGGAGTTCTCGGCCAGCAGCTGAAGCAGTTCGAACTCGCGCCGGGTCAGGTCCAGGCTCTCGCCGGAGACGAAGCCCTGGTACTGGTCGGGTCGGATCTCGATCTCCCCGACCACCAGCGGGCCGCGGTCCGCCTCGGAGCGGGCCCGGCGCCGGCGGCGCGCGACCGCCTCGATCCGGGCGACAGCCTCTTCCGGATGACAGGGCTTGTTGATCCAGTCATCGGCCCCGACCCGAAGGCCGCGGACCCGCTGGGAGACGGTGCCGCCCGGGGTGCAGACGATCACTCCGAGATCGGGGAGCAGTCCGCAGATCCGCTCCAGGTAGGGCCAGCCCTCTTCGGCCATGACCGAGATGTCGAGCAGGACCGCGTTGACCTTCATCGCGACCAGCTCCTGGGGAGGAACGGCCGAGGCGAGGACGCGGTGCTGCCATCCGGCGGAATCCATCCGGTTGGTCAGGACGCGGATAAAACCGGAATCGTTATCAATGACAGCGACCCTGAGTGCCCGTGGCTGAGACATTGGGAGAATTGTACGGGTTGGCGAGGAAGCCGTCTGTGACCCGAGCGTAGATTTCACAACTCGGTCACAGTCCCTTCCAAGTACCCGTTAGCGCGGTGCGATAGATTTCCTGTTGTGTCCAGCTTCCGCAAGTCATACGCAGCCCTCGTCGCAGCCCTCACCGCGGCATTCGTCCTGATTCTCGCCCCCGCGGCGGTGGCCGCCGACGGTGTCGGTTGGGCCGGAAGGGTAGATGACCGCTACATCACCTTTTTCTGCTTTGGCGTTATCGCCTTCTTCGCCGCCTTCGTGATCATCATGTCGCTGATTCAGGGACGTCTCGACGCGAAGAAGGAACAGCGTCGACACGATCTCGACCGCTTCAACTCTTAAGGACCCAGGCCCGGTCGGCAGCCGCACCGACCTGCTCCGCCTGAACCACCCCGCCTGAAAGCTCAGGCGAGAGCGCGCGGCCAGTGCTGACGCTGGATTTCCTCGATGTGCTCGATCCGTTCGGTCCAACCCTCGTGATCGCCGGCGTCAGCCTCACGGGCCCAGGGGTCGGATGCGGCGGCAGGAAAGCCGGCGAAACCGGCCAGGATCGCGTAGTCGAGCAGCGGCAGGGTCTCGGGGTTGTAGCCGCCCTCGTGGACAGCGACGATTCCGATCCCGCGAGCCGCCGCGAAGTCCGCAGTCCGCGCCGCGAGTTCGTTGTAACCGGCCACGGTCAGCGACTGACTCGAGAGCGGATCGGCGATGTGTCCGTCCTGGCCGGCCGAAACGATCACCAGGCCGGGGTCGAAATCACTCATGATCGGCAGGACGACCCTCTCGATCGCGTCGACGTGTTCGCGGTCCCCGGAGCCGGGCGGCATCGGCAGATTGACCGTCTGCCCGCGCCCGTCCCCCGTCCCGACCTCTTCCAGCCAGCCGGTCCCCGGGTAGAGCGGCCACTGGTGAAGTGAGATGAACAGGACCGAGGGATCGGCCTCGAAGATGTCCTGGGTGCCGTTGCCGTGGTGCACGTCCCAGTCGAGGATCGCAACCCGTTCGACGCCCAGAACCTCCTGGGCGTAGCGGGCGGCGACGGCCGCTTGGTTGAACATGCAGAAACCCATCGCCCGGTCGGCGGTCGCGTGATGGCCGGGCGGCCGGATCAGAGCGAACAGGCTGTCCGGGGACCGTTCCGACCCGGAAGCACCGCGGCCGCAGACCTCGTCAACTGCGACCATCGCCGCGCCGGCGGCGCGCATCGCAACCTCGTAGGTGCCGGGGCTGACCACGGTGTCGCCGTCGATCCAGGTCGGTCCGGCGGCCGAGAAGTCGTTGACCAGGTCGATGTGGGCCCGGGTGTGGACGCGGGCGATGTCTTCCTCGTCGGCCCGACGGGCCTCGAGTACGGTCAGCCGTTCACGGTCCGGCCCGGTGGTCAGGTGATCGACCACGGCGTCGATCCGCTCGGCGTTCTCGGGGTGCCGGCCGGTGTCGTGCTGCTCGTGGCCGGGCAGCAGGACGATGCCGGTCGAGCGCCCCGGCTGCCCGGCGCTGGTCATCCGGGCAGCCGGAAACCGGTCAGGAGCCGCTTCTCCGACTGGCCGGCGACCTCGGCCACGACCTCGATGTGGCCGGCCAGCGGCGTGTCACGGATCTTGGTCGCCAGCAGATCGTCGACCTGAAAGATCCCGGCCGAGTTGTTGAGTTCGATCTCGATCCGGACCGGGCGCTCCTCGCCGGCCGAGATGTTCACCTGGTCGATCGCCGCCGCGGAGATCGAGTGGATCCCCTCCTGGCCGGCCTCAAGCGGAATCCGGGTGCGGCCCTGGGCCATGTCCAGCGCGTCGGCGACCCGGACGATGCCGCCTTCGACCGTGTACGGCTGACCGCGGCGGCGGTGGCCGATGATCGCGTGAAGGGCCTCGGCGATCACAATCGAGCGCTCCGGCTCCTCGTAGATTCCGTCGAGCAGGCGCTGCAGCGCCTCGCGGGCCAGAAACAGGCTGTAGGCCTCGTGGTCGGCGCGGTGGATCGACATGCCGACGTCGTGGAGCAGCGCTCCGGCAGCGACCACCACCTCCGAATCCTTGACCGACATGCCGTGGTCGGTGACCATCGCCGGCTGAACGTCGCCCTTGGTCAGCAGTCGACTGAGCCGCAGCGCGATGTTGAGCACGATCTGCATGTGAACCCAGGAATGGTCGGACATCCCAAGCCGCTCGGCGTGGATCTGAGCCATGTACCACCAGGCGCGCACCTGGTCGTCGCGATTGACCGCGTCGAGGAACTTCTCCAGCTTGCGGTTGCCGCGGGTCGGAGCGCGGACGGCAACCGAAGTGATGCCCTTGCGGCTGCTCGGGTCCGGGGCATCGGCCTTTTTGTTGCCCTTGTTTGCCTTGCTGCCCTTACTGCCCTTGTCGGCCATCAGGCGGCCTCGTTGCGCCCGGTCGCGGACAGGCCGGCTTCGGCCAGCCACCACCGGCCGGCCACCGGATCGAAGCTCGCCGGCATCAGCGGTTTCTCGAGGCTTTCGGCCAGGGCGAGGCAGGCGACCAGGGTCGCCGGAAGCTGGCGTGCGGTTGCCGGCTCGGCCCCGAACCAGGCCGCGGTGTCGTCGGCGGTCTGGCCGAAGATCGCCTCCAGGCCGCGCCGCGCCGACTCTTCGTCGATCCGCTGGCCGCAGAGGCGCTCGAGAACAGGCGCCGAGGCGCTGGCCACAAAGGCCTTCCCACAGCGGGGGGGCGCGAGTGATCCGAGTGCCCGTGATGCAGCGCTGATCGCCGCTTCGATCTGGTTCGGGCGGGGCGGGTTTTCGAACCTGGCCCGTGAGGTCAGGGCCGCGGTGCCGAGCGGCCTCGAGCCGACCCACGATGGCCGGTGTCCGGGCAGGCCGGTTGCCACCCCGATGAAAGACTCACCGACCAGGGCAACGGCGACTTCATCCTCGAGGTCGCCGGCAGGAAGCCGGTCCAGCGCAGGCGTGGTGACCGCGAGGAAGGCCCCGCAGAGCATTTCCGTGCGGCTCGGGACGGCGATCGGACCCGAGCCCGTGGCGCGGCTCACCCGGTCGAGCAGGCGCAAGAGGCGGGTTCCGCGCAGGTCGGGGACTGCGGTCACCTCGATCCTTTCCGCCCCCGCGTCGCGTGCCGCTTCGACCTCGGCCATCAGCAGCGCGGTCAGGCGGTCGCAGTTACGTAGCTCGGCGGAGACGCGGTGCGGCCGGTCGATCAACCGACGCGACCGGGGCCCAGAGACCTCGCTGACCCGAAGCCGCGTCGTGCGATGCGATATCTGGATAGCCCCCAGGATCAAACCGGGGACATACTCGCACCTCGGCTCAGGAACCGCAGACCGGCCACTGGCCGGGACCGGAAGTCACGTAGAGCAGAGCAGCGCGGTAGTCCTGCTCAACCTCGGGTGCCTCGGACGGCAGTCCGGAGCCACCGACCGCGGCCCAGGTTTCAACGCTGAACTGGTACTTGCCGTGGTAGAGCCCGCTCGAGGAGACAATCTGCGGGTCGCCACCGGACTCGCAGGAAGCGATCGAGGCCAGCGTGTCTACGGAGACGCCGGCCGGAAGGTCGAGGAACGGTCGCAGCTCGCGGGCGCGCTCGCGACGGCGCTGCTCGACCGCTTCGGCCCGGGCCAGGACCCCGGCGGCGCGCTCGATGTCCTGATCGGACCCGGGCGACTCGAAGGCGAAGGCCCGCTCGACCCCGACCGGGCCGCCGGACCCACCATCGCCGAGCAGGACGACACCGGCCACCAGGCCGACGGCGAGCGCCAGTGTGAGGGCGGCGAAGTGCTTTGCTTTGAGGATGAAAGGGCGGTTCATAAGGGGAAGGCGATCGAATATGAGCAGATACTCATACCAAAGCCATCAAGAGCATGCATTCTGATTACGAACTTCTGCGCGACGCGTGGCCCGAGCGGCCGGAGATGGGGCCGGCCCTGTCCCGGGTACTTATGGACCAGGTCGCCACCGGACAGCGAGGCCCGACGGTGCGGCTGAGCCGCCCCGGCCGGGCGGTCGCCTTCGGGCGGCGGGACACCACCTCCACCGGCTACGGGGCCGCGGCCGCGGCCGCCAGGTCGCGCGGGTTCGCCGCGATGGAGCGGATCGCGGGCGGCCGCGCCGCCGCCTACACCGAAGGCACGCTGAGCCTGACCATCACCGTGCCCGACGACACCCCGGCCCGGCGCACCTCGGCCAGGTTCGAGTTCGCGGCCGGCCTGGCCCGTGATGCCCTGCTCGATCTCGGCGTCGACGCGCGGGTCGGCGAGGTCGAGGGTGAATACTGCCCCGGAGCCTTCAGCGTCAACGCCGGGGGCCGCCGCAAGCTGGTCGGTATCGGACAGCGCATGATCCGCGGCGCCGCCCACATCGGCTTTGTGATCGCTGTCAGGGAAGCCGAAGCAGTGCGTGCCGTGCTCGAACCGGTCTACGCAGCGCTTGACCTGGAATGGAATCCCGAAACGGTCGGAGCGGTCGATCAGGACCTGCCTTCGGTCGAGATCGAACAGGTCGAGCACGCCCTGCTCGGCCGCCTTGGCCGGGATGCCAGGCTGAGCGAGAGCGTGATCGACCCGGAAACAGAGGCGCTCGCCTCAGAGGCCGCGCCCCGCTTTCGCTCCCCCGATCGCGGGTAGACTCGCCGCGTGGAGAACGATCCGATCCCCGAGCCTGCGGACCCCGCACTACCCGGCCCTGTCCCGTCCCACGCAGCTGGCGGGGCCGTACCGGGCGGTGGCCCTGATCTGAACGGCGCCGCGGCGAGCGCCGACGGCAGCGAGGCCGCTGACCAGAACGGCCGGCCGTCGATCGCCGAGCGGCTTGTGTCCCGCGGAGCCCGCAACGCGCAGCGGGTGGTGGACGCGGCGGGGCTCGACGAAGCGATCGAGACCGCCGTCGAAGAGGCGATCGTCCGCGCGCTGGAGAGCGAGGCGACCGAGCGCGCGATCGCCAGGGTGCTCAACGGGCCGCTGATCGAGCAGGCCGTGACCGAGGCCCTGAAGAGCCCGGAGGTCGAGGCGGCGATCATCGAAGTGCTCGACAGCCAGACCGCCACCCGGGTCTGGGACCACGTGCTCGAAGGCCCCCACGCCCAGCGACTGGTCGAACGGGTCGCCGAGGCGCCCGAGGTCCGGGCGGCGATCGCCGCCCAGGGGATCGGTCTGATCGGCGATCTCGGCTACCAGATCTCCCGGGTTACCCGGGTACTTGACTTCATCGGCGAGAGGGTCACCCGGCGGATCCTGTTCCGCGATCGCCGGGTCACCCCGACCAACCGGGCCGGACTGTTCACCCGGGCGCTGGCCCTGGGTATCGACGCAGTCATCGTCAACTTCGCCCTGATCGGACTGGGCGCTCTGCTCGGTCTGTTCGGAAGCTCCCTCGGAATCGGGGGCGAGGAGCCACCCCGCGCCCTGTTCGCGGTCGGCGCCACGTTCTGGTTCCTGGTCAGCTCGCTCTATCTGTTCGTTTTCTGGTCGGCCTCGGGACAGACGATCGGTATGCGCTTCCTGGACATCTGCATCGAACACCACGGCGATCGCCGAATCGGTACAAGGGCCGCTCTGCGCAGGCTGGTCGGCTTCTGGCTCAGTGTTGCCATGTTCGGTCTCGGCTTCCTCGGCACGCTGCTCCGGATCGACCGGCGCGGCTTCCACGACCGAATGGGCGACACGGTCGTGTACTTCATCGATCCGGCAGACCCGGACCTGCGTCACGAACAGCCCGTGCTCTGACCGGGGAGAGTCGCGCTACACTGACCGATGGCCACGGAAGGCGTGGGGGGAAATGAGTGGGGAGGAATCATTCTGAGTTTCAACTGTGCAGTCGGGCGTGTTGTCCTTTTGTTCGCATTTCTGATCGCCGGACTCGGCCTGGCCGGATCCGCGACAGCCGCCCCGGCCCCGGTCCTGCCGGCCGGTCCAATCCTCCAGCAGTCCGAATGGCCCAACGACCCGGAATTCGCCCGCTGCGAGTTCGAGGACCCGGTCTCCGGCTGCACCGACGGCGAGCAGTGGAACCTTTACGGCCCGATGGACGGCCTCTGCCGGGCCCCCGGCAGCACCGACTTCGACCAGCCTCGCCCCGACGGCGGCCTGCCCTGCTGGGCCCGCAACGCGACTGACCCGGAGAGCTCTTCCGGCATCAACATGACCGGCGCCTGGGCCCAGGGCAACGTCGGCCGCGACGAGATGCTGATCGCCTACATCGAGGGCGGGGTCAACTACAAGGCCAACGGCATCAAGGACGGACTGAACGCCGTCTACATCAACGAAGGCGAGCTGCCCTACCCGCAGGGCTGGGACGGCCAGGACCTCGGCCGCCACGACTTCGACGGCAATGGGCGCTTCGACATCCGCGACTTCGCCAAGGATCCCCGGGTCAACCCGGAGTGTCCGATCGCGACCGCGCAGTTCACAATCGAAGAGGAAGGCACAACCCGCGGCTGCGCCACTTCCGGCGAGCACGAATACCTCAACGAGGTCAACATCGGCGAGCCGAAGGTGGCTTACCTCTCCCCTCAGGACCTGATCGCCGTATTCGGCGACTGCCGGATCGAGAACAGCCAGCTCGCGGGCTGCCCCGGGGACGGCCGTTTCGACAACGACGGCAACGGCTACCCGAACGACGTCAGCGGCTGGAATGCCTACAACAACACCAACGACCCGCAGAGCGAGGACCCGGGCTACGGTCACGCCTCCGGGCTGATGACCCTGATCGGCGGCGAGGCGAACAACGGCTTCGAGGGTGTTGGTGTCTGCCGCGAGTGCCGGGTCATCCCGGTCAAGTCGGGCGCCGAGTCGGTCGGCAAGACCGACAACTGGACCCCGGCTCTGAACTTCGCAGTTGACGCCGGCGCCAAGGCGATCGCCTCGGTGGTCGTCTCCTACTCGTACTCGAGCGCTGCCCGCGAAGCGGTCGCCCACGCGATCGACGAGAACGTGCTGCTTTCGTTCGACTCGAACGACTTCGACTCGATGGACCACACCGACGGCCACCTCTACAACGAGGTCTTCCCCGGCAACTCGGTGATTCAGGACCAGAGGCGCAGCAGCACCCGGAGCTTCCGGGCCCGCTCCAACGTGACCAGCTACGGCACCCATTCGGTGTTCTCCGGCGGTGAAGTCACCACCTCGGGTGCGACCCCCTTCCAGGCCGCCTTCCTCGGCATGGTCCAGTCGGCGGCGATGAACGCGGTCGACGCGGGCGAATACCCGCGCGAGCTGACCCCGAACGAGGTCCGCCAGGTGCTGATGAATACGGCCAGTGAGGTGATCCCCCAGCGCGATCATCCGACCGTGGCCCGGCAGTGGCCCGGCAACCCCGACTCGATCACCGACGCGTCTCACAGCAACTGGTCGACCCAGTACGGCTACGGCCGGGTCAACATCGGCAAGGCGACCAGGCTGATCATGGACGGTCGGGTGCCTCCGACCGCGCTGATCGAGTCGCCCGACTGGTACCGCTACATCGATCCTTCGCGCCAGAAGAGCCTGCAGATCAAGGGCTCGGTCAAGCCCTCGGCCTGGGGCTCACAGGGCCTCGACTGGACCCTGGAATGGGCACTCGGCGCCGATCCCAAGGACTCGGACTTCAAAACGATCTCGACCGGTAAATCAGCCAAGTCCGGCGTGCTCGGAACTCTTGATACGAAACAGATCCCGAAAAACTACGCCGCCAGGCGGCCTGGTCTGACCCTTCCGCCGACCGGCCCCGAGCAGTACACCGTGACGATCCGCCTGCGGGCCCGTGACGGCAACGGCCTCAAGGGCGAAGACCGCCGCTCGATCGGCGCCCGGACAGACCGCGACATGGCCCCGGGTTACCCGAAGCCGATCGGCACCGAGATCAGCGCCGCTCCGACCTTCGTCGACCTCAACGGTGGCCGCCAGCAGGAACTTGTTTTCGGCACCTACGACGGTGTGCTCAGCGCACTCGGTACCAACGGCAAGCAGATCAAGGGCTTCCCGGTCCGGACCTGGCAGCTGCGGAACGTCGATCCGCTCAACGCCCAGAACTTCCCGTCACAGGCCTACGAGTCGGTTCGCGCGCTGCGCGAGGCGAGGGACCCGATCAGCGGTATCGCGGTCGGTGATCTCGACGGAAACGGCTCGCAGTCGATCGTCGCGAGCACCGGCAGCGGCTGGGTCTACGCCTGGAGCTCGAGCGGCAAGCTGCGCAAGGGCTTCCCGGTCAGGCCGAAGCCGGAGTTCGACACCAAGCCGGTGCCGACCCCGTCGACCGGCCAGGGCGGTCATCGCTCGCCGACCCGCGGCAACTGGTCGGCCCCCGTACTCGGCAACCTGACCGGCAACGGCAAGCTCAGCATCCTCATGTCCTCCTTCGACAGTCACCTTTACGCCTGGCAGCCGGATGGACAGCCGGTCCCCGGCTGGCCGGTCAAGGTCGAGCTGCCGGCTGCATTCAGGACTGCTCTTCCGGCCGGCAAGTTCATCCGCGACCCGAAGCTGATGATGCCCCCGGCAGTCGGTGACCTGCTCGGTACCGGCCGCGACCAGGTATTCCTGCCCGGTTTCGACTGTCTCGAAGCCAACGGCGGTAGCAACACGGTGTTTGCCTACGGAATCCAGCCGGACGGTGAAAACCACCCTGGCGGACCGTTCATGGAGGGCTGGCCGGTCAAGCTGAACGCTGCCGGTGGCTGCTACTCGCAGTCGATCGACTTCGTCCAGGGCGGCGCGAACGCCGCTTCGATCGCCGACTTCGACGATTCCGGTCAGCTACGGGTGGCGATCACCCCCGTATCCGGCTCTCCGGCCGTTCTCAACGCGGACGGTTCTCTCTATCGGACCCTGTCCAACTTCTGCCTCGGCGTCAACTGCGCGGCGCGTCCGCCCTACTACCCGACCGAAGGGGTGCTGGCCGGGGTTACCGGGCAGGGTGCGATCGGAGACCTCGACGGCAACGGCAAGCCGGACTTCATGCAGCCGATGGCCGGTGGCATCAGCCTGCAGCTTGCGCTGGGCACGGAAGGCCAGGCCGGCCTGATCCACGTCTTCGACGCGGCCTGGGACGTCGACAGCAGCAAGATGCTGGAGGGCTTCCCGACCGACCAGGACGGCTTCCCGTTCTTCACGTCGCCGACCGTTTCGAGCCTGAGCAACGATGGCCGCCAGGCGATGATCGGGTCGAACGACTCCTACTGGATCCACGCCCGGAGGGCCGACGGCACCGAGGCGCCCGGCTTCCCCAAGTGGACCGGCCAGTGGACCTCCTTCGGCGGTGTGATCGGGGACCCGAAGCAAAACGGCCGCCAGCAGCTTGCCTACGGAACACGCGAGGGCTATCTGTTCGTCTGGAACGTCGGCGGCAATCCGAACCGGAACAACGAGTGGTGGAGCTTCCGCCACGACGAGCACAACTCCGGCCGCTACGGCAACGACACCCGTCCCCCGGCCAGCCTCCAGGTCGGCGTCAAGCGGTCCAAGCGGACCGCCCTGCTCAAGTGGCGCGCCCCGGGCGACAACGGTGTCAGCAACGGCAGCGCGGCCCGCTACGAGGTGTTCACCTCGCGCCGGCCGATCGACCTCTCGAACCTGAACCGGGCCAAGCGAGTCGGCGCTCCGAAGCCGGCAGCTCCAAACCGCGCTCAGAGCGTCAGGGTCAAGGTCGGTGCCCGCCAACGACTGTACGTCGCGATCCGCTCGACCGACCGGGCCGGCAACCGCTCGCTCCTGACCCGGCCGAAGGTCATGCCCTACCGCCCGAAACCAAGCCGCTGAGCCGGGCCGGTTCGCCCGCCGCGGACGGTCGGGTCGCCGTCAGCTGAGGTCAGGTGCCTCGGCGACGTCGCTCATCCACTGCCGGGTGATCTCCTCCAGCGTGCCGTCGTCGATCATGTTCTGCAGGGCGAAGTCCACGCAGCCGGTCAGCTCTGAATCCTCGGCCAGCAGGGCGCCCCACTCGTCGCCGCCCGGAGCCTCGAACTGGCCGACCACCGTGGAGCCGGGCAGCTCGCTGTCACGCAGGAAGATCGCGGTCGGCAGGTCAACCACGACCGCATCGACCTGGCCGTCCTTGAGCGCCGAAACCAGCTTTTGCGAGGTCTCGAAAACCGTGGGTTCCTCCCCCGGATCGATCCGGTCGTTGACCGCATCGAGGCTGGTCGATCCGTCCCGGACGCCGATCTTCGCGTCCTTGAACTGCTCGAGCGACGTGGACTCCTCCAGCTCGGACTCCTTCGGGACCAGAACTGCCTGGGCCGCCGAGTAGTACGGGATCGAGAAGTCGACAACCTCCTCGCGCTGCGGGGTGATCGAGATCTGGTTTAGCTCGAAGTCGAACCGCTTCGGCCCGGGCGCGAACGAGGAGTTGAAAGGAACCGCGGTCCATTCGACCGAGGATCGGCCGAAACCGAGCCGGTCGGCGATCGCGTAGGCCAGCGCGGACTCGAAGCCTTTGCCGTTGATCGGATCGTCGTTCTCGAAGTACGGCGGGAAAGCCGGGCGCTCGGTGCCGACCGTCAGCACCTCGTCCTTGTAAGGGTCGAGAGCCTCCGGTGCGCAGGCTTCGGCAGTGATCGCAGCGTCGGTCGTACCGGTCGCTTCACCGCTCGATGACTCGTCGGAGCCGCAACCGACGGCCAGGGCCGTGGCAAAGAACGCAAGCAGCAGCAGGATCAGACGGTTGCGGGACAAAGTTCGGGCCTCTCCGTTCGACATGGGACCCGGGGATCGTAGTCCACCGGGTCTGCCTGCCCCGGCGCACCGGAACATTGGGAATTCAGGCCGACCGGTCGGCCCGGGGTGGCCACTCGACGGGCGCGCTGAAGTCGATCGCGGAGACATCTCCGGGCCGGCCGATCAGGTAGCCCTGGGCGCAGTCCACGCCGAGCGAAATCAGCAGATCCAGAGTCTCGACATCCTCGACCATCTCCGCGATCGTGCATTTGCCCAGCGCCCTGGTCATCTCGACCATCGCCTTGACCAGGACCAGACTCGAGTCATTGTGGCTCATGCTGCGCACAAACTCGCCGTCGATCTTGACGAAGTCGTAATCGATCGTGTTGAGATGATTGAAGGAGGCGAAACCGGAGCCGAAGTCATCGAGCGCAAAGCAGCATCCCAGGTCGGTCAGTGCCTCGGCAAACGCGCGGGATCCCGCGACGTCCCTGATCGCGCTGGTCTCGGTGACTTCGAAGATCAGCAGCGACGGATCCACTGCAGCCCGGTCGATCCCGGTCGCGATCAGCTCCAGGAGCCTCCGG
>Ga0105046_10013267_pt1 | contig 12765 bp, 9 predicted proteins | sample MAT03_FD_78385 | JGI IMG/M metagenome (GOLD analysis project Ga0105046, IMG submission 78385) | Freshwater microbial communities from Lake Fryxell liftoff mats and glacier meltwater in Antarctica - MAT-03 (megahit assembly) | ecosystem: Environmental > Aquatic > Freshwater > Ice > Liftoff... | reverse complement strand
GTCCCGGCGCAGGACAAGGGCTATCTCATCGGGTTCGCGCAGTTGCCCGACGGAGCCTCGCTCGACCGCAGCGAGCAGGTGATCCGCCGCATGTCCGAGATCGCGCTCGAGCAGCCTGGCGTGAAGAACTCGATCGCCTTTCCCGGCCTGTCGATCAACGGTTTCACCAACAGCTCGAACGCGGGCGTAGTCTTCTTCGGACTTGATCCGTTCGACGAGCGCAAGGGCCCTGGACTGTCCGGTTTCGCCATTGCCGGGGCGCTGAACCAGAAGCTCCAGCAGATCGAAGGCGCGTTCGTGCTGGTGCTGCCGCCGCCGCCGGTCGCCGGGCTGGGCACCACAGGTGGTTTGAAGATGCAACTCGAGGACCGAGCCGGCCTGGGCTATGAAGCACTCTACGAGGCCACACAGGCCATGCTGGCGAAGGCCAGACAGACGCCAGGCCTGGTGGGCGCTTTCTCCGGCTACGAGATCAACACCCCGCAGCTCACCGCAGACCTGGACCGGGTCAAGGCCAAGCGCCTTGGGGTCGGCATCACCGACGTCTTCGATACCATGCAGATCTACCTGGGGTCGCTCTATGTCAACGACTTCAACAAGTTCGGCCGCACCTACCAGGTGAAGGTTCAGGCCGACGCTGCCTTCCGCACCTCGGCCGACGACATCAAGCTGCTCAAGGTGCGAAATTCGGCTGGCGAGATGGTGCCGCTGGGTTCGATCCTCACCGTGGCGCCGAGCTACGGGCCGGAGCGGGTTCAGCGCTACAACGCCTATCTGTCGGCCGACATCAACGTTGGCGCAGCCCCCGGTGTGAGTTCCGGCCAGGCGCAGGCGCTGCTGGAGCAGATCGCCGCGGAGACGCTGCCCAACGGCATCGCCTTCGAGTGGACCGAGCTTACCTACCAGCAGATTCTCGCCGGCAACACGACGATCTATGTATTGCCGCTGTGCGTGCTGCTTGTGTTTCTCGTGCTGGCTGCGCAGTACGAGAGCTGGACGCTGCCTCTGGCGGTGATCCTGATCGTGCCGATGGGTGTGCTGGCGGCGATCTTCGGCGTCTGGCTGTTCGGCAAGTTCGGCTGGGGCGGGGACAACAACATCTTCACCCAGATCGCGCTGTTCGTGTTGGTCGGGCTCGCCTGCAAGAACGCGATTCTGATCGTCGAGTTCGCGCGCGAGCTCGAGTTGCGCGGCCGCACCTACATCGAGGCGGCGATCGAAGCGAGCCGCTTGCGCCTGCGGCCGATCCTGATGACCTCGTTCGCCTTCATCATGGGTGTGGTGCCGCTGGTCATCTCGTTCGGCCCGGGCGCCGAAATGCGCCAGGCGATGGGTGTGGCGGTGTTCACCGGAATGATCGGGGTCACCTTCTTCGGGCTGTTCCTCACGCCGGTGTTCTATGTGTTGATCCGCGGGCTGGTCTGCCGCTTCTCCGGCAATTCGGCGCCCAGCGGCGGGACGCCGCCGCATGACCTTGGCCGGCCACCGGGTCCGGTGCCGGGCGGGGCGCCAAGTCAGTCCGCGAGCCAGTCCACGAGCCACGCAGCGGGCCACGCAAATACCGGCGGGGGGGCGCATGGCTGATCGGCCAGCGGCAGTTCAGTCGACAGTCAGGTGGCGCCGCGCCAAAAAGCTGGCGCTGATCGCGGCTGCCTGCGCTGCGCTGGCCGGATGTGCCGGCGTCCGGAAGGCTCCGGTGCCGATAGACATCGAGGTACCTGCGGCCTACCGCGGTGACAAACCCGGGGCGTTGGCGGTCGGCACTGACCTGCCTTGGTGGAAGACCTACGGCGACCCGGCGCTGACCCGCCTGATCGGTCTCGCCCTGGATCGAAATCGCGACGTGCAGCTGGCAGTGGCCCGTATAGAGGAAACCCGGGCGCTGGTCGGGCCGGCCGACTTCGCACTCCTGCCTCAGGTTACCGTTGGCGGTAATGCCGCGCGCGAGCGGCAGCCGCAGAACTACCGGTTCAATCTGCCACCGGGCGCGCCGCGCGAGTTGAACCTGTACAGCACGACGATCAACGCGGCGTACGAGCTCGATCTCTGGGGCCGGTTGAGAAGCCTGGGCGCCGCAGCCCGCGCCCAGTTTCTTGCATCCCGCTTCGCACGAGAGACGGTGGCAATCACGCTGCTCAGTGATGTTGCACAGACGTACTTCGATATTCTGTCCGCACGCCAGCACCTTGCGTTCACCCGCAGCACGCTGACTACCCGGGTCGAGTTCACCGACCTTACCCGCCGCCGGTTCGATGCGGGTCGCGCGTCGGCGGTCGAAGTGTCCCGCGCACAGGGCGCACAGCTCGGTGTCCAGGCTCGCCTGCCTCAGATCGAGCAGCAGATCGCCCAGCTGGAGAACCGGCTGGCGATCCTGGTTGGAAGTCCGGTCGCTGAGGCCGCTCAGCTGGTGCCGCTCCAGGCAAGGCTCCCGGATGCGCCCGAAGTGCCGGCCGGGCTGCCCTCGGCGCTGCTGGAACGCCGGCCGGATCTGCTTGCGGCACAGCAGGAACTGGAGTCTGCGGCGTTTCGTACCGACGCGCAGCGCGCTGCGCTGTTGCCGACCATTTCGCTTACCGGGTCGCTCGGTTTGCAGAGCCGGTCACTTGGCGACCTGCTCAGCGGTGCGGCAACCACCTGGGGGCTGGGTGCCGCCATCCTGCAGCCGCTGCTGGACGCCTCACGCAACCGGTTCCTGGTGCAGGCACAGGAAGCGCGCGAGCGCCAGGCGCTGATCCGCTATCAGCGCGCGGCGGAGCAGGCGTTCCGCGAGGTGTCCGATGCCCTGATCGCGCGCGCAAGCCAGGGCGAGCTGCGCGGCACGCTAGGCGAGCAGGTGCGCGCGCTGGCGCGGGCGGCGAGCCTGGCCGAGCAGCGGTTCAAGGCCGGGCTGGCCGCCTATTTCGAAGTGATCGACGCGCAGACCGAATTGCTCGCCGCGCAGGTGGCCGAGAACGAAGCGCAGCGTGCGGTTCTGGCGTCCACGGTGGGCCTGTACAGATCGCTGGGCGGCGGTTGGGACCCGGCCGCCTTCGGCGAGGGCGGGCATACGGTGTCGGGCGATCCGCTGCGAAAGTAGCCGGTCAGTGGAGCGGCAGGTCCGCCGACCCAGCCGACCCCAGCCCGCCCGTGCCGCCCGGACTATCCAGCGCGCGGCGGGTCTTCCGGCAGCAGCGCTGCGCACACTGTGGTGCAGACTGCCACAGCGGCCATCACATAGAGCATCGTGCCGAAGCCCGCCGCCTTCACCGTCGGGCCCAGCAACCCGACCGCGGCCGAGCTCACGCCGAAGGCGATGAAGAACCGGGTACCGGTCACGCGCGAGCGCATCCGGTCGTCGACGAAGCGGGTCACCATGGTGTCGGTGAACGGAATCGCGCCGAACACGAAGACCATCAGCACGGTAAGCACCGCGAAGAACAGCCAGCCATCGGCACTGGCGGCGAGGATGAACAACGGAATCTGCACCGCGACCACCGGTGCCATCACCTGGCGCACCTGGAAGCGGTCGAGCAGCGAGCCCACTGCGAGCTGTGCGATCGATGCGATGACATAGATCGCCGCCAGCAGCATGCCCAGCAGCGCCGGCTGCTCGCCCAGACCCTGCAGCCGCTCGCGCAGCAGTTCGAGATTGCCGTTGGTGGTGAAGTTGAACACGATGGTGCCGAACACTGCGGTGCCGGTCATCAGCGCCACCACCCGCACCAGCACGCCCTTGGGCACTACGATCGGCTTTTTGGTCGGCCGGGTCGCAGGCGAGGTCGCTTCAGCGGGGATCAGCATTGCGAAAGCCACCCCGCACGCAATGGCGAACACACCCGGCACGACGAAGGCGCTGCGCCATCCCGAGTACTGCACCAGCAGCCCGGTGGACACCGCGGCTACGGCGATGCCCAGATTTCCGAACAGGCCGTTCACGCCGATCGCGAAGCCGGCACTCTTCGCGTCCCGGACCAGCATCGGGATGCCGATCGGGTGATAGATGGCCGCAAACACCCCGACCAGGGTCAGCGCTGCGGCCAGTTGCCACACGTTCGCGGTGAGACCGACCAGCATGGCGGCAATGCCGATACCGAAGAAGAAAACCAGCATCATCTGGCGCCGTCCCCACAGGTCGCCAAGGCGGCCAGCCGGCAGCGAGCACAGGCCGAACATCACGAACGCGCCTATGGTGTAGGGCATGACGTCTTCCCAGCGCGCGAAGCCGAACTCGGCGGCGATCGTTGACACTGCAGTTGCGAAGATCAGCAGCATCAGGTGGTCGATCAGGTGTCCGGCGTTGATCAGCAGCGTCAGCGCACGGCGGCGATCGGTGCCGCCGGAGGGCTCGGTGGGCAGGGTGTGAACGACGGCAGTGGTCATGGCGACTGGGGTGGGAGCAGATGCGGGGCAGGAGGGGTCCGGGCAGGACGGAATCGGGGGGTATATCGGGTGATGTATCGGGCGGTCTATTGCAGCGCAAATGATACGGGTGTCCAATCAGCGGTATGAAGACAACAAGTATCGCGAAACGGACATCCGAAGGTCTGCCGCCGCCGGCTGCAGGTCGAGCGCGCAAGAGCGGCTCGACACTGGACTACCAACACGTGCCCAGCCCGGTGGCGGCGATGCCAACGGACTACCCGCGCGGGCAGTGGCTTGCCCCGCACCGGCACGAGCGTGCCCAGCTGATTTACGCCGCCAGCGGCCTGATGCAGGTGCGCACGCCGGACGGCGAGTGGCTCGTGCCGCCGTTGCGCGCGGTCTGGGTGCCAGCGCAGGTCGAGCATTCGGTGCGCATGGTCACGGCGGTGGCGATGCGCTCGCTGTTCATCGCACCTTCAGCTGCTCCGGTGGCACTCGCCCGATGTGCCGTGGTGGAGATCGGCGCACTGATGCGCGAGTTGATCGTTCAGGCTGCCTGCGAGCCGGTCGAGACACGCGTGACGCGCCGAAGCGTCCTGCTCGGTGATCTGCTGCTTGACGAACTGGCGCGTCTACCCCAGTTACCGTTGCACCTCCCGTTGCCGCGCGAGGCGCGGCTGCGACGGGTCTGCGCCGCCATTGTTGCCGACCCCCGCCCGTCGATGACGCTGGCGCACTGGGGCGCGCGCACTGGCGCAAGCGCGCGCACGCTCGCCCGACTGTTCGTGGCCCAGACCGGCATGACCTACGGCGTCTGGTTGCGTCAGGCGCGGCTGTCGGCCGCGATCGCCCTCCTGGCGCAGGACTGGCCTGTGGCCCGGGTGGCACGCCGCATCGGCTATCGCAGTACCTCGGCGTTCATCGCAATGTTCAGGCGTGCGCTCGGTACCACCCCAGCTCACTACACCGCGCTGTCTGCAATACGCGACTGAATCGGCGAACGCTGCATCGAGGTGACGCGGTCGGCGGCGCAGGGGCTGTGGCGCATGAGGTAACCTCTGTGCTCGTGCATCCTGCCGTCGAGGAGTTTCTTCGTGTATGTGTCATCACCCGGTCAACCAGCCGCCGCACGCGTGTTCCCGATCGAGCAGTTGATTGACTTCATCACGCGTGCTTATGTCGCTGCCGGCATGCCGCCAGCCGATGCGCGCAGCACCGCAGAACTGATGATCGAAGCCGATCTTCTGGGCTCTGATGCCCATGGCATCTTCCGCCTGCCGATGTATATAAAGCGGGTGCGCAGTGGCGGCTTCAATCGGCAGCCGAACATCCGGATCGAGCGCGAGACCGCATCCACCGCGTTGATCGACGGTGACAACGCGATGGGGCATCTGGTGGTGCGCAAGGCTGCCGAGACCGCGATCGCCAAGGCGAAGGCGACCGGTGTGGCCTGGGTCGGCCTGCACCACGGCAATCACGCTGGCGCCGGTGCGGTATATGCGCGCATGCCGTTGGCCCACGGCATGGTGGGCATCTACGGCGCGGTCGGCAGCGCGAATCACCTGCCGCCCTGGGGCGGCATCGAAATGCTGCTGTCGACCAATCCGCTGGCGATCGCGGTACCGGCGCTGGAAGAGCCTCCGGTGGTGCTGGACATGGCAACCACCGTCGCCTCGTACGGCAAGATCAAGGCGCGCGCGCAGCGCGGCGAGATGATGCCCGAGGGCTGGATGATGGGTTTCGACGGTAAGCCCCTGCTCGACCCGAAACGCTCGGGCGAAGGCTTCCTGATGCCGATCGGCGGCCACAAGGGCTACGGGCTGGCGCTGATGATCGGCCTGCTGGGTGGCACCTTGAACGGTGCGGCGATGGGACGTGACGTGGTCGACTTCAACGCCGACTCGAGCAGTGTGACCAATACCGGGCAGTGCATGATTGCGGTCGATCTGGCGGCGTTCGGGGACCCGACCGAGATCAGGCGCAATGTCGATCGGGTGGCGCGCGAGATGCGCAGCGCGGCCAGGATGCCCGGGGCGGATCGAATACGGGTTCCGGGCGAGGAGAGTCACCGGCGCCGCGAGCAGCACCTGACGCACGGACTCACCCTGCCGGCACCACTGCTCGATATCCTGGCGAGGCTCGCCGACGAGCTTGCCATTGCGCCGTTGACCTGAACGCACTGGGTAAAGATGACTTCCGGTACCGCCACTTCAGCTTCACCCGCCGCAGGCCGTCCGGCCGCGACGCCTGCGCCTGCGCGTGTCGGTGACCTGGTCGACGCAGTCGATACGCCTGCGCTGATCATCGACCTCGATGCCTTCGAACGCAACCTGACTCGAATGGCGGCCAGGGTCGAGGCGATGCGTGCCCGCGGCGATGCGTCGCTGCGCCTGCGGCCACATGCCAAGACGCACAAGTCGCCCGACATAGCGTTGAAGCAGATCGCGCTCGGGGCGGTCGGGGTCTGCGTGCAGAAGGTTGCCGAGGCCGAGGCCATGGTCGCCGGGGGTGTTGCCGATGTGTTCGTGAGCAACGAAGTCGTCGGGCGGTCGAAGCTGGCGCGGCTGGCGGCCCTGGCGCTTCGCGCAAAGCTCGCGGTTTGCGTGGATGACGCCAGCAACGCCGAAGCGTTGTCGGCAGCCATGCTCGATGCGGGAGCGAGCATCGACGTTTTCGTCGAGATCGATGTCGGCGCCGGGCGCTGCGGCGTGCCGCCCGGAGAGCCTGCGGCAGGCCTCGCGCAACTGGTGGCGGCGCTTCCCGGTCTGCGTTTCGCTGGCCTGCATGCCTATCATGGGTCGGCGCAGCACCTGCGCGCCTTCGATGAGCGGCGCGCTGCGATTGCCGGCGCGGCGGCGCGGGCCGGCGAGACGCGCCAACTGATCGAGGCGCTCGGACTGCCGGTGCCGGTGATCACCGGTGCCGGTACCGGCACCTTCGAGATCGAAGGCGCCAGTGGCACCTACAACGAGCTGCAGGCCGGCTCCTACATCTTCATGGACGCCGACTATGCCCGCAATCTGCGCATGGATGGCGGCGCGTTCGACAGCTTCGAGCACAGCCTGTTCCTGCTGGCCACGGTGATGAGCCGACCGGTGCCCACGCGTGCGGTGTGCGATGTCGGGCACAAGGCGCACTCGTCCGATTCGGGCTACCCGGCGGTGGTCGGTATCGACCAGGCGGAGTATGTCGGGGCCTCCGACGAGCATGGCGTGATCCGGCTCGGCGCGCCTGGGGTCCGGTTGCAGGTGGGCGACAAACTGCGCCTGATTCCCGGCCACTGCGACCCGACGGTGAACCTGCACGATTGGTTCGTCGGGGTGCGTGGCGGGCGGGTCGAGTGCCTCTGGCCGGTCAGCGGCCGCGGCCCGGGGTTCTGACGCAGCCGAGGGCGTGGGGGTCAGCCTGCCGGACGATCCGGCGCGATCGGGAAGTTGCGGCGTGTGGTGTCGATGACCGGTTCGGCAAACGGGATCGGGTCGGTACCGATGTTTCCCTTGGGCGGCTGCTTCGCGATACGGCGGGGCTGGGGCGAGGCGAAGGTGCCCGCGCCGGCTGCTGGCTTGCTGCTGGCTGGTGGCGCGGCGGCGCTGCCACCTCCGACGACTTCGGGTGTTGCAACCGGTTCGGTTGGCAGACTGCGGTTGCCGATCTGGCCAGAGTTGACCGCTCTCGAAGTCACCGGTTTCGAATCCACCGGCTTCGAATTGACCGCCGGCGAAGTCACCGGTTTCGAGCTCACCGGTTGCGCAGCGGCCGATGCCGCCATGACACAGGCTGCCATGACGCTGACCGCAGCCAACGCGGTCGTGGCGCCCGAGCAACGCGAGCGTCGGGCTATGCTGTGCCGAATCAGGCCGCAGCCGGGCTGATCCGCCCCGGACGCCAGCTGCATCACGCTCATCATCGAGTACTTGGACGGCGACATGGTCTGCAGGCCCCCCCGCAATGAATCCGATAGCATCAGTCTAGCGCGCCGAGGCCTGACTGTGGGTATGGTCGCTGGCACTGCGGCGGCGTTGCTTCCGGGCATCGCACTGGCGCGCGCCCCAGGGTCGAGTCGGCTGCTGCTGCCGTTCAGCCCGAACGGTCCGACCGAAATGGTCGGCAGCGTGCCGGCGACCCGGGTCCAGCGCGCGATGCAGGCAGCGGCCAAATCGTCGTTGTCCGACCTGCTGGCAGGGGTGCTCGCCCGGATGATCGAAGCCCATCTCGGTCAGCCGGTGCAGGTCGAACGAATTGCGGTGGCGGCGCGGGCGGTAGCTGGCGCAGCCCGGGACGCCCGCGATGCACGCACGCTGATGTTGGTGAGCGAGGCGCTGTGCGTTTTCGCCGCAGTTGCGGATGAAGCGATCGGGGGTGCGATCGATCGGCTGTTGCCGGTCGCGACCTGCGTGCAGGTCCCCTACCTTGCGGTAGCCAGTGGGCCCGGCAAGCCTGGGGCCACCGCCCAGGCGGCGCCCGGTGCGGGCTTCGTGCCCGGCCGCCGATGCGTGATCGCCAGCGCAGGCTACGGGGGGCGTTCGTCCCAGCTCGCACGCGCCTTGGTGCGCCGCCTTGGCGAGGGCTGTCGCGAAGCGAGCTTCAACGGCGGGGCGAGCGCCCTGACCGCGCTGCTTGGCGGCCAGGTGGACGCCGCCATGCTGCCGCTGCCCCTGGTATCGCCCTGGCTGGCGGATGGCACGTTGCAGGCACTTGCCGGCCCGGTGGCGCCGGAGGCGGACAGCGGCGGCTGGTTCGCCATCCTGGCCAGCCCGGGCTGGACACTGCTCGAGGTCGATCGCCTTTCCACCGCGCTCGGCGAGGCGCTGGACGCGGAACCCATCGCCAGCTACCTGCGCCGGCAGGGATTGGTGGCCGCGTTCGAAACCCGCCTCCAATTGGCTGGCCGGATCGCAGGCGAGCGTCTTGCCTGGCTCGCGGAAAAAAAATCGGGCGTGCTTTAGGCACGCCCGAATGAGAGAGTCAACAGAAGAGGAGGGGGGGGGTCTGTTGCTCGCTTCTGGTAACGGCCTGCTTTCGGGATTCTTTAGGCCGATGAGTGCAGAAAGTCGCTGGCGCCCCGAGCCGCTTGGACAGGGACCGATGCCGTGGCGTATTGAAATCTGACAAACCGGTTAGTGCAATGCACAAAAGACTTGATTTCGGTGTTGCACAGGTCTACACTTCATCTCGTGCCAGACGTAATGCGTCTCGCATAATCCTCCGAAACCTCCTCCTTTGGTGGATTTTCCAGCGGAACCGCAAGGTTCCGCTTTTTTTTTGCCGATACCGTACTGCACAAGCCACCCGGTGCAGGCGGTCACGCCGGGACGACACGGTCAGGCGCTGCCACTTGCCGTGTCCACGACACTTCAGGCGATGGCTCTGGGCGACAGCGTCCACTGGCCATCCCCCGCGGCCGTAAGCACCGTGCGGTGCCACCGGCGCAGCGTGCTCCGGTGCCCGACGCTGACCACGGTGGTGTCGGGCAGCAACTCACCCAGCAGCGCGTACAGGGTGGCTTCGCTGGTCTCGTCCAGGGCCGACGTGGCTTCGTCCAGGAACAGCAGCGCCGGTTGAACCAGCAGCGCGCGGGCGAAGGCCACCCGCTGCTGCTCACCCCCGGACAACACCTGTGTCCACTGATCGGTTTCGTCCAGCCGTGCGCGAAGATGGCTCAGACCGCAGCGGTCGATGGCCTGGTCGAATTGCGGGTCGTCCGCGCGCGGCGCGAGTGGATACCAGATCGCTTCACGCAGCGTGCCCAGCGGCAGGTATGGGCGCTGGGGCAGGAACAGCACGCGGGTGCGTTCCGGCAGCCGGATCGAGCCTGAGCCGAACGGCCACACGCCGGCCAGCGCGCGCAGCAGCGTGCTCTTGCCCACGCCCGAGCCGCCGCTGACCAGGACCGTCTCGCCCGGCTTCACCTCGAGATCCAGTGCGCTCACCAAACGCTGTCCGCCGGGAAGATCGACCGTCAGCCCGCGGGTGGACAGCGATGCGGCCTCACCGCGCTCGAACACGAAGCGGTCAGCGGCACTGGCGAGGTGCTCGGTGTCGCGCATCTTCGCCTCGAAGCCGGTCAGTCGATCGACCGTCGCCTTCCAGGAAGCGATCAGCGGGTATGCGTTGATCAGATAGGAGAGCGACGCATGGACCTGTCCGAACGCCGAGGAGATCTGCATCAGCCCGCCCAGCTGGATCTCCTTGGCGAAGTACCTCGGCGCTGCCACCACGAACGGGAACACGATTGCCAGCTGGTTGTAACCATTGCTGAACCAGGTGAGCTTCTTCTGCCGGTTCATCAGCCTCCAGTAGTTGGCGAACACCTGTCCGAAGCGTTCACCGAAGCGCGCGCGTTCCGCCAGCTCGCCCCGATAGAGCGCCACGCCTTCGCTGTTCTCGCGCAACCGCATCAAGCCGAAGCGAAAATCCGCTTCATGGCGCTGCTGGTCGAAGCTCAGTTTCACCAGCGGGCGGCCGATCAGGTTGACCAGCCAGGTGCCGACGACTGCATACATCAGCGCGGCCCACACCATGTAGCCCGGGATGACGATCTCGGTGCCGGCCAGGCTCAAGCGGGCCGGGCCGGACAGCGTCCACAGGACGACGACGAAGGAGGCGAGGGTGACCACCGCGTTCATCAGCCCGAGGCCGATATCCAGTGTCTGGTCGCACATCAGCTTCAGGTCGTCGCTGATCCGCTGGTCCGGGTTGTCGGTCTCGGTGCCGGTGATCTGCATGCGGTAATAGGTCTGGCCAGCCAGCCAGCGATCGAGATACTCGCCGGTCAGCCAGCGGCGCCAGCGGATCTGCAGCATCTGGTTCAGATAGGACTGGTAGACCACGATCAGGATGTAAATCGATGCCAGAAACAGGAAGTACCAGAGCAGCGCGACGAAGCCAGGCTGGTCATAGTTCTGGATCGAGTTGTAGAATTCGTTGTACCAGGCGTTGATCTGCACCAGCATGTACACCGAGGCGAGGTTCAATCCGACCACTGCGCCGAGCAGTGCCCAGGCAGAAGCGCGCTGTTCCGAGCGCCAGTAGGGGCTGGCAAGGCGCCAGAACACGCGCATGAATTCGATGAAGCGTGAAGCGTTCAACGTTCAGCCTCCAGACTTGGCGGAAATCCGATTGGCGGCGACCGGGTCTTTGTCAATCGACGAATGACCCGCCCGGAAGGATGTCCGGTACACCCGGCGCGCGACCGCCAAGTATGATGCGGGCCGATGGGTACTTCCAGGCAAACGCTCTACCCTGCTGCACGAATCGCGAGCCGCCGTACCGGCACCGGCGCGCCGGGCGGCGCATGATCGAATGGGGCTTCGAGGTCTGGCTGGTGTCCGTGGTCACCGTGCTTGCTGCCTACTTCATTTTCGGCCTGACCGGCTTCGGGTCGTCGCTGCTTTCGGTGCCGGTGCTGTCGCACTTCGTGCCATTGACTTTTCTGCTGCCGGTCTGCCTTTCGCTGGACTTCATCGCGTCGCTGCAGACCGGGCTCACTGCGACCGGCAAGGCCGACGGCCGGGAACTCGCCTGGACACTTCCGCCGACGCTGATCGGCACGGTGGCCGGTGTGCTGCTGCTGGTCTACCTGAGCCAGCAACTGCTGCTTGGCGCGCTCGGCGTGTTCACGCTCGGCTATGGCCTTTACATGCTCACGCGTATCGGCAAGCCTGAGCGGATCGTGCCGATCGCCCAGTGGTGGGCGCTGCCAGCGGGGGGGCTCGGGGGGCTGATGGGCGCGACCTTCGGTGTCCCCGGCCCGCCCTACGTGATCTACCTCACCCGCCGGCTGACCGACAGGGCCGTGTTCCAGGCGACCCTTGCGCGGGTGTTCGCGGCGCATTTTCTGACCCGCATCATCGTGTTCGCGATTGCCGGGTTGTACGCACAGCCCGGCGTATGGACTGCCATCGGCGTGCTCCTGCCGGCCAGCGTCGCTGGTGTCTGGCTGGGCAGCCGGGTGCAGTTGCGCCTGTCGCAGGCGGTGTTCTTCCGGGTGATCGCCCTGCTGTTGCTGGTGATCGGCGGCGCGCTCTGCCTGCGTGCGTTCAGATGAACTGGCCCGGACTGGATGCGTTGTCGCTTGCCCTACCGCTGCCATGGCCGTTAGTCATCGCCTGCGCCCTGACCGTGTTCGCGGCCTACCTGGTGTTCGGTATGTCCGGTTTCGGTGCGTCCCTCATCACCATCCCGGTACTGTCGCAACTGCTGCCGCTGCCCCTGCTTCTGTCCCTCGCGGTGGTGACCGATCTGGCCGCCGCGATCGTCATGGCAGTCGCTACCCGGGCGGCCCCTGGCGGCGTGCCTGGTCCGCCCGGAGTTGATGTGCGCATGCAGCAAGGCGCAGACCGGGCAGAACTGTGGCGGCTCGCGCCTGCCGCAGTGGTCGGTGCGATCGTGGGTGTGACGCTGCTGGTGGGGCTGCCCCGCGCG
>Ga0105046_10013266_pt1 | contig 12766 bp, 14 predicted proteins | sample MAT03_FD_78385 | JGI IMG/M metagenome (GOLD analysis project Ga0105046, IMG submission 78385) | Freshwater microbial communities from Lake Fryxell liftoff mats and glacier meltwater in Antarctica - MAT-03 (megahit assembly) | ecosystem: Environmental > Aquatic > Freshwater > Ice > Liftoff... | reverse complement strand
TACGGTACGTCGAGGCTCGCCATGAGCGGATGCAGCGTCTGGATCACGAGATGACCGCCGGGAGCCATCAACGCGGGCACCGCGGACAGCATGGCTGCCACCGGCGCCTCACCGATCAACGCAAAATTGCTCACCACCACGTTGAACGCGCCGGCGTAGCGCTCATACAGCGCGCCCTCGGCAATGGCTTCGTACGAATGGACGGCGTAGGCGCCCGGCCCCCCATCGGCCGGATGGCCGGCCTGTGCCTCGTCGATCAAGGCCGGCACTACGTCGACCCCGACGCACGACACACCGTCGCCGGCCATCGCGTGGCACAACCATCCCTCCCCACACCCGATGTCGAGCAGATGAGTCGGGCGCAGTAAACGTAGCGTCGAAACGATCGCTTCGTTGGTGACACCGACGCGACTGGCGATCTCGTGGTAGCGAACCGCTCGCACCCACGGCGCAGCGTTCGTATGCCAGCTGGCAATGATGCGGTCGTCGGAGTCGCCGCTCATGAGGGACCTGCGTGCATATGACCGTCCGGCGATGCGGTGCCGTGAAAGAAATCCGCGAGGAGGGTCAAGCTACGCGCTCATTCGTGCGTCTGGAACTCAACCGAAAGCGCGCCACGTGCGGAAGCGATCGCGTCGAGGAGGCGCTGTGCGGTAAACGGCTTTTCCACGATGGCCGTGTGGGGCGACTCGGCGAGCGCGGCAGGCCAACCGTCGCTGGTGAACCCAGACATGAGCACCACCGGCAGCCGCGGGTTCCGCTCGCGGAGCGCCAGCGCGACGGCGTCCCCGCGCAAGCCAGGCATGTCGTAGTCGGTGATGAGCACGCTGAGCGATGGGCCGATGGCGACGCCGCGGGCCAGCGCCTCGCTGCCGGTGCTGGCCACCTCAACCGCAAAGCCGGCCTTGGTGAGCACGCGTTGCAGCAGTAGCTGGACTTGGGGCTGATCCTCCGCAATGAGTACCCGACCCACAGCCCCCAGCGGTGTGGCCGATGACGTCTGGCTTGGGGCTTCAACGGTGGCTTCCGGCGCCTGCGGCAGCCAAATAGTCACACACGTGCCGCGCCCCACGATGCTGTCCACATGGATGTGGCCTTCGTGATGTTGCACCGTGCCGTACACCATCGACAGCCCGAGTCCTGTACCTTCCCCCACCGATTTCGTCGTGAAGAAGGGCTCGAAAATCCGTCGGAGTACAGCCGGAGGCATGCCACTCCCGCCGTCGGTGACGCGCAGGCGTACCCACGGACCGGCCGGTACGTGCGCCTCGGCGGACATCAGCGGCGTGACGTCGTGATCGTCGAGCGCAATACCGATCGTGCCTCCGTTGGGCATGGCATCGCGGGCGTTGACGGCAAGGTTCATCAGTGCCTGCTCGAGGCGCCCGGCATCGACTCGCACCAGCCGTTGGCTGTTGGTTTGTACATCGATCGACATCGTGGCGGGCATAAGACGTCCCAACAGCGCGCCTGCCTGCTGTACCACGAAGTCGAGCCGCTGCGATGTGGTGACCAACGGGCTGCGGCGAGAAAAATCGAGCAGCTGTTTCGTCAGTGTGCTGGAGCGACTCGCCGACGACTTGATGCTGAGCAAATCGTGGTGCGCGGGATGATCGGGCGGGAGCGTATCGATCGCGAAGTCGGCACTCCCGACAATCGCGGTCAGCAGGTTGTTGAAGTCGTGCGCGACGCCGCCAGCGAGGCGACCGAGAGATTCGAGTCGCTCGGCGTGTCGCATCCGTTCCTGACGCGTCTCGAGTTGAGCGGCCATGGTGTCGAACGACGTGGCCAGCTGGCCAATTTCACCGGAGCGATCACCCAGACCGGTGCGGGCACTCAGATCACCGGTGCCGAGGCGGCGCGTAGCAGAGAGAATAGCGTCCACATCGTGCAGCACGAGCACGTTCGCGCCGATCCAGGCCAGCAGCAAGGCGCCGAGCGCGGTGCCGAGCAAAAGGGCGACTCGGGCGCGGGCGCGGGCGTTCGGTGCGGCGTAGGCCACGTCGGGTGGCATGGCGACGCCGAGGCGTACAAAGGTGCCTGGCGCAGACTGCAACTGCCGGTGCGTGATCAGTCGTACCACGCCGTCGAGGGTGCTGCGAGTGGCGATGCCTTCGCGCGCCACGCCGTTCCGTCGGTCCTCCTCGAAGCGCGCACTGATGCCGGGGCGCACCTTTCCGATATTCGGTGATTGCGGCAGATGGGCAATGAGAAGGCCGGTAGAATCAGCAATGCTGACCAACGTGCCACCTGGTAGCCCAGCTTGGCGCGCCACGCGATCGAGCCAGTCAAGGCGGATCCCCACGGACAGTGCGCCCGTGGCGCGCCCCGTCGCGTCTTGCAAAGGCAAGTTGAGCGGGACGAGCGCAGGGCGAGTGGCGGTGCTCGGCAGGTATGGACCGAGGACGATGGTGTCGCTGGCCACCGTCTTCGCGAAGAGCGGATTGTTCCCGACGAACACACCAACCATCGACCGGGACGTACCGCCGCAATCGATGTATCCCTGCGCATTGATCCGAGTCGGAGAGGCGACACTCGGCGCGAACTGAAGCAATCGCACAAGTGCCGCTTCACACTGCTCGGGTGTCCCGGAGGCGATTTCCGGTATTTCAGCCCACGTGGCCACAATGCGCCGACCGGTGGCGATGGCCAAGTCGTTGTCACTATTGGCCTCCTCGAGCAGTAGACGGAAGCGCTGACCGACGGCATCGAGGGCCTCGGTGCGGTCGCGTTGAATGGTCCACACGGTAAAGACGGCCGCCGGGATGTACGCGGCGACGACCAACAGCAGCAAACGGGCGCGAAGACTGGACAGCGAGAAGCGCACGATGTGTGTGCTCGGACACGGGGCATGCAAGGCGCTGCGCCAGCGGCATCACTCAACGCAGAGCGTTGAAGGTGAAGCGTAGCTCCTCCAAGCGCTATGGGCTCGTCAGTAAACGGCGCGCATTGACTTGGTCGGATGTCTCACATTCTCGGCCGGCGACCCGGGCGTAGTTGTAGTGGTCGGCCCGGCAGTAGTATTGCAGCGGATGACCGTTGTCGTCGAAGGTATAGTCGAACACGCACAGCGTGGGCTGGCTGGCGTTGGCGTGCTCCATCGGCTCGCCAAACTTGCGCGAGATACGCCTCGCACCAACGACTTCGAGATACGTGGCGCTACCGGCACCTGTGCCGCTCCGCGGGCAGTCATTCACCGTGCCACGACCCACCATGTCCAAGTCGATCTCGGCCACGTTCGAGTCGATGGGCACTGTCGGATGATCAGTCGACCACCCCCGTATTGATCGCGCGCCGTGAATCGTGATCGACCGGTGCACGGTCATAGCCCACGTGATCGTTGTGCGCGGCAAACGGTACCGGCGTACGTGAGAAGTCGATTGCGGCGGACACCGGCTACCCTAAAGCGCCGGCCGAGTGCGTGTCGCGTGGTATCCGCACGGCGCGGCCCTCACGGAAACGCGCGACCGTCTCCGCCTCCGGCTCTTCCAACGCGCCGACGCTCACGAGTACAACCTTGCCGCGTGCATCAGCCGGAGGCAGGCAATGCACCGTGTCGGCCGCCGAGTTGGCTTACACCACGGGGCTGTTGGCGAGTGAGACAGAGGGCGCTGCGCTCACGGCAAGCAAGAAGTCGCGAAAAGGTGTGAACGACACGCTCCCCGATCGCAGCAGAGATGACGGATCAGCCGCGACGGTCCACAGCGGTGCCTCTTGGAACCAGCTCCCGCGGTCGCTCGCCGGCAGCAGGCCCAATTGCGCAAATGCGGCGGCGACGTACGCGGTGGCTGCGGACGCTCCGGCACTCCCTGATTCGCGCCCCATGGCGGAGTCGTCGGCAATGCGGAACAGCCGTGAGCGACGGTCCTGTTCCGTAATCGGGGCGGTGGTGCTATTACCGGTACGTGGCTGAGCGGTGGCGTTGCGGGGGAGCGCGGGCACCACGGCTGCGGGGAGCGGCGGTTGGAAAGGCAGCGGGTACAGGCATATCGAGAGAAAGCCTTCCAGCCTGCGCCCAGCAGGCGACTGTGGACGGTCCGTGTGGGCGCAAAGTGGTGTCAGCGCAGCATACTCGGCAGAGCTGGAGGCCTGACGTGGTACAAGGTGTCGAGCGAACGGTTTCCTCAACCACGCAATCATGTCGTCGCTATCCGAATCACTGTACGCAAGACTCAGCCCGCTGCTCGATCAAGCTCTGGACCTTCCTCTTGAGGAGCGAACACAGTGGCTTACTGATTTGCAACGCGAAAGTGTGAGCGTTGTACAGGCACTCGGCGATATACTTCAGTCGGGCGCGACGTGGACAGGGTGTGGTTCAGACCCACTCGGATCACTACCGCCGTTGGCATCGCTTCTCGAGCGTGAACCGTCGCTGGCCGGTGTTCGCCTTGGTTCGTGGACACTTGAACGACCGATCGGGCACGGTGGTATGGGCAGTGTATGGCTTGCCACTCGGGCCGACGGGCGCTTTGAGGGATCAGCAGCCATCAAGCTTTTGAACCTTTCGCTGATCGGACGCGCGGGACTCGAGCGTTTCCGTCGAGAGGGGACTGCGCTCGCTCGGCTCGCGCACGTCAACGTCGCGCGTCTCCTCGACGCGGGCGTCAGCGAACATCGGCAGCCATTTCTCGTGCTCGAGTTCATCGACGGTGACCCGATCGATACGTACGCGACGCTCGTATCCGCGAAAGCCGAACAGCGCGTACAGCTCATGCTCCAGGTGCTTGCCGCGGTCGGGCATGCGCATGCGAACCTGATCGTGCATCGCGACCTCAAGCCGTCGAATGTGCTGGTCACGCGCGACGGCACCGTGAAGCTGCTCGACTTCGGCATCGCTCGCCTCCTCGCGAGTGAAACGGCCGCAGCGGACGTGACCGATCCGGGTGATCAGGCACTAACTCCGGCCTTCGCGTCTCCCGAGCAGTTCCGTGGCGATCCGATTGGCCCGGCATCGGATATCTATAGCGCGGGTGTGATGTTGTACCTGCTGCTCACCGATCATCATCCCACTGCTGCGGGCGCGCGTACGAGCGCGGAGTACGCGCAGGGGGCGCTGCAGCGTGAACCCGCGCCCACTGGGCTCGGAGATCTCGATGCGGTGCTCCGGAAGGCGCTCCGCACGCTTCCCGGTGAACGTTACGAGACGGCCGCGGCCATGGCCGATGATTTGCGCCACTGGCTCAACCACGAACCAGTGTCGGCCCATCCCGATGGCTGGGGATACCGTGCCGTCAAATTCGTGCGGCGATACCGCACGGGTGTCACCATCGCTGGTCTCGTTGGCGCTGCGCTGCTGGCTTCTGCGGTCATGTCCTATCGCCAAAAGGTGGAGGCCGAGCGGCAACGGAGTGTGGCCGAGCGCAACTTTCGCACGCAGGAAGGCTTTCTGGCGGCGGCGCAGGTACTCGCCAGCGATACGCCCGGCCCGGACGGCAAACCACTCGATGCGGGCGGTAGGCTCCTTCACGCGGTCGAGGTGATCGAGCAGCAATTTGCCGACGATCCCCGCACCGTCGCGCTGGTGATAACGGATCTGGGTGGACAACTGTTCGAGAACGGCGACGTCGTTGGCTCACTCGCGTTGCTTGCGCGGTCACGCGATATCGCGCAAGGCGCGGGGGAGTCCGAGACGGCGGCATCGATCTCTTGCACGCGCGCCGAGAATTTCCTTCGAACTCGGGCGGTCGATTCGGCGCGAGCGGCGGTCGCGGAAGGGCGGGCGGCGCTGGCGCGGATCGGGCCGAACGCGGAGGCCTATTTGTGTCTCCAGGCCGCCGGCAACCTCGCGGCGTTGGACACCGACAGCGAACGAGCGATCACGCTGCTGAAAAAGGCCCTGACGGTGTTCGACGAGGCGGAGCGCCGTGATGGGGCGTCGGGGCGATCACTCAATCGACTCGCCATCCTGAACAGTCTCGGGCTCATCGTGCAGCAGGCCGGACGGCCGCGTGAAGCACTCGCCATCCAGCGCACCATTGTTGCCGACGTCGCTGCGATGGGGTATCAGGGCACTCCCATTTTGCCGAACGCCGCGGCGCCCATGTCACGCATGTTCTTCGACCTCGGAGAGATGCAGGAGGCCGTGTCGACATTTCGCATGCTCGTGCAGCGCGCCGAACGGCAGAGCCGCGCCGGCACTGTGGCGCCGTATCTCGCGCACGTCTATGGGCAGTTGCTCCTGCGGGCGGGCCTGGCCGACTCGGCGAGAAAGTGGATCGCGGTCGCAGCGCAGGGTGCCCTTGGGGAGAACGCGAAAATCACCAATGACATCAACGCTGCGTGGGCCGCCTTGGAGACCGGACGACTCACGGAGGCCACCGTCCTCACCGCACGCGCCGGTGTCCTGTATCCGTGGCACTGGCTCACCCGCGAATACGTGAGAGTGCGAATTGCGCGTGACGCCGGTGACTCCATGGTCCCCGTGCAGCGCCTTGCCTTTGCGATCGACTCATTGTGGCTTGACTCGTCAATCCCACGAGCGTTCTTCTTTTTTCCGCTCATCACGCTCGGCGATTGGCGTCTCGCCGCCGGGGACGTGCAGAGTGCGGATTCGGTGGCATCGCGCGTACGCACGCTGGCGCTGGTGGACTCGATGACCGCCACGCGAAGTGCACTGGTCGGGCACGCAGACTTTCTGCATGCGCGCGTGCAGTTCGCCCGAGGCGACAGGACCGGCGCGACGCGCACGGCGCGGCAGGCGGTGATCGCGTTGACGAATGGCTACGGACCAACACACCCGGTGACCGCCGCGGCGCGCGCGTTCCTGCAACGCTGAGCAAGTCGATTGAGGACGATGCCGTTGGCTTTATCGGTGGTCCAGGCGGGCGATCTCCGCCTTCTCGCTTGCGATGCATTGTGTGACGCCATCGCGCCCACCGAGGGCTAGCGTCCTCGCTTGATGAGCGCTGACCGCTCAGGTGCCGCCGGGATCCGTGAGCAGACCACGCTTCATCCGCTTGGTTGGTTCCGCTTTCCATGCCATCCAGAGCAACGCGGCAAAGATCGTGAGACCCAGACCAAAGGCAGGCGCGCGACCGATCGAGGCGACGAGTCGGGTGAGGTCCTTGGCGCGGTCCGAAAGAACAGCAGTCCGATCACACTCCCGATCAATGAACTCGTTTGCACGGCCTCGCCAAACCGCGAGACCGTTTCCGGCCCTTCAATGCGGTACCCTGGCACGTAGCTGATAAGGGTGAAGGACATGGCGATGACCATGAGCAGCGCCATTTCCACAGTGAACATGACATTCTGAACCACCAACATGCCCGCTCGCCCGAGTTGGCCCGATAGCAGCATCAGCCAAGCGGGCTTAAGAGTCCAGCCAGGCTGAGAGGGATCACGAGCACCAAAAAGACAATTAACAACGTGCACTTACGCGTCATTGTGGCCTCTTGGATCTCGACGTTGGCAGCAAAAAGCCGAGAAGCTTGGCGCGAAAGTCGACGCTCCGGAAGGGCACGGTACGGGACCGCAGCCTTGTCGCTAAATCTGCGTGGGACGAGCGCGCTTCCGGTCAGCCTCCCACTCCGTAAAGGGGCCATCGAAGTCCATCAAGCGTGCTCCGTCGAACCACCACACGCGCGTGGCGACCTCGCGCAAAAAGGCGCGGTCGTGGCTCACCAGCAATACGGTGCCTTCGTACTCGTCCAGCGCGTCTTCGAGCACCTCGATGTTCTCCACGTCGAGATGATTCGTGGGCTCGTCGAGCACCAGCAGATTAGCGCCCGACAACGTGATGAGTGCCAGCGCCACCCGGGCACGCTCACCACCACTGAGCGTGCCGATCTCGCGGAACACCTCATCGCCGGTGAACCCGAACGCGCCAAGATGATTCTGCACGTTGCCTCGATTCCAGAGAGGCCGCTGGGCTTGGATCGCGTCCGACAACGACATGCGGAGCGGCAGGTCTGCCAAATCCTGCCGAAAATACGCGGCCGTGATGGAACTCCCTACTTTCGCATGCCCACTCGCCGGTGTGCGATCACCGAGCATGGTGGAGATGAACGACGATTTTCCCGCCCCGTTGGGGCCGACGAGCGCCACAAAGTCATTGCGTCGCAGCACAGCCGTGAACTCTTCCACCAGCACGCGTCCCGGGACTTCCACGCGCAGCTCGTTGATCGCCACCACCTGATCGCCGCCGCGCTCTGCCACCTTGAATTCGAGCGACATGGCCGCTGGATCGCCCGGTGGCGGCGCGAGGCGCGGCAGGCGCTCCAACCGCTTGCGCTTGCCCTTCGCCTGAAACGAGTTCGCCCCGGCAAGATTGCGCATGATGTAATCCGATTCCTTCTTCACGTACGCGCGCTGCTTTTCCACTTCACGCTCGCGTGTGAGACGGCGTTCCGCCCGCTGCGGTACGAACTGGCTGTAGTTGCCTTTGTACGACTCGCTCGACTTCGCTTCCACATGCAAGATGTTCGTGCAAATCGCGTCGAGGAAGGCGCGATCGTGCGACACGACGATCACCGTTTCGTCGGCCTCCGTGAGCCAATCCTGGAGCCAGGTCGTGGTGTCGAGGTCGAGGTGATTCGTAGGCTCGTCGAGTAGCAGGAGGTCGGCCGGCGCGATGAGTTGCGCCGCCAAGCCCACACGTCCGCGCTCGCCGCCCGACAACGTCGACACCAACCGTGATTTGGACTCCTCAGCGTCGAAACCGAGCCCTTGCAGTACTGCATCGACACGGGCGTGGTACACGTAGCCCCCGAGGTCGGCGAAGCGCTCCTGGTCGTGCCCGAACCGTTCAAGCATCTCGTCGGTGACCTTGTCGCCCATGTCGCCGAGCGCCATCGCTTGATCGGCGATGCGCTGTTCGAGGGCCATCACTTCACGCCAGGCCGCGGCACCCGCCTGCCAGACGGTGGTGGCGCCTTCGAAGGCCCGGTGCTGGTCGAGCAGCGCGTGCCGAAGCCCCGGCTTGCGGGCCACGGCCCCCGTCGTGGGATTGAGGTCGCCGGTGATGGCACCGAAAATCGACGTCTTGCCGGCGCCATTCCGTCCGATGATGCCCCACCGCTCGCCCTCGGCCACGGTGAACGTGATGTTCTTGAGGAGTTCGGTCGCTCCGAAGGAAATCCCGATGTTGGAGCAGGAGAGAAGAGTCACGCGGAAACGGAGGAGGCGAGAAGAATGGGTCGGAGGAAAAGGTAAACGCCTTGCCGGGAAAGACGAGCAGTGCCCTCTCCCTCGCAATCTGCGCCACCCGCACCATCGGCCTCTATCGCCTTCACGCGCCTACGGCCGCGCCGTCGCGATCTGTTCGACGGAAATCGACCGAAATTTCGCCGGCGTCATCAACGAGAACATCGGTAGGACCTTCTCCAGCAACCACGGCGTGTGCGGCGACCCGATAATAATGGACGGTCGGAATCTGCTCACGACGGGTAGCCCGCTCGCCATCACTGCCGCTTCGGCTTCGCCTTTCACCCGGTTGTAGCGCAACGATCCCGCCGCCCCCGATCCATCCGCGGACGCCGTCGCGTCCGCACTCACCGCTGACATCAACGCCAGATGCCTTACGCGCAGCCGCGACCAGATCCGGTTGCCAGGTGCGCGTCAGCGTGACGAGGCGGCTGAACGCACCGGTGATCGTTTACGGTTTCGGCAGCGTCGCCCGGTAGGCGTTGATCGCGTTGATCGTGGTCGTCACGCGTAAGTCTGCGACCTTACGACCGAGATTCTGCAGCCACTCGAGCGACTGGAACTTGATCCCGTTGATCTCCGCCTGGCCAGCCTTCACGCGCTGTTCGAAGCGGATCGACTGCGGGTCGGCGAGGGCCATCGTGGCATCGATGCCCAGTTCCTCATGCAGGCCGCTGGTGCCCGAGCTGGCGCCGATCTTGATCCCTTCGGCGATCTTGAGCTCGTGCTGGATGTAGGGCTGAACCACGCTCGTGTGGTTGTAGAACTCGGGGATGTGCTTGAAGAAGACCTTGTCCGGACTGCTGGCGTACACCTTGGTGAGCGAGTCGGCAGCGGCCTGCATGCCGCGGCCGTTCCCGCCGCTGTCGCCCATGTAATAGATCTGCGTGAACCCCGAGCTGCGCAGGAAGTTGCCCATGTCGTACAGCAGCGCCACGTAGGTGGCCTGCGTGATCATCGGGCCCGCTCGGCCAACCTGAATATTGGCTCCGGCATTCCGTGGTTCGAGCGTGACGAGCGGCGCGACCAGTGTCTTGCCCATCTTCCGGGCCATCATCTCGCGCAGCAGCTTGATGTTGATGATGCCGTCGATCGTGCGGGGCATGTTCGCGGCTGCTAGCCGAGCCGCCACTTGTTCCGGCGTCGGAGCCGGACGGGTCCCACCGGCGCCCGACTGCGCCGCAGCGCTCGCCGCGAACAGCGGCATCGTCAACAGAAGCAACAGCGTTGTGTTCATCACGTCTCCTGGGGCGGTGCCAGCGTACTCCGGAAAACCGGAGCCAAGATTCTCAAGATGTTCAAGGCGGGCCGTTTAGCGGCCGGAGCTAGAGCATCCGCCTACGCAGTGAATGTGTTCGCGAGGGCCGAGCCGGCAACGCGCATCGCGGCCCGCGGCTCTCCGTACTGATACTCGCGTGCCGGTGAGCAGTCGATTCCACTTGCCACGCCGTCGGTGTCCCGGTGGTACACCACGAGGCCCCATCCGGTGTCGACCATCGCCTTGCCGCCGCCGAGTGGCGTGTCTGTCGCTGTGTAGCTTTATCGTTCGAAGGCATGATCGCCGCTGACGACGAACTCCTGAACCGGCTTGTCCCACGTCGTATGGAACGCCCTGTGATAGGCGTCCACCAAAGCGCGCACGGCGGCCTTGCCTACGATGGGCTCGTCGTTGGCGGCGAGGAAGACAACGTCGTCCGTCAACATCGAAGTGTACTCGCGGCGAGATCGTCGCCGGGCTGGCCGGCAACGGTGACCAGACCCGACTTCGTCGGATGCGTGTACTGCTGATGGCTCGCCCGTGTCCGCACACAGGTGCAGCGTCGGGTAACGCGGGTAGACTCACCACTCACGCACCCTGGCGGTCGTGCGATGAGAAGCTGACTGCGTGCGCAACGAGCAGAGTTTTGCTGCGAAGCGCTGGCTTTAGCCTGAAGTTCCTGCGCTGAATTGGCCACGGCAGTCTGCCTGAGTGCCCTTCGCGATAGACGTTACGAAGACGGGGCGGGTCAATTTCGGCTCCATTTGTAGTCACTAAAAGCTCCTGAAAACAATTGTGTGTCGGTCGTCCCTTCCTTCATGCCAGTACGAACCGGAGTCGCGCACGTCGTCACGACGACACGGACGTACAAGGACCGGGTCTATCGCACCCACCTGCTGCGCCGAAGTTATCGCGAGTGCGGTACGGTCAAGAACGAACCGCTCGGGAATCTGTCGCATCTGCCCGAGGCTTTGGTAGAGATCATTCGCCGCGCGTTGCAGGGCGAGACCTTCGTACCGCTGACGCAAGCCTTCGAGATCGCGCGCTCATTGGCGCACGGTCACGTGCACGCCGTGCACCTGGCCATGGTGGCCGCACGCATTCTGTGCGCCGACACCACGCTGGCCGCCACGCGGCGGTGGCATACCAGCACCCTGGCGAGAGGATGCCCGGTGGCAATCTCGGTCCATCCCGGCAACACTGCGGACAGTACGACGTTCCTGCCCGAGGTCACACGCCTGCGCGAGCAGTTCGGCATTCAGCGCATGGTGGTGGTGGGAGACCGCGGCATGATCTCGCAAAAGGCCGTCGATGCGATGAGCCACGACCGCGACATCGACTGGGTCACCGCGCTGCGCAGTACGCGACCTCCGTCCGCACCGACAAGTCTCTGGCGCAGGTGGAGCGGGCGTTTTCGTCGATGAAGACGATGGACTTGCATGTGCGCCCGATGCATCATCAGCTGGAGGGCCGGGTGCGCGCACACCTCTTCGTGTGAAGGTCGCCCGCCGCACCCTTGATGATGGATGGAAGGTGCACAGTTTCCAGACGTTTGTGCAGGACCTGCACACCATCGTGCGCAATACGTGTCGCACGCCCACGGGCACTCAGGATGCGCCGACGTTTGCGCTCACGACCACGCCCACGCCGCAGCAAACACGGGCCCTCGCCTTGATCGAGACCATCACCCTGTAGACAGCACGTGAAACCCGAAAAACAAACAGTTTCACAGGGGAAACTTGTTTTTTGGCGCAGGATCTTCAGGCTAGCCGGACGCTTTTCGAGCGTAGAAGGCGGGCAGGAATCTCTCGCACCTCGAGGCTCAACGCTTCGTCCAGACGGCCGCACGCTCCATGCACATGATCAGGGACGAGGCCGGCAAGTTTTACGCGGTGCACCGGGAGCGGGGTTTCTTCGGCGAGCTGGTCGAGTTCATGACGTCGGGGCCGTGCATGCCGATGGTGCCGCAGAAGGCCGACGCCGTGGCCTCCCTCCGCATTACGATCGGCTCGACCGATCCGGCGGAGGCCGCTGAAGGGACTGTCCGTGAGATGTTCGCGGAATCGAAGGGGCGGAACGCGATTCACGCTGCCGACTCAGATGAGAACGCTGCTGTCGAGTCCGACTTCTTTTTTCCCGGGCTGGCCTGAGCGCGTACGATCGGGATGTAGATTTCGCGCTATCGCACGAACGCGGTGGCGCTGCGTATTGCACGGAATGTTCAGCGCCACAGCTCCTCAGCGGGCTGTGGCGTTCCTCGTTGGCGTTGCGGCGCAGCACATCTTTTTTCCTCGGACCACCATGCGCATTCCCGCCAGCGTTCGCCGGATCATCGATCCGCTCGTGCAGAACCTTCGAGTCCCGATC
>Ga0105046_10013264_pt1 | contig 12769 bp, 10 predicted proteins | sample MAT03_FD_78385 | JGI IMG/M metagenome (GOLD analysis project Ga0105046, IMG submission 78385) | Freshwater microbial communities from Lake Fryxell liftoff mats and glacier meltwater in Antarctica - MAT-03 (megahit assembly) | ecosystem: Environmental > Aquatic > Freshwater > Ice > Liftoff... | reverse complement strand
TTGGAGTTAAAATAATGCGCACAATTGCTGGAGATTGATTATATTCTTTTTGCCAAACATCTACCCAGGAACCTTCAGGGCTAGGTTCAACCCCCTCTGGTGGCTCTTCAGAAATAGCTTGTGGAGGAGGTTCTTTGGCAGGAGGGTTTTTAGGTGGCACTTTTTCAGTTTTTTTATCTGAAGATTTTTCTAAAAATTTCAAGTCCCCCTTATTAGGCGGGATAAAAAATTGAAATTTCAACATCTCAACACCTTCAAAAAGAATTTCTTTTTTCATGGGTGGCAATTCATTTTCAGCCCATCTTTTTGGTGCAGGCCAAATCCCTAAGCAAAAGCGCCCTTCTAAATCGACATATAATCTAGCCAAAACTTCTGCGGCAAAAGTGGTATCTAAATTCACACAATTATCATAAGCAAATACTAAACTTTCGGTACCTTGCAAAAAAAGACCTTCGGAAAATGTGGAAGAGAAAAAGAAGGAAATATCTTCGTTTCTTCCTTTAAAAGTAAGCGTTTGAGGGAAAATTTGGGTTAACCTGTACTGCAGAAAACGTCTTTTAAAGCTCTCTATCTGCACTCTTTCAGATTCTCGATTTAGGGTATCGATCTGCAAATAAAAGAAGGATAATGTTGTTAAAATGATCGTAGTTAAGCTAAGCGCAATCAACACTTCTAAAAGAGTCGCAAATCTTCTTCTAAAGATGGAATGAGTCATTTGTTACTCCTCAGACACTGGATTAGCGCCTGCAAGATTGCGCGCGACAAAGATCATGTACTGATACTCTAGAGCTGGACTTTGCGTATCAGGAAGTTTAAAAGTTAAATTTAACTCGAGCATATTAAGGATATAGGGTGGATCAGGCGTATCTTCTTTTTTAGGCGGTTTTCTTCTTGCTATTTTAAAACTATATGTTCCTTGATAGGTAGTGGGGAATGGCAACGCCATCTCAGTTAGCAATTCCTCGGTGATAGGAAATTTCGTCTCTTCTTCAATGTCTTTCCAAGGAATTTTATTAAAATAGAGATTTTCGGTGATCTGCCCGTATATAAGATTCACTAAATGATCTAGCTCAATTTTCTTTATAAACAGCGCTTGGCTTCTCAAAATAAAGGCATGCGGAGCTAGTAGAGGGAAAACGCATAAAACAATCAAAGAGAAGGCGATTAAAACTTCTAAAAGTAGAAAATGTCTTTTTTTAATGGCCAAAGTAATGCCCACGATTTTATTCCTCTTCATCTTCATCTTCTTCTGGAGGTATTAATCTTATAATTTCAGTTTTGGTCAGATTTGTGATCCCTGTGTCTGCGCTCGTATTGGATTCAGGGAGGGTAATCGGATCGGTTTTAGAGGGTGTGCTGCTGACAATAGGATGAGGGTATCCATAAAGATTTATTACTTTTACTAGAGCCCAACTAGGTACATTCACGGGGTCTGAAGAATTAGAGAGGCGCAAAATGCCGCGGCTCATCACTGATCCTTTCGACAAAAAGTGAATGATCACTGCTCCTGGAACGGTTGGTAAATCTAGCTCATCTTTAAAGCTAATTCCGCGAATGGCTTTTAGCTTAGGATGAGGCTTTTTTAGGGAATTCATCCAATTCTTGGTTGTCTGACTTTCGGTTTCGATCGAATAGCTGATGCCATCAGCTCCCTGGGCAAATTTCACTTGCACATCGGCTCGTAAAATAAGCATTAGATCCTGCGCCAAACGCAATTCACTTAAAACCGTGTCTACTTCCGTTTTAAAACGTTGTTCTTCTACAGCCTTATTGATGTTAATGCCCACCACCGCAGTCACAACGCTTAAAATTAAAAAGACGATTAAAATCTCTACAAGTGTAAAAAATGATAATCGTCTAATCATAGGATGGCTACCTGTTCGATGAAGGACGGCTTGATCGATAGGCATTTAGCTTTTCAGAAGTGACTTTAATCGCTCCGTCAACCACCGTGACTTTATACTCATCTCCCCAACCATCTTTGCTTAAAGCTGCCGGATCCCTGACTAATGGAGATAGTTTAATTACCTCTGTCCAGTTATTCTCAATGGCATCAGCTAATTTAGGATTTTCGGAAATTTGCAGATTAAGGATTGTTTCAAGTCTTTCAATACCCGCTTCTGTTTTGAATACTTTACCTTGATCTAACGCGCCACGATAGTTATAGGCGATCACACCTGTAATGAGGGCGATCAAAAACATAACAATCATGATTTCAATTAGTGTGACATATCTTTTCTTTTTTACAATACATTGCATTTCATATACCTTTGGTTACATTGCAAAAGAACTTACGTCGGTTAATGGCAGTAAAATGGCCATCATGACCATTCCAATGACCGTTCCCATTACAATTAAAATAACAGGTTGAGCCAAAGCCATTAGCCTAGTTAAGGTTTTTTCTAATTCATCTTCATACATATCGGCAATTTTATTCATCATAAGCACGCTGCTGCCTGAATCTTCACCAACAGCTAACATCCGCGAAACCATTTGAGGAAAGTACTTGGACTGCATCAATTGCGCACTTAGCGAACTGCCTTCGACAATTTTAATCTCAGCTTGCTTGACTTCTTCTTCCAACGTCGCATTGCGCATTGTTTCACGTGCAATCCGCAAGGAATCGATCATCGTCAATCCCCCATTTTGCAGCGTTGCCATTGTTCGACAAAATCGCGCGACTGCCGCTTGAATAATTAATGTTTTCAAAAGGGGAACTTTCAATAGTTTTTTCTCAATCCATAATTTTCCAGCGGGTGTACGCAAGCGTATGAAAGCCAGAAAAATAATGAGCGCAATTCCTGGAATATAAAGCCACCAGTAATCCCTAAAAATATGGCTGATACTTAATACAGCCTGGGTAAAACCATTTAACTGTCTTTCAGCAAAAATACTTTCAATGGAAGGAACCACAAATCCCAGCAACATGCAAATGACTAAGAACGCAAAGCTAGCTAAAACAGCAGGATAGATGAGTGCCGTCAAAATTTCTTTGCGCAGCTTTTGCTGTTTATTCAGCAGCAAACTCAGTTTTTCAAGGACTTGATCTAAAGCTCCCACTGATTCACCAGCTTTTACCATGGAGCAATACAGCCGGTTAAAGCTATCGGGATAGGCACTCATGGCTTCTGAAAGAGATGTCCCTGCTTTAATTTGATCGCATAAACTTAGAATAATGGGGTGGTAGCCTTCGTTGCGGTATTGTTCTTCGATGGCAGTCAAAGCTTCGTAGAGAGGTATGCCAGCGCTTAGGAGCTGAGCTAGTTGAAAGGTAAAGGTGGAGAGATCACTCCCTTTAAGATTTTTGCCTGAGTTCTTTCCTTCTTTAAATGAAAGATGGGAAATCATTAAACCTTGTTCACGCAATCTGTTTTTGGCGTCGCGCTCCCCTTGAGCTTCAATATAGCCGTTTTTCTTTTTCCCTTTGGGATCATAGGCTTGATATTGATACAGAGGCATGATTACTCCTAATCTTCTAAAGCCCTAGCCACTCTCAAAACTTCTGCACTGGTGGTAACGCCATGTTTTACCAGTTCTGCGCCATGGGTCAATAAACTAATCATACCAGTCTCTAAAGCAATATTACGCAACTCTACCGAATCAGGGCTTTTAACAATTTGTTTTTTAATCGCATTTGTTAATGGCATCAGCTCGTAAAGCCCATGACGACCGCGATAGCCTGATCCATAGCAAGAGGAACATCCTTCGCCAATATAAAAACTACCATCGATAAGATCTTCGCGATTTAAACCTAGGTTGTTTAGCTCTCTTTCAGTCGGTTTGTAAGCGGTTTTGCAGTTAGGACAGATTTTTCGCACCAGCCGTTGAGCACAGATCCCGACAACTGTTGAAGACAGGAGATAGGGCTCAATTCCCATGTCAACTAGTCTAGTGATAGAAGAAGGAGCGTCGTTAGTGTGCAGCGTACTCAAAACCAAGTGGCCTGTCAGCGAAGCTTGGATGGCAATTTCTGCAGTTTCGACATCGCGGATTTCACCGATCATAATAATATCGGGATCTTGGCGTAAAATATGCCTAAGCCCTCTAGCAAAATCTAATTTAATTTTATGCCTAACGCCTATTTGGGCAATTCCTTTTAAATTATATTCTACAGGGTCTTCGATGGTCATGATATTGGTTTCTTCACTGTACATCTCAAAAATCGCACTGTAAAGCGTGGTAGTTTTACCACTTCCTGTAGGTCCTGTCACTAAAACAATCCCTTCAGGCAGGGCGATCAAACGCTTAAATTCTTCCAGAACAACGGGCATCATCCCCAGCTTGTCCAATCCTAGAATGACATTTCCCTTGTCCAAGATACGTAAAACAATTCTTTCACCAGAGCCTACAGGTACAGTACTCACCCTGAAGTCAATTTCTCTACGTCCCATGCGCAGCTTAATTCTACCATCTTGCGGCAAACGATGTTCGGCAATATCAAGCTTAGCCATCACTTTAACGCGGGTTAAAAGCTGGGCTTGAAATTCTTGGGCAGGTGAATGTCGATTTTGTAAGATACCATCTATGCGATAACGGACGCGGAGTCCATCTTCCAATGGTTCAAAATGGATATCAGAGGCTCCTTGCTGAATGGCTTCAGTCAAAATCAGGTTCAATAATTTGACGATGGGAGCTTGGGCATGCGAATCATCCAATAGATCGTAGACCTCAACTTCTCCTTCTCCTCTACCATCCTCCGACTGATCGGCTAAATTCGCAATCAACTGTGAAGCAGCACCAAATTCTTGATTATAAAACTCATTTATAGCCGCCAAAATGACATCTTTGGGACTGTACACAGGCTTTACATCCACGTCTAGCATGAGACGCAGTTCTTCCAAGGGTTCTAAATTCAAAGGATCGGCAATGGCGACGAGAATCACACCTTTTTCTTCCTGAATAGGCAGTACGACATTTTTTTTGGCAAAGGAGTAGGGGACTTTTTTGTAATACTCTTTAGGTAGTTTTAAGTGTGTCAGTTCCATATAAATGGGAAGCTTAAACTGCTCTGCAAGTTCCCGATTAGGGTCTTTCTGAGGTCCTAGAGGAGCCTTGGCAGAACCCGATCGACGGGGAACTTCTGATTCAACATTCTCTTTACCTTCCATCATATTCACCAAGAGGATGACAGTTATCAATGCATCTTGGCGGATCTCTACCAAACAGAATGGTTAGATATCCTTGAAAAAGTCGATTTTTTTCCATTTCGTGAGCATCATTAAGTTTGCAGAGAAATGAAGGTATATCTCCAGGACGACGCATCATTTCTTCGCAACGAAGGCGATAAAAATCGTGTTGCGGATCTGTAATAATTTTTGGTGTGATGAAAATAAACATTTCGGCACTTGAGTCAGCTAGCTGTGTGATACTGAATAATTTACCTATTCCAGGGATTTCACCCAGATAAGGAATTGATTCTTTAGAATCACTCATATTTTTACGCCGCAGCCCTCCAATAATTACCGTTTGCTGATCGGGAATACGAACTTCATTCGTTATATGCCTGCGAGTGACGTCAGGTCGGCTAGTGACAGAAGGCTGAATGGTTTCGAAAAGAATATCAGTTTGAAGAGTCACGTAGTCGAACGGATCTTCCGCATCATCTTCATCTTCCCGCACGTGAATAGTAGGAATGATTTCAATTTTAATCCCATAACGGGCACGTGCAAAAGAGTCTTTTAGCGTCACGGCCCCTTCTGTTGGAATTTCGAATATCCCGGTACTGACCGAGATCTCTTCAGAAATTTCAATGGAAGCCGGTGTTTGATTCATGGCAACCACAGAAGGACTTGCATTAATTTGGATATCATCTTGAGTTAGAAGAAAGCGATAAGCAAAATCATAAGCAGGAATTCCGCTGGCAGTTTTTGTGCGGCTGATGAGGAAGTCAAAGACGCCCGCATTCTCAGGCCTTGGAAAGGTGGTATTTACAGGGAACGTGTTGTTGAATTGAACCGAGGTATTGTGCGTATTAGTGGCCGCATTCCCTGTTCGCAAGAGATTCAATCCAAACTGATTATTTCGATCGAGTCTTTTTTCGAATAATAAGACCTCGATTTGAACCATTTTCTTTGGCACATCGAGTTTTTTAATCAAATCTTTCAGTTTAGGTAATATATCTACCTCAACCACCATCACAATCGCGCCAGTTTTAGCATCGACAATGAAATTCGTACGGGTATTGTTGCCTTTTTCCAGGCGCTCTCTCTCCCATCTTCGACGAGTTGGGTTAGGCTCAACGAGATAGGTGTCGTCTAAGAAATACCCATAATCATATAACCTAGGTACAAGTGGACGTGGAGCCATTAGAGTCGGGATATTATAAAAAGGCTGATTGGTCCCGAATCCTGCGGAAAGAGGGGGCAAATCAGGAGGCCTTGGGCCTTCTTCTTCCATCATGCGCTCTTCTTCGTAACCAGTTCCAGTCGTAACCATCAACTCATAAACTTTTTGCAGAATGTCTGCGAGTTCATTAGGGTCAGAATGCTTTGTTGTGTACCAAAAGATAGTTTTACGGCGCGAATCACCGACTTGGTTTTCAACTTCTTTAATGATTGTTTCAGCTTTTTCAATTTCTTCTTGCGTACCAACTAGAAAAACAGCTTGAGCGATATGCGAGAGGGGTATGATTTTCAAGCCATTTGATCCGCCGCTTGAATCAGTCATTTGAGGACGTGAAGGAGGAAGAATATTACCCTTACCTGTTGCTGGAGGCGTTGCTGTGGCTTTCGGTGTTTCGATTAATTGATCAAAAATGGTTCCTATAATTTTAGCCATGTCTTCGGCTTCAACACGGAAGAGAGGTAAAACTTTATATTCTTTGTCTCCCCTATTGGCGATCACAAAGTCATAAATTTTGAGCAGTTCTTGAACTTCTGAGACTTGTCCAATAATGAGAATATCTCTCCCAATCATTTGTAAAATGGTATTATTGGGATTGGTAAATTTATCTAAGAAAAACCAGATTCTCTTAACTTCTGAAGGTTGCGGAGATAATACAAAACATACTCTAGCATGGCTAGGCATCAGTTCGAGGTCAAAACGATCGCTAGTAATCATTTGCAAATTCGAACGATCGTCTTTTGCAATAAATAATTGCCGCAGATAGGGATTTAATACTTTGATGCCAATGCCATTGTAATTCAAAATCACTTCTAACATCTCTCCCCAAGAGGAGCGAGGAATAGGGATATTCGAATTAACACTTAGCTTTATAGAAGAAATATCGGGGGTCATGATATAGACAAAATCGGGCGAACCATAATCCACTACTAATTGACCGATTGTAGTTTCAGGCTGATGCCACAGGGCATAATCATCTGCCGAATCTTCTGAGAGAGTCGAAAGTTCGCGCCAGCTATTCTCTAAATCGCGAATATTTTCTTTGATGGAATTGATCTGAGTCAAAAGAGCTTGGAAACTACTATCTGGAGCCCCTTTTTCATAAAGCTTATAGGCTTCATTGTAGTAGGAATTTAAGAGCTTGTTCCATTCAAAAAGCTCTTTATTTACTTCTACTAAAAATTTCTGCATTTTGGGGGAAAGGTCGCTCTCTCCAACAATCCCTTCTTTTTTTTCGGCAATAGTTTGCCCTTCCAATGCCAGGAAATTTAGAGAAAATACTAATATAAAAAAATAATTACAATGACTTAATTTCACAATCCACCATTTCATAGTAAGTGCAGATATTTTCTACCTGAGCTATTCAGTCGAATTTTCTTTTGATTCTTTGTCTAATCCCTGAGCTTGCTTCAGGGGTTCAATGAGTTTTCTACCGTTTGCATTTTGCTTATGCTGTGCATCACCTGCAGCCGCCCCTTTACTATCTTCTTTAGCAGGGCCGCCTCCTGTTTGTTGAACTGGAAGCTCTATAAGTTGAAAATCACTTCTAGTAGAGTTAAATAAGGCCCCTGAAAGGACTTGTTGATCCCCGATTTTTTTAATGCCATCAAACACAAAAAGTGGTCCGATGGTTTTCCGATCAACATAATCATCAATTTCTTGAGGTGTCGTTAACTTTTTCCAACTGCCATCCGTAAATAAAAGCCAATCATAAGGGCTTAATAGCATTCTCTCGTTATCAATTTCAAATACAAACTGCGAGCGTGTGCGGGCGCCTAAAAATTTAAAATTTTTGGTGAGGTTTTGCACCCCTTTAGGTTCAAGCGATTTCAAGAGGTTCAAGGCGATGGCTCCCCTGCCTTCAACGTCCCATAACTCGAACTTCATTAACCGATCGTCGACTTGTTTAACTACAAGCAAAGGATGCCCTAGAGATTCTTTGCCGGGAAGGACAATTTTCCATCGATTTCCATCCCAGATTAAAACATCTCCCAAACGGACATAGACTGAATACATTTCAAGGCCTTCACCAAAGTCAAGCCGTTCTTTATCGATGAAGTCGCGGTATTCATCTCCTCCATGTCGTTCCATGAACTTATCTTTGCCAAACCAACGCGTTTTTTGCCTCGCCAGTAAAGTTCCATCAACACGTTGATTACCAATTTCCCAGGTAGCGCCGGTGCGTACGAATTCTCGACTCTTTAAATTAAACTGAGCATTAATCACAGGCTCTTGAATCAGATTTCCTTTTTCATCCAGCATTCCAACATGTAAAGACACTTCATCACCGCTTACTTGCGGTTCAATCCAAAGGGGTGTGGGAGCGTTATTCGGACTGAAAATGTACTTCCCAGGTGAAGGAGCTCTGTCATATATTAGATACAGTTTTTGGTTTTCGGCTACAGCAGCTGATTCTTTACTCCCATTTAATCCAAAATGCAGCAAAGCACCTTTTTGGTTTGCATCAGGACGTCCATTTTTGCCATAGTACACAAGAAAGCGACGTAAATCAGGCAATTGGATCGACATTGGCGTAAACTGCAACTCCAATTCTTTCTCAATTTCGGCATAAGCTTTTTCGGGCAATGCAAATGCTCTCTTTGGCAAAGCAGTCTTTTCTTCTTGAACTTTTCCAATAGAGATCTCTGAAGGCCGAGAAAAGAAAAACCAAAATGACATGAGAAGAAGAGCTGTTCCGACTCCAGCCAAAGCAAAGTTAATCCATGAAATCCATCTTTTAATCATGCCGCTTAACTTAACCTTTATGACAGTTAGAAACCTTATCTAGAATTCACCAAAATTAAAAAAATTGCTTTTAACCAACTTTCGAAAGAAGTCGATTCGCTCTAATATTGGAATATCAATAACATTATTGCAATAGAATTTAAAGTCAAAAAATCATTGCACAGATTCGCCTGATTGATTATACAAAAAAATTAAATTTAATCACCCAAGTTAAAGGTTTTAAATATGCCAGAAAATACTCCTCCAGACCCAACTCCCAGCTCTGAGGCGGATCCAAAAAAAGACCAAGAAGTACCACCAACAACTTCTTTACCCCCTAAAGATAGTCCTGAAAGCTTTTTTAGTTTTGCTAAAAAAAACACCAGAGACACTGTAGCGTATATTTTACTGCTGCTTGGAATTGTCTGGATTTTCTTTGACACTTTTTACGGCGGTATTTTAGTGGGAATTGTCTCAGGATTATATTTTGCAGAAGAAGTGCTAGCTTTCTTAAAATCCACTAAAGAGGCAATTGATAACCATGGAAGTGCTAGAAATCTAATTTTGGCAGGAACCTTACTCGCATTTTTTATTTCTGCACCAGGAATTTTTCTTGGCGGGGCTTTAATTATTGGATTAAAGCAAGCACTAGCTCCTTCTGTTAAGTTGTAGTATGGATATGGCTGCAAACTATTATATTAAGCAAATCGACTGTTTTAATGCAGATTTTTGCCAGAGAATTGTATCCAAAATCCATGCACTTAAAATGGATTGGACGCCCAGGATGGGCATTGACATTCCTTTTTATACCTTGGGGGCAGCCAGCTATCTTGATGGGGATGACGAATATGTCAGCTTTGCTAAAAAAATGAATCCGCTGTTGTTAAAGCATTTCTGCGAACTTTACATCCCCCTGGCAGAGATACTGTATGCGGAAACAGGTGAGATCATCAAGTATGAGGAACAATTTGCACTACCTGGGTTCCATATTTTTGAATCCCACCCCATTTTTGAGAAACCCATAGCCGCTTGTCACTTTGACCTGCAATACAAAAAAATTCAATGGCCATATCAAAACATTGACTTGACCCGGCCATTCAGTTTTACCCTGTCCTTAAAACTTCCAAGTCATGGTGGAGGGTTAAATTATTGGGATCTAGAATATGAACCTTTGAAAGACAAAACCCGTCCTGAACTTGAAAAAATTCAGGAACGAGTAGAAAAAAAATACATTCCCTACAAAGAGGGTAGCATGATAGTGCAACAAGGGCTGTTTTTGCACCAGATTGCCCCGGCTCAGGAGCTTTTACCCACGGATGAAAGAATCACCCTTCAGGGCCATGGTCTTATTTGCGACGGGGCATTGCGCTTATATTGGTAAAAATTATTCAAAATTTGTTAAAAAGCGTTTAGTAAATACTTTGTGACGTTTTTTTCCCTCTACAGCAGCTTCTCCACTTGGGGGTACAATACCCATTCTTGGTTTTCCATCATAAGGATGCACCGCTGTGGATTGTTGCTGCAACTGCCATTGAATCAAAGGCAATGAGTAATTGAGCTCTATCGAATTATCTTTAAATACCTCTTTAGCTGACGGAAATAGATGCTTAAAATTCGCCATTTCTTCTTTATTTTCTAGAGTTTCAGTACCCTTTTTTTGCTTTTTGGCAGTTCCGCGATTCCCACCGAGGCCTACGAGTAGTAATTTACTCATTGAATTAGGGATAAACCACACCACCCGCCGCGGGATGCGGCTGGCCTTGACAATTGGTTCTGGAGTGTTTTTAATCACACGATCTTTGATATTTCCAACTGTGCGATCTACCGCTTTTATTGGTTTTCCCACCCCTTTAATATTTTTGGGAGTAGGTAAGAGCCCAGTCATTAACTCTCCAACAGTTAGCTGATTCGCTGTCGCTACCCCAGCTTTTCTTAAAACCTCAGAGGCAAGTACCACACAATTTTGTCTTGCTAAATTGAAACGTAAAGTATCTTCTCGGTATTTGTTAAGCGATTCCATGACTTCTTTAAAAACTTCTGGGGTCACCGCAATACTTGTCACAATACGTCCTTCATGAGGTCTAAATTCTTCAAAATCTAAAATAGCAGGGGCACTATTTACAGTAACAAGCATGTTCCCCGTGCCTTCCTTGGCGCCTTGTTCTTCCGGTAGACCGCTCAGCCCTGTTGAATAAAGCGTGCCATCTGCATCTATCACTCGAATTCCCGCATGCACAGGCTGAGATGCAGATAAACGGGATAGAAAGAAATTGTCGTCATGCGTAGTTAAATTGCGAGGATTTGTATAAATTTGAATGACGCAGGTTTTGGCTGGATCAGGAACTGCTGGCGCTCCCGTTGGAGAAAATGTGTGGGCATGGGCTAACAGATCTGCCATATCCGTGCTTGAGAGTTTTTCTACCGGATACATCTCTTTGTGGTAGTAGCGATCGACAGGGACTAATCCATTTGGAGAAAAATAATTCCACCGCTGTCGAATTTTATCCCCCGAATCACCAGGTGGTTTTTTTTCCACTAAGCCAGTCAAATCAGTGGAACTATCCACCTCTAAATCCTGCATTATTTCGGGCAGGGCAACCCAATTTCCCTCTTTTTTAATCATGATATTTTGATTAGCATCGAGTTTAAGCGAATGATTCTGAGCCCCCATTGCCGTGGTATTTTGAAAACCAACAATACTATAAATTAAGCGAGTCTTGAATAGCAGGTTGACGGACTTTAAATCGGCATCTGCCAGTGCAGGGTCTAGGCCTAAGGTACTAAGTTTTGATTGCACCTGCGCCTTTTGCATTAAAAAAGAAAGTGTTTTGGCTTCAGGAGAATCTTTGGGAAATTTAGCTTTCAAGGAGGAGACTTTTTTATGGAATTTTTTATTTGTCCGCAAAGCTAGCAGAACATCTTGTTCAACTTTTGCAGAAGCAGCATCTGGATGCTTTAACTTATCCTCATTAAAAGTTTGACTCAGGGTAGAGATACTTTGCCTTAGAGTTCTCAAAGTGAGATCTTTATCTTCCCCCTGATGCAATTTCCATTCTTCAAGATGGATCAAATTAGCAACATCTGCTTCCAACTCTGTCCCGTTAAAAAGAGTGGCAAGAGCAGTAATTCTTTTCGAAGTTTCCTCAATCTCAGGAGAAGGAGTTTTTTCTTTATGGTTCTCAAGCGTAATTTTTGAAAAATCTCCATATTTCTTGACTTCTTCTAAGACTTTTTTATTTCCTACCCAAACTTTATTCCGAATTAAGTGGCTTAAGCGGTTTTTTTCGGTAGAACACCAATTATAAACAGTTCCTAGGGTATTTTTTCCTTTTTTGTGGATAAGTTTTTGCACATCTTCAGGTTTTTCGAGACGTAAGTTAATTTCCATCTGATGCGTATTAAAAGGGTCAGGTGAAGAATTAGGGAAAACCATAGTTCCTCCTGAAAAAATTAAACTACCTACTTAAATTTTATCATTTAGATACTAGTCTTATCAATACTGATTGTTAGTTTTTTAATTTAATTTTTATTTAACTATTACTATTTTTCATTAAATACACCTAGAATAGGGGTTCATCGCAAAAACGAGTACCTTTCAGAGAGGAGATCGCAAAAAAGCTTAGTATTGTATAGTTGAAAAAAGAGAAGCAGACAGTTATTAAATCACTTGTATCAAAAGGAGATTTAATATGCCTGCTTCCAT
>Ga0105046_10013261_pt1 | contig 12770 bp, 7 predicted proteins | sample MAT03_FD_78385 | JGI IMG/M metagenome (GOLD analysis project Ga0105046, IMG submission 78385) | Freshwater microbial communities from Lake Fryxell liftoff mats and glacier meltwater in Antarctica - MAT-03 (megahit assembly) | ecosystem: Environmental > Aquatic > Freshwater > Ice > Liftoff... | reverse complement strand
CGCCTACGGCATCGTCGGGCGGTTCGAGGCCTGTGGGGAATTCGCGCGAAGAGCTTTACCGGCAGATCGAACTGATCGCGACCACGCTCAAGCGCATCGAACCGCACAGCCCGATCCCGTTTATGCTGGAGCGCTGCGTCCGCCTCGGTAGCTTGCCGTTCCCGAGTTTGATGCGGGCGATCATCCGCGAGTCGGGTACGCTCGACGAACTCGACCGCATCATGGGGATCGAGCCTCAGGAATGAAGTGCCCTCAGGCCAGAATCGCGGACATCGGTTTGCCGAAGTCGATTTCCAATCGCTTGCGGCCTGGCAAGGCCAACTTCCGCGGATCCAAGCCGAGCAATTGCAGCACCGTCGCATGGAGGTCGGTGACGTAGTGCCGGTCTTCGACGGCGTGGAAACCGAGTTCGTCGGTCGCGCCGTGCACAACGCCTTTCTTCACGCCGCCGCCGGCCATCCAGATGCTGAATCCGTAGGGGTGGTGATCGCGCCCCGCGGAGCCTTCCGCGCCGGGCGTCCGGCCGAATTCCGACCCCCACACCACCAGCGTCTCGTCCAATAAGCCGCGCTGTTTCAAATCCTTTACGAGCGCCGCGATCGGTTGATCGACCTGTTTGCACAGCGGCGGGTGGTTCTTCAAAATCTCCGCGTGCGCGTCCCACGCCCCGGCCCCGCCGTTGGAGCCGTGGAAGATTTGGACGAAGCGCACGCCCTTCTCGGACATCCGCCGGGCCGCGAGGCACAATTGGCCGAAGTCTTTCGTCTCCGCTTGGTCGAGCCCGTACATCTTGCGGGTCTCGGCGTTCTCCCGATCCAACTGCATGATGTCGGGCACGGCCGTCTGCATTTTGAAGGCGAGTTCGTACGACTTGATCTTCGCGCGGATGTTCGGGTCGTCCGGGGAGTTCGCCGCAGCGATGCCGTTCAACTGGCCGATGAGGTCGAACTGCTCGCGCTGTTTCTGCGCGGATTGCGCTTTGCCCGGGAGGAAGGGCAACGGGTTTTTGGCATCGACCAATAGGGGCACGCCGCTGTACTCCGGCCCGAGGTAATTGCCACCGTGCCCGGCTTGCCCGCCGCAGCAATCGGCGAGCGGTTTGCCGAGCACGACGAAGCTTGGCAGGTCGTCGTTGAGGGAACCGAGGCCGTAGCGGATCCAAGAACCGATGGTCGGGTACGGGCCTTCGAGGGCGTGCCGGCCGGTGTGGAATTGCAATTGCGCACCGTGGTCGTTGTCGGTCGTCCACATCGACCTAACCACGGCGATGTCATCCGCGATGCCGCCGACGTGCGGCCACCAATCGCTGACGGCCAAGCCGCTCTTACCGTACTTCTTCCAGCCGGCTTGCATCTTCATCAGCTTCGGTCGCACCTTGTGCCGCCCGGCGACGAACTCCCGAAGCATCTTCAAATGGGGCGAATCGAGGGCCGTCTTGAACGGCGTTTCTTCCATGCTCTTGCCGTCGTATTTGTCGAGCATCGGCTTCGGATCGAGGCCTTCGACGTGGCTGGTACCACCGACCATGAAGAGCCAAATGACGCGTTTGATCTTCGGTTGGAAATGCGGCGCCCCGTCCGGCGCGGCCCATTTGTCTTCGTCCGCGCGCACGCCGTCGCGGTGCAGCATCGCCCCGAGAGCCATGCCGGCGAAGCCCATCCCGGCATGGAGGAACGAACGGCGATCGACTGACGGATTCAGCATGGCGTCACCGGATCGTGGAGAAGTCGGCGTGGTTGAACAAGGCTTGCGCGAGCGCGGCGGGCGCGTTCGTTTTCAGAAACTCGACGCACAATTTCGCTTCCGCCTCGGATGGCTTGCGACCGAGCAGCTTGACATAGAGTTCGAGCACAATCTCTGTCGGTTCTTTAGCGGTGAGCGCTTTCGCCACGGCCTCGGCGGCGCGGGCCGAGAGCCGGCTGTTGACCAAAGCCAGCGCCTGTTGCGGCACCACCGTCGTCGCCCGGCGGTAGCATTCCGTCGGCCCGGCCGCGTCGAACGCCATCAAGAAGGGCATCACTTTCTCCGGGGCATGGCGGTAGTAGAGGCTCCGGCGCAACTTCGGCGACTCGTCGTCGTAGTCGAGTTCAGGGCCACCCGAAGTGGCGTCGAGCATGCCCGACACCGCTAGCAAGCTATCGCGGATCGCCTCGGCCTCCAACGGCCGCGGGTGCGTCTTCCAGAGCAGCAGATTGTCCGGATCGATCTTGCGATTCGCTTCGGCTTCCGGCCCGGTCATCGTCGATTTCAAACGATACGCCCGGCTCGTCAGAATCAGGCGGTGCAGTTTCTTGATGTCCCAACCGGACTTCATGAATTCGACCGCGAGCCAATCGAGCAACGCGGGATGGCTCGGCGGACGGCCGTTTTTGCCGAAGTCGAAGACCGTCGGCACGAGCGGCTGGCCGAAGTGCCGGAGCCAGACGTGATTGACGAAGACGCGGGCAGTCAGCGGATTGTCTTTGGATGCAATCCAGTTCGCGAGCGCCGTCCGCCGACCGGTCGATTGCCCCGGTTGCGTCGGCATCAAGGGTGGGTAATCGGCCGGGGGTTTCTCGATGGCTTTGCGGGCCGCGTCGACCCGGTGGCTCGCCGCGGTCATCGTCTTGATCTTCGCATCCTTCTGCGGTGGGGTGTCGGCCGTGGACAGCGCGTCTTGCGCTTCGATGAGATCGGCCTCGGCTTCCAGCACGATGGCTTCGAGGTGCAGTGCGACCGCGTGCCGAATTCGCTCGGCTGAATCCGCGAGCTTGGGGACGGTGTACCGCGATTTGTCGGCCGCGAGCTTGGCTTTGAGCGCTTGCACGTTCACGATGGCCGCCCGCAATCGCGGCTCGGATTTCTTCTCTTGGGCCAGCATCACGAGTTTGGCAGCCCGTTCGAGCAGATCCTTGCGGACATCGATTCGCAACGTCGAGTGACTCACTTCCGGGCTGAATTTGACCTCGACTGGAGCGAAGCCCTTCGAACCGAATGCCGAAGGCACGCCTGGTAACAAGGCCTTGTCTTTGACCGGGCGCTTCTCGTCGCCGCGCTCGAAGAGGTAGGTCGATACTTTCGCATCGGCGTCGAAGACGCGGGCGATGCCGCGCTTTTCGGGGTCGGGTTCCCCCGGCACCGCGTCGAGGCGAATTTGATGCGGCTCGAAGATCGCGCGGAAGCGGAAATATTCTTCCTGCGCGAGCGGATCGTACATATGGTCGTGGCACCGGCAGCAATTGAGCGTGATGCCGAGGAAGGCTTTGCCCGTGTGTTCGACGATGTCGTCGAGCCAGACGTTGCGGTTGAATTTGTAATAGCTGCGGGCCAGGTACCCGGTGGCCCGCAGCACCTTCGGATCGGTCGGGGCGATCTCATCCCCGGCCAGCATCTCGTGGATCATCGCGTCGTACGGCTTGCCGGCGTTCAGCGATTCGACGACCCAATCGCGCCAATTCCAGATGTGTTTCTGGCTGTTCCGCAATTCCGCGCCGAAGCCGTACCAGTCCGAATACCGCCAGATGTCGAGCAGGTGCCGGCCCCAACGCTCGCCGTATTGCGGGGACGCCAACAGGTCGTCGAACTTGTCGATGTTGAAGTTTTGAATGGCCGATGGAGTCGGCGGCAATCCGGTGAGGTCGAGGTGCAACCGGCGCACGATCGTATCGCGGTCGGCCGGCCCGGCCGGCATCACGCCGCGCTTCTTCCATTCCGCTTCGAGGAAATAATCGATGGGGTGGACGCCACTCGGCACCGGCAATTGCTTCGGCGCGACGAACGACCAATGCTCGGCCGCGATGTCTTTTTCGTCCGGCGGGATCGCCGCGCCTTCGTCGATCCACCGGGCGATCAACCCGATCTCGGCCGCGTCGAGCGCGCCGCTGGGCGGCATCGCCTCGACGCCTTGCTCCCCCTTCAACGCGTGGATCAATTTGCTCTCGGTCGATTTCTTGGCGACGACGACCGGGCCGTTCAGGCTCCCCTTCAATACCCGCTTGCCGATGTCGAGTTTCAGCCCCGCCTTTTGCTTGGTGGCGCCGTGGCACGACACGCAATGCTTCTCGAAAATCGGTCGGATTTGCTTCGCGAAATCGACCGGCTCGGCCGCCGAGAGCGGATCGGTGAACGCGAAAATCAGAAGTGCGAGAATGGAGAACCGCATGGAGGCACTTCGGCGGGTGGGAGTTTTTAAGATACCCCAGTGGCCGGCGGGACGCAATAACCGGTCTTCGGGGCTCGCCTTGGCTCAAGTTCCGCCTCACGGCAGCGGGATCAGTTCGATGGTCTGGGTGCCCACTGTCACCGGCTTGTCATCGGTGGTCTTCACGAGCGTCGCCGTGTATTTGCCGGCCTTCACCAATCCTTGGCCGCGCATGCCGATGAGCCGCATGTCCCAGTAAATCCGTTGCAAACCCGCTTCTTTCGCCAAGGGGAGCGTCCGCAGAACCTTGCCATCCGCATCGGCGATGGTCACGCTCAGTTTCTCTTTCGCAGGCTCATTCAAATAGATCGTGATGGCGGCCCCGGCGGGTGGATTCGGCGCGGCGAAGTTGCCCGATGGGCGGAACAAGGGCGATTCGGCGAAGAGGTAGGTCTTCCGGATGGGCAACAGAATCGCTGCTTTCTTCAGCGAGTCCGCAGTCAACGCCCGCAAGGCGCCGATGTCGTCCAGGATGAACAATCCCCGGCCGAAGGTGGCGCAGACCAAGTCGCCTTCGCGCTTTTGAATCTCGAGATCGCGGAATTGGATCGTGGGTGCCCCGGCCTTCCACTTCGACCAATGCGCACCGCCATCGAAGGTGACAAACAGACCGAACTCGGCGCCAGCGAAAAGCAAGTTGGGGTTCACCGGATCTTCGACGAGGCACCAAATTCCCTGCTTGGGCAGGTCGCCAACGATCGACTTCCACGTCTTGCCGAAGTCGGTGCTTTTGGCGATCTGGGGGGCGAAGTCGCCGCGCTGCCAGTTGTGGAAGGTGGCGAACAGCGTGTCGACATGGTGCGACGACGCCACGACATCGGTGACATACGACTCGGCAGGGATCTCGGCGAATTTGTAGAACTTCGTCCATTTTTCACCGCCGTCGTCGCTGAGTTGAATGAGGCCGTCGTCGGTGCCGATGATCAGTCGCCCTTCTTTTTTGGGCGATTCCGCGAGCGCCGTGATGACACTGAGGCTCGTCGTGTAGGTATTCCGGCTCACGGCCCCGTCGCCCCAGACTTTGCCCATGACGGCGATCTTCAGCGGGTCGAGGTTCCGCGTCAGGTCGCCCGAAGCCGGCTTCCAAGTATCACCGCGGTCGTCGCTCCGGAACAATTTGTTCCCGGCGACGTAGACCCGCTTCGGGTTGTGCGGGCTGAGGATCAGTGGGGTGTCCCAGTGCCAACGGAGCTTTTCCATCCCCGCCGGTGGGCGGATCGATTTGAACGAACCGGCTTTCAGATCGAGCCGGCTGAGCGCCCCGTTTTGAATCAAGCTGTAGACGATGTCCGGGTTTCCCGCTTCGACCCGCACTTGGAAGCCATCGCCGCCGCCGACGCTGAACCAGTCGGTGGTGCGGACCCCGACGCGGGCGGCGCTGCGGTGCGGCCCGCCCATACTGCCGTTATCTTGGGTGCCGCCGAAGACGCGGTAGAACGGCACGGTATCATCGACGCCGACGCGGTAAAACTGGGTGGTGGGCAAGTTCAGAAATTGCCGCCAGCTTTTGCCGGCATCGTGTGTTTCGTAGAGGCCGCCGTCGTTCCCGCTGAGCAGGTGCAATTTATCCGACGGGTCGATCCAAAGCGCATGGTGATCCGGGTGGACGGGCCACGGCTGTTTAGCGAATTTCTTGCCGCCATCGTCCGACACGGCCGGGGCGATGTCCATGATCCAGACGCGGTCGAAGGCTTGCGGATCGCACTGAATGCGGCCGAAATATTGCCAGTCGAGGACGGTGAAGGCGCTCTGCCTAGCCCACGTTTTGCCGCGGTCATCGCTGCGGTAGAAGGCCCCTTCCTTCGCCGTGTTGAAGAAGGCATATACGACATTCGACTTCTGCGGGGAGATGGCCAGCGCGATGCGGCCCTTGTCGGCATCCGGCAGGCCTTCAGTCAGTTTCTTCCACGTCTTCCCGGCGTCTTCGGACTTGTGGATATTCGATTCCGGCCCGCCGCCGATGAGGACGCCGACGTTGCGCCGGCGCTGGTAGCTCGCGGCGTACAGCACATCCGGTTTGGTGGGATCCATCGCGACATCGGTAACGCCAGTGTCGGCGCTGATTTCGAGGATGTTCTCCCACGTCTTGCCGCCGTCGGTGGTCTTGAATAACCCGCGGTCGCCCCCCTTGGCCCACAATGGCCCTTGTGAGGCGACGTACACCGTGTCCGAATCTTTCGGGTGCACGACGATCTTGGCGATATGTTCGGACGCCTTCAAGCCCATGTTTTTCCACGTCGCGCCGCCGTCGGTGGACTTGTAAACACCGTCGCCGTAGCCGACGCTGCGCTGCGATTGGTTCTCGCCGGAGCCGACCCAAATCGTCTCCGAGTTTAGCGGATCGATGCTGACGCAGCCGACCGAGTACGACCCGGCGTCGTCGAAAATCGGCTTCCAGCTCGTCCCGGCGTTCGTCGTTTTCCACACGCCCCCGGACGACATCACGACGTACCAGACGCTCTTGTTCTTCGGATCGACGGCTATGTCGCCGACGCGGCCGGGGGTGAACGCCGGTCCGATGGCCCGAAGCGGGATCGATTTGAAGTCCTCGGATTTCAGCAGGCGCTCTTGGGCGAAACCCGAAGTCGCGGCGATCAATATGACAAAACTCGCCAGCAATCCGCGCATGGGGTTACCCTACTTTCGGTTTTCTGACCACTGACCACCGACCACTGACCACCGACCACCGACCACCGACCACTATTAATGTTGGTAGGTTGTACACGACGCGCTCCGCAAAAGTGAAAATATTCTCAGGGATGTTCCATGACGCTTTCCCGATGGTCGAACCAGCCTCGCCCGAAATCGGTTGCGGCATTCTCCCGCGCCCAGCGCTCCATCCCCGGCGGAGTCAACAGCCCGGCCCGAGCCTTCGGCGGCGTCGCCGGTAGCCCGATCTTCATCGCCAAGGGCCAAGGCCAATACCTCTTCGATATCGACGGCGACCGCTATCTCGACTTCATCGGCTCGTGGGGGCCGATGATCCTCGGCCACGCCCACCCGGCCGTGGTGCAGGCGACCACCGAACAGATCCACAACGGTACGAGCTTCGGCGCCCCGACCGAACTCGAAAGCCAACTCGCGGAGATGGTGATCGAAGCCGTGCCGAGCATCGAGATGGTGCGGTTCGTGTCGAGCGGCACCGAAGCGGCGATGAGCGCAATCCGCTTGGCGCGGGGACACACCGGCCGCAATGTCATCGTCAAATTCGCCGGGTGTTATCACGGCCACGTCGATGCGCTCTTGGTCTCGGCCGGTTCCAGCGCTCTGACCCTCGGCGTGCCGAATAGCCCCGGTGTCCCCATCGGTGCCACGCAAGATACCGTCGTGCTGCGTTACAACGATTGCCAACAACTCGCCGATCTGTTCGCGGCGCGCGGCAGCGAAATCGCCGGCGTCATGTTGGAACCGGTCGTCGGCAACATGGGCCTCGTTGTGCCGACACCGGAGTTCCGCAAAGAACTCCGACGGTTGACGTACGAGCACGGCGCCCTGCTCATTTACGACGAAGTGATGACCGGTTTCCGCCTGAGCTACGGCGGCGCCCAAGAATTGCTGGGCGATCTCCCAGACATGACGGCCCTCGGCAAGATCATCGGCGGCGGTTACCCGGTCGGGGCGTACGGCGGCCGGGCGGACGTGATGAAGTCGGTGATGCCCGCCGGGCCGGTCTTCCAAGCCGGCACCCTCTCCGGCAACCCCGTGGCCATGGCGGCCGGCATCGCCACGCTGACGGAGTTGAAGACGAACCCGCCCTACGCCCGGCTCGAGGCGATGTCCGCGAAGATCGGAGTGGGGCTGACCGCCGCGGCGAAGTCACTCGGTATCCCGCACCAGTTCAACCGCGTCGGCAGCATGTGGACGCTCTTTTTCACCGACACGCCCGTCGTGGACTTGGACACGGCCAAAACCGTGGACACTGCGCGCTTCGCACAGTTTTTCTGGGCGATGATGGATCGGGGAATTTATCTGCCGTGCAGCCAGTACGAAGCGGCCTTCACCTGCGGCGCCATGACCGACGCCGACATCGACGAGACCATCGCCGCGGCACAGCAAAGTTTGGAATCGATCGCGGCGGGGTGATTTGCCCGTGAACGACTCCGAAATTTCGGTTACGATATCCCGGTTGATCCCGCCGCGATTCTCGGACATCTCCATGATTCGGATCTATCTTGTTGCCGTCCTGTTGTTGATCGGTGCGCGTCTCAGTGCGGCAGAGTCAGTGCGCGAATCGATCGATCGGATCGTCGCGGCGAAAGCCAAAGCCGATGGCGTACCGATGTCGGCAAAGGCCGACGATGCCGAGTTCCTGCGGCGCGTCTGGCTCGATCTCGCCGGGACGATTCCGCCGGCCGAAGTCGCCAGGAAATTCCTCGCAGACCAATCGCCGGACAAACAGACGAAATTGATCGAAGGATTGCTCGCCGCGACGACGTATTCCACGGCCATGGCCAACCGCTTCCACATCGTGCTGATGGAGCGGCTCGGCGATCACGCCTCTTGGAGCCAGTACTTACAAACGAGCTTCGCCGCGAACAAACCTTGGAACACGCTCGTCAAGGAAATCCTCCGGGCCGACTCCAAGTCGGGGGCGGCATTCTTTCTGTCGAAACGGCTCGAAAACTACGGTCAGCAAGCGGTGGAATACTCCGCGCTCACCCGCGATGTCGGCCGCTTGTTTCTCGGTGTGAATTTGCAATGCGCCGAGTGTCACGACCACCTCACGGTGAACGACTACAAGCAACAGCACTTCCAAGGCCTGCATGCGTTCTTCCGCAACCTCGCGCTGGGCGCGGGGCCGTTGCCGACGGTCGCGGAGAAGCCGACGACCGAGAAGATCAAGTTCGCATCGGTCTTCACATTGGAAGAAGCGCTGACCGGCCCCGCCCTTCCCGGCGGCAAGATGATCGACATCCCGACCTTCCCCAAGGGTCAGGAATTCGCCGAGCCGCCCGACCGCAAAACGAACAACCCCGGCGTGCCGAAGTTCAGTACGCTCGCCGTTGCGAGTGAAGAATTGCCGACGGCGAAGAATCGGGCGTTTGTCCGCAACGGGGTCAATCGCCTTTGGTTCCTGCTGTTGGGTCGCGGATTGGTTCACCCACTCGACATGCACCACAGCGGCAACTTGGCATCGCACCCGGAGCTGCTCGATTTGTTGGAGCGCGAATTCGTCGCGCACCAGTTCGATATCAAATGGCTATTCCGCGAGATTCTGCTGAGCGAAACCTACCAACGGTCGAGCCTGTTGCCGGCCGGGGCCAAGACACCTCCGGCGAACGCATTCGCGGTGGCCCTCGAAAAGCGGTTGTCCGCCGAGCAATTGTTCGCGGCGATTACGGCGGCGACCGGCACCAAACCGGCCGACGCGGCCAAGGCCAAGTTCCTGAAGGCATTCGCGAACCAACCGCGCGAGCCGGAAGAGGACGTGGAAGTTTCGCTGAAAGCTGCGCTGTTTCTATCCCACGATGCGACCGTGTTGGAGATGCTCCAAGCGAAGCCGGGGAACTTGATCGAACGACTCGGGAAATTGACGGACAACGCCGCGTTCGCCGAGGAGTTGTACTTGGCCGTGCTGACGCGCAAGCCGAGCGCCGACGAACTCGCCACCGTTTCGAAGATTCTGACGAAGCCGAACCAGATCCGCGAAACCGCCGCCCGCAAATTGGCCTGGGCCTTGATCGCCTCCCACGAATTCGGGGTGAACCACTGATGAACCCGAACCTCTGCACTCCGCAGGATCACCGACTCTCGCGCCGCCAGTGGCTCGGCGCCACCGGGGCGATGGCCCTCGGCGGACTGAGTCTGCCGGCCTTCGCCGAGGAGTTGAAGAAGAAGCGCAAGCAGGTGCTCTTCGTCTGGCTCGACGGCGGCATGAGCCAACTCGAAAGCTGGGATCCGAAGCCGAACACGACCTTCGGCGGCCCGTTCCGGGCCATTTCGACGAGCGTCCCCGGCACGCACGTTTCCGAACTGCTCCCGCAGACGGCCAAACAGATGCACCGCCTCGCGGTCGTTCGCAGCGTGAGCACCCAAGACAACTCCCACTCGGCCGGGGTCGATCGCATCCAACGCGGCGACCCGAAGAACCGCGGCGTCGTCTATCCGTACTTGGGCAGCGCCGTCGCCAACTGGGTCGGCGCCGGTGACAGCGGCTTGCCACCGTACGTCTGGATCAAGCCCGGCAACGGCGGCTTCATCGACCGCGAAGCCGGGTTCCTCGGACCGAAGTTCGGCGCGCTGGCGCTGGGCGACGGCAAACCGCCCGAGAACCTCATCCGGCCGAAGGAACTTTCGATGGCGGACGACTTCGAACGGAACGAACTCCGCAAGCTCGCCGATGCCCGCTATTCCGCGGGACGCCGCAAAGAGAACACCGAGGCCAACAGCTTCGCGTTCGACATGGCCGAGCAGTTGCAGAAGAAGCTAGAACTATTCGACATTTCCAAACTCCCGGCGAAGGACACTCAGCGCTACGGCACACACGATCTCGGCCGGCATCTGCTTCTCGCCCGTCGGATGCTCGAAGCCGGTGTGACCTTCGTGAAAGTGACCTCCTACGGTTGGGACACGCACGGCGATCACTTCAACGGCGCCGCGAGCCTGCACCCGAAGTTCGACAAACCCTTCGCCGCCATGATTGAAGACCTCGCCGAGCGCGGCATGCTCGACGACATCCTCGTCATTGCGATCTCCGAGTTCGGCCGCACGCCGCGGATCAACGGGCACCTCGGCCGCGATCACTGGCCCGAAGCGTGGAGCGTGGCGATGGCCGGGCGGGGCATCAAACCGGGCGTCGTCGAAGGTAAGACGAACGCCTTGGGCACGGAAGTCGCCTCCGAGCCGCACGACATCGGCCACCTGTTCCACACGTGGTACAAGGCCCTCGGCATCGACCCGAAGAAATCGAAGTACCAGAACGCCGGGCAACCGCTGCCGATCGCCCACGAAGACATGCACGCGGTGAAAGAGGTGCTGGCGTGATCCCCAAAGAACTCGGTAAGCCGCTGACACTCCCCTGTCAGTCGAGCCGCATCCGCTTCGGCCCCGAGGGCGTACTGTTCGCCGCCGGGCACGATGGCAGCGTGCTGCGCTGGGATGTGACTGGGAAGGAACCGAAGCCGCTACCGACGGTGAAACTCCACAACGGTTGGGCGACGGCGCTCGCCTTCCACCCGAAGAAACCTTTGGCGATCTCGGCCGATAGCCACGGGGCGTTGATCGCGTGGGATCGCACGGCCGACACACCCACGCCCGTCTGGAGCCAACCGAAAGCCCACGACGGCTGGCTGCGAGCGACGGTCGTGCACGATGATCGCGTTGTGTCTCTCGGCCGAGACGGATTCGTCCGCGGTTGGAACCTCGACGATGGCAAGCCGCTCCGCGAGCTTTCGCTCGGTGTCGATATTTTTTCCCTCGCTGTGGCGCCCGATGGGAAGTCGTTCGTCGTCGGCGATCTCTTCGGCAACATCCACGTCATCGAGTGGGACAAGTGGAAGGTGCTCAGCAAGTACGAAGTCAAAGAGCTTCACCTGCTCGACCGCATCCAAGATGTCGGCGGCGTGCGCGCCCTAGCATTCAAGCCCGACGGTCGGTCGCTGTTCGTCGCGGGGAGCGTCCCGAAGTCCGGCGGCTTCGTCCAAGGTTTCCCGCTGATGGTCGAACTGGAATGGCCTTCGGGAAAACGGCTCACGCAGTGGAAAGGGGCCGCCGACAACGAGGGTTTCATCCACGATCTGCTCTGGCTCGACGAAGGATTCTTGGCCGGCGTAACGAGTGGACAACCGGGCCAGGGCCGGTTGTTCGTGTGGAAGCCGGGCGACGCCAAGCCGCTGTTCGAATCGACGAAACTGCCGAACTGCCACAGTCTCGCCCGGCACGGCAAGCTCCTGGCCCACTCGGCGACGAATGCTAACAGCAGTGGCAACGGCAAGGTCAAGGGGAAAGACGGCGACTACCCGGCGAACAGCTCGCCCATCCAGTTGTGGACGATGGCTTGATTCTGTCCGGCGGGAAACAAGGGCTGGAGATTCGGACTCCATGTTTCATCCTTGACTTTCGCCATTCGGGCGATGATCCGACAAGGGGCTGGAACTTTGTCGCACTTGAACGGAAATCCGAAACGTTCATTTGCATTCGGCTATTCGGAGCATATATTTCACATTGACAAATTTACGACAGGTTCCCCGATGGTCATCGCCCGCTATGCCCGGATCGCCTCAACTGCTATGGCAACAGTGGCTATTCGCGCCCTCGCGGCGATGTAGCATCCGGGAACCGAGCGACCGAATCACGCTGGCCCCGGAGATAGTCTCCGGGGCTTTTCTATTTTCCGCCTCTGTCGAAAGTTCGCCATGACGCCGCTCCCGCTCTCGCAGCAGGCCCTCCGCACCGCCGATTCGCCGATCAGCTACTTCATCCGCAAGGCCATCGAAACGGAGGGACTGATCTCGCTCGCGGCGGGCCTCGTCGATGAATCGAGCTTCCCCGCGAAAGATCTCGCCGACGCCACGGCGTCGATCTTGAACGACCCCGAATCGGCGCGGGTCGCCCTGCAATATGGCAGCACCCAAGGCTTGCTGAAGCTGCG
>Ga0105046_10013260_pt1 | contig 12770 bp, 7 predicted proteins | sample MAT03_FD_78385 | JGI IMG/M metagenome (GOLD analysis project Ga0105046, IMG submission 78385) | Freshwater microbial communities from Lake Fryxell liftoff mats and glacier meltwater in Antarctica - MAT-03 (megahit assembly) | ecosystem: Environmental > Aquatic > Freshwater > Ice > Liftoff... | reverse complement strand
TTGTTCAACACGAGCAGGCTGGGTAGCTACGTTAATAAGAGATAACCGCTGAAAGCATCTAAGTGGGAAACTTGCCTCAAGATTAGATACCCCAGTGTAACGAAAGTTACTCATAAGATCTCTCGAAGACTACGAGTTTGATAGGCTGGGTGTGTAAGCATAGCAATGTGTTCAGCTAACCAGTACTAATAGATCGAATGTTTTAATCACGCAAAAAAACAGTTGATAGTTCAAAATTTTCATAGATCCGATTACAAATATTCAAAGAACCAAACTTAGTTATTAAGCTTTAGAGTAAAAATTAAAGCTTAATAACTTAAAAAATAAAAATTTGAAATACTTGTTGCAAAAATAGTTGTTTATAGTATACTTAATATTAACAACCGGATAAGCAAGTAACTAAATTTAATAAGTAATTAAAAATTTCCTGGTGGGAATTGCTGTGGGGAAACACCCGTTACCATTCCGAATACGGTAGTAAAGTCTACAGTGCCGATGATACTTAGTTGGAGACGACTTGGGAAAGTAGGTTCTGCCAGGATTAAAAATATAAAATAACTCAAGTGTAAAAACTTGGGTTATTTTGTTTTAGGTGGTTATTAGATTGGTCATAAAATTGGTATTCTCCGAAGAAATGTATAAGTTAAGAGCAATATATGATCGCAAAATATTGTTTAATTGCTGAAAATACCAATATTTGTCTGAATTTAAAGTATTAAATATTTCCAGAGCATCATTATCTCCAAATTTATAACAGAGTAAATCTGAGGATTTGCAAATTTTGAATTTAGATGTAATGTTGAATATATAATCAATTTTTAATGTGAGGTATTCATGAAAAATCAATTATTAATTCTGGTGATTTTATCATCCTTATATTGCATTTCTGCGACTCGAGCTAATGATTTTGATGAAGCCAAGAACGCGTGGCATTATGCCGAAGGTTTTATAAATAATCGGAGATTGCAATTTAGTAATATCTTTGGAACTATAGCTCGCAAAAAAATAAGACGAACTACCTTTATGAAGGCTTTATTGGCACAAGGGATAATGCCTATAGTGAGAGAAGATGCAGCTTACTTTGAAGATAAAGAGGGCAAGGATTTGTGTAAAATTGATTCTCGTTATAAAGATATTAATGGAAATAAATATACAGAATATCATAGATTGAATATTAGACTTAGTCAGTTCGGTTTAGATTTCTTAAAACACTATGATGAAGTATTAAAACAAACTCAAGCTCAACCAAACCGTGAAGTATTAAATGTTGCTATAGAGAATGATTATGCTTATATAGTAGAACTTGTCTATAAAGCTGGAGTTATTCCATCATGGGCGGATTGGGAGTTAGCTAAAGATAAAAAAGCTATATACACTGGTAATTTTTTAATGAAGCTACCTTATTTTCAAACTATGCATAAAATTCGTCAAGTATCTAAAGTTGGTTTAGGTTTACCTGAAGAAATAACAAATTATATTTGTAAATCTTCAAATTAAGAAAATAGAGCAACTTCATAAAATTATTTCTTAAACTATTATTTTTATGGAAGAGGTTATGGCCAGGATTAAAAATTTAAAATAACTCTAGTGTAAAAACTAGGGTTATTCTGCTTTAAGGGGGTATTTAACTTGTTGTTGAATGTCTGGTAAATAATGGGAAGAGAGTCATTTTTTTGCGATTACAAATTTATTTTTGCGAATTTAAGAACTTATTAGGTCATTAAATTGGTGATGATAAAAATAAAAAGGTAGGTCTTTCATTCTTTTCATTTTTGGAAATGTGAAAAAAACATCGGCTATAAGCACCTTTTTTGACAATAGACAGATTGTCAAAATGACCGCTAGAGTGATTTGGCAATATAGTAATGAAGTTAGATGGTTATCGGCTCTATAAAGTGTTAGTAGACGTAATTTTTTGTTAAAATGAATGATAAAGAGTTGATAATTACTTATCTCTTATAGCTCTGTTAAAACAGCTTATATTTAATCAAAAGAATGGTTAAGCTATTGCTTGAATTTAAGCTGAAAGAGTATGAAGCGCTTTGTGGTTTTAAACCGTAAAAGTTCACAAAAGTTTTGTACGACAAGAAAGCTAGGTATTTTAATATCTGATATTCTGGCGAGGTAGAATAAAACCGATTATGGTACATTAAAAATCTTTGATCCAATACAAATCTGCGAGTGAGACTTCTGCTGCAGGATATGCGTGAAGTTTTTGAAGTGAGAGAATTAGCGGAACTCGTTTTGAATTTAGCTACTTAAAAAAAATGGCAATTGATTTTCATGCTTTATTCATTAAGCATCATACATGACTTATATTATCAAACTATATTAATTAAACAAAAAATTCATCATCGTATTGGTCTTCATGTAAAATTTCCATTAGCTCAATATTATTATGCTCTCTAGCTATTACATAAGCGGTAATTGCAGAATTATTTAATAGCTTAGTATCGGCTCCATTTTCGATAAAAAATTTTGCCAGATCAGTTAAATTTAAATCGCATGCAGCCATTAATGGTGTATTGCCTTCTTCGTCTTGGTCGTTGACCGAACCCGTACCAATAAAAATGTCTTTAATAACAGCTTGTTTTTTTATGGATGTTTCCTCAAAATCATTACCGATCAAAGTTTTCATAATCGAAATAAAATTACCAGTTGGTTTAGTTTGAAGAGCTTTATCGATAACCATGAGCGTAGCCTCATTAGGCTCATCTATCAATTTTAGCGAAGAATCAAATGGACTAAACCCATGTTCGTCTTCCTTGTAGATTTTTGCATCATTATCTAAAAAAAATTTAACTAATTCTACTGAATTATAGTGGATAGCGCTGCAAAGATGGCTAAGAATATATTTATCATTTATGTTGCCGCCATTTTCAATAAGATATTGCGCTTTATCTAATCCAAGGCACTGCCAGGTTCGATCGAAGATATATTCTAAAGGAGACAGGCCAGTTGTATCGTCTGGATTTTTGAAATTTGGATTAGCTCCATTTTTGCACAAAAAAGCAATACTAGCTCGAGTGTGAGCAGAATCTAGAGGTTCTCCATCATTAATATTAACGTTCGCCCCTTTTTCTAATAAAAACATTAATATTCTAAATTGGCTTAAAAGAAGAGTTGTTTTTAGCATTCGTGCAATTGCAAACGAGAGTGGGCTTAAAATGCTATAGTATATAGAGCCATATTCTATTTTTAGTATTTCATCGATCCTCATGTTTATATCAATTTGATTATTATCTATTTCTTCGCCAATTAATGTTAGATCGTTTCTAAGTTCCTCAATCATTTGGGGATTATTTAGGCCCATATCTATTAAACTTTCAGTTGCAGTTGCTCTAATTATTGCCAGAAGAAAAGGTGATACATCCACAGCTTTATTGTGTTCTTTGCTAAAGTTAATTACTTTAATTTCCAATAGCGGGCAGCCAGAGCGACTAGCACTCTCCAATAGTTCTTTAAGCGTCGCTGCTGACGAATTTTCAGCATGTGCATTTTGACCGGGGTGAATTATATTGAGTAATTGAAGAAATTTTCTTTCAGAGAAATATTTTAATGTACTGGCTTGATAGCAAGCTATAATGAAAATTGGTAATCCATCTGGCAGTTCTTGTAATATTTTACAAATATTTTGAATTTGGTTTTCATCCAAATCTTTCATATTCGCATAAAAATTATGTCCTATGACTAATGCAGCCAGCGTTTTTAATGATAGAACATGTCTTTGGGTTATATCAGATAAAGTCGGAAATTCTCTTTTTTGATCATCTTTTTTTTCTTTTTTATCTAAATGCTCTAGGTTTTCTTTTGTTGTTGAATTGTTATAATCTTCTTCCATTGCACAGAGAGTGAATGAGAAAACCATAAGTAAGCTTAATATCAATCTTTTCATAATTTTGTTAACTTTCCATTTTATAAGATAAAGCTTGCAGTATTTTAAGTTGAATTTAACTACAATATTTTTAAAGTATTATTTGTAATAGTAACTTATTTAAAAATATTGTAAACTTAGCATATCGATTAAAGTTTAAGATATATTTCTACTTAGATTGCAGGTAAACTCTTATTAAGAGTTTGTATTTTGGTAATTATTAAGTTGTTTGTTTAGGATATTTAAAAATGATATTTTTTAGAGAAGTTTCTTTAAAGTTTGGGGAACGAAAGTTATTTGATAGTATAGATCTTTCTATTTATTCAAATCAGAAAATCGGCATTGTTGGTTTAAATGGAAGTGGCAAAAGTACTTTGCTTAAAACCATTGCAGAAGCAGCGCCTGTTGACGAGGGTGAAATTGTTGTTGAACGAAATAAGGTTGTGGCTTATATGCCCCAGGAACTGACCTTTGCATCCTCTAAATCAGTTTTTGATGAAGCGCTATCTGTCTTTGAAAAATTTACCGTGCTTGAAAAAACAAAATTAGAATTAGAAGAAAAATTTAGTACTAGCACTGATGATATTACTGATGATCTTGAATATTACGTCAAGGTTCTTGAGCAGCTTGAGAGTTACGATAAAGCGAATGTATTAACAAAGGTTGAAAAAATACTGTTAGGCTTAGGATTTAATACAACTCAATTTGAGGCACAGGTTTCGAGCTTAAGTTTTGGTTGGAAGATGAGATTAGTATTAGCTAAATTATTATTAGAAGATGCTGATTTTTATTTGTTCGATGAGCCTACTAACCATTTAGATATCACTGCAAAGGCGTGGTTCTTAGATTTCTTAAAAAGCTCGCCTGCTGGATTCTTGTTAGTGAGCCATGACCGTCATTTCTTAGATCATGCTTGTACTACTATAATCGAACTAGAACGTGGTGCTGCAAATCTTTACAAGGGTAATTACAGTACCTACCTTGAACAGAAGGCTGAAAATGAAGAATTGTTAAGATCTAAATATAATAATCAGCAAAAAGATATTGCGCGTAGAGAGAAAACTATCGAGCGCTTTAGGGCCTCAGCTTCAAAATCAAAAATGGCTCAAAGTATGATAAAACAGCTTGATAAAATTGACCGCATAGAATTAGACGATCGGTCGAAGAAAGTTTCATTTCACTTTCCAAAATTTCAAGAATCGGGCAGAATCGTTTTAACGTTCAAGAATCTTAGCAAATCATTTGGTGAACGTTTAATTTTTAAAAATGCGAGTGGTATGGTTGAGAAATCAGAAAAAGTTGCTTTAATTGCTGCTAATGGGGTTGGTAAAACCACTTTATTAAATGTTATTGTTGGGAAATACGATAATCAGGATAAGCATATAGAATTTGGTTATAACGTTAATGCAGCATTTTTCGAGCAGGATCAAGTTACCGCTTTAAATCCAGAAAACACTATTTTTGATCAGATTCAACAAGACTGTCCAGAATCTACCGAAACAGATATTCGTAGATTTTTAGGGGCGTTTCTATTCTCGGGTGATGATGCTTTTAAAAAAATTAAGTTTCTTAGTGGTGGTGAAAGAAACAGAGTTGGTATGATAAAAGTGCTTCTTAAGAAATCCAATTTTTTAATACTCGATGAACCTACAAACCATCTAGATCTTCAATCAAAAGAGATCTTGCTAAATGCTTTAAGAGAATATACTGGAACTGTTTTATTTGTTTCGCATGATATAGATTTTATTAATAATTTGGCTACTAAAGTTTTTGAGCTAACACCAGAATGTTTACATGGTTACGAAGGTAATTATGACTCTTTCTTGGAATACAAAAAAATTGATAAACCTCAAAGTGCTCATTCGAAATCTTCATCAGTTAACAATGCTAAAGATAAAGTTACCGTTGCATCTTCAGATAATAATTCTAAAAATTCAATAAAATCATTAGAAGGTAAGATAGCTAAATTCGAACAAGATATTGAAACGATAAATAAATCTTTCTTTAACGTTTCTTATGGTACCAAAGAATATGATACGTTAGCTGCTAAATTAAAAACAGCTAAAGAATCTTTAGAAAAAGCTTACTCGGAATGGAACCAGCTGAACGGTAATTAGATTGGTACATATTAGCCTTGCGTTTTTAATTTTAATGATTTAGCTTACATTTATAATTTTGGTGAATAATTATCGATTCACCATTATATTTTGTTAGCAAAGTTAGTGTTTTTTATAAGCTAAGAATAATAATGATTTATATTTTTTCTAGAAGATTATCCTATCTTTTTATGTATTGGTGTTTGGTTACTAATATACTTGCTGCAGCGGTTGATCTTAGTCAAATGCCAAGTAATTATCATCATATAGAGTCATTGGTTAATAAGTATACTATAGATGTTACTATTCTGGAGATTGCGAACTCAGAGGATGACCTTTATTCTTTCGAATTGGCAAAGAAGAGTAACTGTGTTTGTGTAATTTTACTTATGAATTATGGTTCTAATGATGTTGTACAAAGAATAAAACAAGAAAACATCACAAATATCATTGTTTTAGAGCCTATTGATTTGAGTGGTCAAATGATTAATGCTCTTACAAAATGTGAACATTTCGATGTAACAATTATACATGACTATTTTGATTGTTTTCAGAATCAATGGCAGCCAACTACCGATCTGTTTCTTAATTTAGGTAACCATGTTTTTTTTGAGATAAGTTATGACGATGAGTCTTCAAAAATTTCAAATATCTTAAATTATAAGCATCCAAAATTAAAAATGATTGAGAATCGTTTTAAGAAAGTTTTATTTCATCACGAAACTGAAAAGAAATTTCTTGAGATTGCAAGATTTACTCAATTTAATAAAGCAAAAAATTATGGCTTAAATTATGAGATAAAATCTAGCTTTAATGAAAAATTGTTGCTAAAAAAAAATCCTGAAATGGTTAGTGATTGGATTGCCGGTATCAATTTGATAACGTACGTGATGATGCGTGGTGTATATCCCAATGATGCTATGATCCGTACCGAGATCTTAAATATTGAAAAAAACTTCCCGTATCATAATGATTTGATAATAGGTAACATGATTATTCAAGGACATACGATTATACCCATAGACTTTAACGATAAACGTCGTAATGCTAATATGCCGAAAATGCTTAACAGAGCTGTTGGTTTTTTTAATGGTGATAATCAAAGGCTTAAAAATCCGAGTGAGCAGATTAATAAGTATTATAAAAAAGACCCCAAGAAATAGCGTTTTATAACACTTAATATTTTTTGTGAACAGTCAAGATGGTACTAATTTTTGATTGTTGTGAAATAAAAAAATTATCTATAATAATTACGTGAATAGGTTCCTGTTCTTAGGCTATCTCTACATTTGATATATTCTGCGATTGGTCTTCTTAATATGTTAATCGTGCTAAGGCTAAAAAGGCGTAATTCCATCTGTCTAATTCGTACATCAATATCTTGTTGTTGTTTGATAAGGAGCATATATTCTTCAGCAACTTGTATTAAATCAGTCTTTAATACAGATTTTATATCTTCTAGTGCTTTTTCCATTAATCGCGCATAGAGTACATCACACGGTCCAACAGGAACAAATGCTGGATAGCCAAGTCTGGTAATAGTTGGAACCTTGGAGTTAACTTCAAAGTTTCGTGAGTATTTTCCGTTATCTGCAGCTCCTCGCTCTCTTTGATTTTTGCAGGTAATATAATTTTGAAGTGGTATTCTTAATATTCTAATTTCATTAAGATCGAAAAGTTTTGAGCCAATTGTTCTATCTCGTGCCCCTACTGTTCTATTGGCAAGGTGCGCTTCAATTTCTCTAATATTTATATCTAAATCTTGTTGATGCTTTACTAAAATCATATATTCTTCAGCTTCCTTCATAAGGTTTGCTCTTGCGGCTGAATTACCGATCGTACGATAATTAGTTAATGCTTTGTCCATTTCTATCGAATATCTTTTATCGCATAAACTTAATGGTACTAATGAGGGAACTGGATCAAATGTATAATTCTGAGCTATAGGGTTTATATAAAATGAGAAACAAATTAAGCTAATTATGATCTTTTTTAAATACACAATGAAAACTCCGGAATTATGTTTATTTTAAATTAGCACAAATTGGTTATTGAAAGCAATCATAATGCAAAAATTTGCTTTATAGTGATGAGCGTTTGCTAAAGTAGTTCTTTTCAAGAAATTTGAGTGTTTATTGTTAAATGAAGTTTGTTTTTAATTTTTGATTATATTTATGACCAACATTTTATTGAATTTTGATATCTGAAGATCGATTTTTTAAGCTTTGGAAGTAAAGAATGCCCAATCTTTTGATTGAGATTGGGCAATGGGCGATTTAACTTAAATTTGCAATAATAGTTGAGAGCTCACTATCGTCTAATTTTAAAATTTCATTAATGGGATTGAACTCATTACTTGGTTGTTCAATAGTTGCCACATCAATTTTAAATATGTCAAAAATAGTTGATAAATCTTCATCAACTTTAGAGGCACAGTTTAAGTAGTTTGAGGTAAATAATTCGTTAATCTTTTGAAACAATGTTTTTAATAATATAAATTTTTTACCGTCAAATCTATTGTAATTTATAAAGCAACGAAAGCATTCTCTTGCAAGATATAAGATTCTTTTATAATTCTCAGATGTTTGTATACCTATAGGTTGTGAAATAAACATAAAGTTACCAAGACTATTAACCATATCAATCTTATCTTCTCGAAGCATTCTTGCAATAGTCTTGAAAATCGACCTATAGCTTTCTTTAATAAAATCATTGTCGCTTTTTGCTGCTTGTTCTAAATATTTAAATAGCTTCATGATGATGGCTTTATCTTCGAGTTTATTTATTAATATGTTTATATCAACCTTTTCACGGAAGAATCCAGGATTAGATGCGAAAAATTTATGTAAGATCGTCTCACTATAAACGTTATCTTCACCGCTAACAAAGCCATCTAAATTTTTTTCTTTTCCATCTTTATTAAAGAAATAATTGATTATTTTAGAATATATTGGATCTGCAGCAAAAGTAACTAACGGGTCAGCACCACTCCCTAATTTAAATGTTACTAACATATATAAAATATGATCAACTTCCAAGGGTCTATCTACAGAAGAAATTTTATAAATGTTTGCAAGGCGCTCTTTCATAAGATCTCTCAGAGACAAAATAGTATTTATTCGATCTTGAATTGATGTATCTTGAGGCACTTTAGCTAAGGCTGCAGCAAGGGTTTTATGATAAATAAATGGATCTCGTTCATAAATTCTTAAAATTCCTTGTTCATTATAGGCCCTCACATAAAAATGTTTATAAATATTTCTTAAAAAATTTTTATCATCCTCATTTTTTTGTGATTGTATCATCTGATTAGCTAAGGGAAATTGATCTCTTGTACAATAATTGATACATGATAAAAAAGTTTTATTGAATTGATTATTAAAAATTCTATCAGTGATGCCGTTATATCCCAGTCCCCACCATACTTGAATAAATCCACTGTATAATAGTTGTTCTTTTTGGCGATTATAATATATTTGAATTTTTTGATCAGGCGATACCGATTTTAATTCCTCGTCCATACATCTTTTGAGTAACCATAAATTATGCTTTTCTGCGTGATTCCTATATTTCTCATAGCTTGCTCTATCGTATGAAATCGATCTAAAAAATTTAGCTGTTAGTTTTGAGGCAGTATCAAGGTCTGCATCTTTTTTAAGCTTTCCATCTGAGTCGAAATAGCATTGAGCAATATCTAATTTAAAATTTTCAAATGCGTCACCAATCCAACCCGAAATTTTTAAATTAAATAAATTTAATCTTGCAACCATAGATTGACCAGTAAAATTTTGTTTTAAGGATTTTGTTATCATGAATATAGCCATTGTGATTTCATTATCAATCAGTTTTTTAATTTCTGGAAAATAATTGTAAGCAGTATCCCATGTATTTATTTTCTGTATTAATTTAAGGTCTTTTTGTTTTATTGTATCTGCAATCATTAAACTTTGACTGGTTCCAACTCTAATTTTTAATAATTTAGAGTTCCGTGCTTGAATGTCACTTACTAAATCTGCTACTCGGTTAAATGCAATTTCAGTATTTTGTATTTGAAGATCAATGTCTTCTTTATGCGTTTTTGGAGAATAGGTATACGCTCGATTGGAAAGCTCTTTGACCATTCGCTTGAAACGTTCCTCTTTAGCCTTATTAATCATTTTTTTGAATGTTAATCCCTCATATTCGATATCAGTTAAATGTGCAAGAAGTAAATTTGAAGGCTGATATGGTGGTGGATCACTTGGCTTGTTTATCGTTGTTGTAGCTGCTGGATCTTCTTTTTCTCTCCATGATTCATCTGTGTCCACTATGCTGTCTTGTGGGATTATAGTAGAATCGCTATCGCTTGAGATTGTACCGAGATAAAGACCGTGTGTCGTTTCTTTTAAATTTTTAATTACAGCAGCAAGCTCTGGTACAGGTGTCACTTTTAAAATTTCTTGCATCATCTGAAATGGTGTAATTTGATCGGCATTTAATTGATAAAAAGCAAATCCAATAGGACTTGTCTTTGCATCTTTGATCATACGCGGTAATTTAATTCCCTCTGAAGCTAGATCCAAGATATTCTGTTCGTTGAAACAATAATGCACGAGATGTCTTTCTAATTCAGGTGTTATCGCTTTGACTGTTTCCATAAGAGTTACCAAATCAGTTTTGTTTAGTTGTGAAGTATTAAAGAGAGTGATTTCTTTTCTTGCCAGATCTTTTTCTAGTTTTTTCTTAATTTTTTCTATATTAAATTTTTTGTAAGTTTTGCCTTGCGGATTTGTAAATGTCGAGCGATGAGACTTTATATCTATACGTTTTTTACTATTTGCAGTTATAAAATCAATTGAAGAACCGTTTTCTTGAGGGCGAACTAATATTTCTTCAAAAAAGCCTTCTTCCATTCCAGCATTTGCAATAAATGCTTCTTCAAATGCTCCCTGATTTAAGGGTCTTTCGAATTCTTGTGCCAATTTTAAGTATTCTTTAAAAAGAAGTGTTTTGGGTATTTCTGTAATTCCCCTGAAACCGATTCTTGATGCAATGCCATTTTTGATACTTTCTTCTATAATATTGATTGATTTGGCAGCGGAAAATGTTCCATCGGCAAGAGAAGAGATTAGCACTTCAGAATCTCTTACTAAATTTTGCATCCCATATTTTGTTATTTTTGGAAGTTTACTGATAAACTTAAATACTAAAGCATCGCCAATCATTCTTCCAACAATCTCTCCTTTTTGCTCAAAAGATGTATTTTCAATTAAATCTGTTGCGGTTTTCCAGAATTCAGTAAGAAGTGTTTTGTTTTTTTTGCCTTTAACAAAATGCTCCCATTCATTATAGATCATATAAGCTAAAGCATCTTCCTTGATGCTCTCGGGCACATCCTGATTAGCAGTTGTAATCCTATAAACACTACCCATGAGGTCTGTTATAGAAGTAGCCATTTGTTGTATTTGGCCTGTCGGATTTAAACGCCATTCATTTATTTGGCCAACGCATCCCTTCGCAACACCCTTTATAATAGAGCAGAAAATTTCACTTGCTTCTATATCATATTCTGGCATTGCATTTAAAATCTCACCTATTATATGATCAGCTATGAGTTTTTGTGAAGGTGTAGCATCTTTTAAATAAGAATGAGCTTGAATTAATGCTTGAATTTGATGGTTACAAATTTTTTTTTCTTGAAATGTTTGAGCTAGGTATAACGATCTTTTCAATTCAGTTTGCCGAGTTTGAAATTTTTTTTCAAAATCATAATGAGAAAAGTCTATTTGCTTTATAGTAACATCAGCATTTTCATTTTCTTTTGAATCATTGGGGGTTTTTTCCTCCATTGGTCTTATTTGTTGGAATAAACACAAATATACCAAAAGATATATTCTAAATTTCATTATAACCTCCGAAATTTTGTTTTTATATATTTTCTATTATAAATAAAAACAAAAAGATGTCTAACATTGATTTCTTAAGAAAAAAATGCATAATGATTACAAGATAAATATTTGTCGGTTAATTTTTGTTGAAAGGGGTCAAATGTCTACGAGTATTTGGTATAAAAAAAAGCTTTTATATGATGGATCCACATCGATTCTATCAAGTCTGAGCAATAAAATCATGAGTTCTTTATCATGGGGAGGAAGTGTTAATGATGATATTTTGGCCTTTGTTGCTTGTCTGATATATTCAACTGATCATAGTTTAGATAATCTTTCCACGGAAGACCTAAGGGTTTTGACTCTATTACTCATAAAGGCAGTAAACGAATTAGAAAATGAGGGATACTTTGTTATTAGTGCCAGAGAGAGAGAATATTTAATTAAAAATAATCTGCCCTTGGATGTTAGAAGTGATCTAAGACAGGCTCTAGAATTAATAAAGGGATTAACAGAAGTTATTGAAGAACTAGAAATGGAGAGACAATCAAATGTCTGCTAGTATCTGGTATAAAGATAAGCGTTTATATAGTGGATCTGGAGGAGTGATATCAAACTTAAGTGATAGGATTATGGATACTGCATCATATGCTGAACATTTAAGCGATGATGTATTGGCCTTTGTAGCTTGCTTAACTCATCCATCAAGCCATAGTTTGGATTATCTTTCGTTAGAAGACCTAAAGGTTCTGACTTTATTGCTTATCAAAGCAGTAAATGAATTAGAAAAAGAGGGATATTTTATAATAGATGCTGAAGAAATGGAATACCTAATTAAACATAATATGCCTGTTGATATTAGAAGTGATCAAAGACAGGCCCTAGAATTAATAAAGGGATTAACAGAAGTTATTGAAGAACTAGAAATGGAGA
>Ga0105046_10013258_pt1 | contig 12771 bp, 10 predicted proteins | sample MAT03_FD_78385 | JGI IMG/M metagenome (GOLD analysis project Ga0105046, IMG submission 78385) | Freshwater microbial communities from Lake Fryxell liftoff mats and glacier meltwater in Antarctica - MAT-03 (megahit assembly) | ecosystem: Environmental > Aquatic > Freshwater > Ice > Liftoff... | reverse complement strand
TCCGGCCTGCTTGGTGACCGTCTTGAGCTGCTCGATCGCCGCCGGGCGGTAGACGTCGCCGGAGACAGTCAGGACCTTCTTCTTGCGTTTCTCGATCAGGTGTCGCGCCAGCTTGGCGGTGCTGGTGGTCTTTCCCGAACCCTGCAGGCCCGCCATCAGGATGACCGCGGGCGGCTGCGCCACCAGATTGATGTCGCTGACGCCCTCGCCCATCGTCGCGGCGAGTTCCCGGTTGACGATGCCCACCAGTGCCTGTCCGGGTGACAAGGAGCCCAGCACTTCCTGGCCCAGCGCCTTCTCCTTCACCCGGGCGATGAAGTCGCGCACCACCGGCAATGCGACGTCGGCCTCGAGCAAGGCCATGCGCACCTCGCGCAGCATGTCGGTGACGTTGGACTCGGTGATGCGGGCCTGACCACGCATCTCCTTGACCAGGCGTGACAGTTTTTCGGAAAGCGAGGAGGCCATGGTGGTTCGGAAGGTGGGCGCACGCATTTGGCGTAGCTGGCGTGCAATTGCACGGGACAGCAGCATGCGTAACGCTAAACTGTAGCCATGATTCTAGCCAGTGGCTCCTTGTCGAACCATGTTCTTGCCTGGGCGGTGGCTGGCGTCTACCTGATCCCGGCGGTGTTGCCACGCCTGGCCCTGGTTCCGGCCCGCCTGCTGGTGGTGCTGGCACTGGTGATGCATGCCGTGTTGCTGGCCGCCGGATTGCTCGACGGAACCCCGCGTTTCGGCTTTGCGCAAGCCTTGTCGATCACGGTCTGGCTGGTGGGGTGCGTGTATGCGCTGGAAAGCCAGGTCTACCCGCAATTGCGGTTCCGCCGCTTCATGTGTGTGCTGGCTGCCGCGTCGGTGCTGCTGCCGCTGGCCTTTCCCGGCTCGGAGCTGCATCCGGGCGTATCGGTGTGGTTGCCGCTGCACCTGGCGCTGGGTATTGCCTGTTATGGTCTGTTTGGCGCCGCCATCGTGCATGCCTGGCTGATGGGCCGCGCGGAGGCGCGTATGCGGCTTGCGACGGAAGCCGACAGCGGCGTGCCCTTGCTCACGCTCGAGGGGCTGACCTTCCGGTTCGTCGGCGCCGGGTTCGTGCTGCTGACAGCGACGCTGCTTGCCGGTCTGTTGTTCGGAGAGGCGCTGTATGGGCCGGGCAAGGGGCTGCGTATCGACCACAAGACCGTGTTTTCGGTATTGTCCTGGCTGACCTTCGCCGCCTTGTTGCTGGGTCGCGCGCGTTATGGCTGGCGCGGCCGGCGTGCGGTTCGGGTGTTGTACGCCGGCACTGGATTGCTGTTTCTGGCTTACGTCGGCTCGCGGTTCGTGATGGAAGTCGTTCTGGGGCGCCTGGCATGAAGTACCTGTTGGTGTTGATCGTGGTGATGGTCGGTATCTGGGTCTGGCGTTCCAACCGGGCCCAGAAAAAGTCCGAGTCAAGGCGCGCCCCGCCGCAGAACCCGGATACCGCGGTCGACATGGTGGGGTGCGACATCTGCGGCCTGCACTGCCCGCGCGGGGATCTCGTCGTGGGGCGCAAGGGCATGTACTGCTGTACTCAACACCGAAACCAGGCCGAGGCCTGAGCCCGCTCGATGTCCGGTTCGGCGCAGCAACCCTGGCTGGATCTGCGGCTGAAGCCCTACGGCGACGACAGGTTGCCTGACGCTCCGGGCGAGTTTGCGCGGCTGTGGCGCGGCTTCATGACCGCCAGGGTCACGCTGGGGCTGGTGCTGCTGGCGTTGCAGTTCACCTTGTATGTGCTCGGCCAGGCCTCCGACCCCTTGCTGATTCTGGTGTGCGGCGCCTACCTGGCCGCGACGCTGGCGACCCGCGTGCTCGGCAGAGCCCGCCGGCTGGGCGCGACGATGGGTCCACGCTGGTTGTCGATCATCGGTGTCGACGTGATCACGTTTGCGTTGTTGCAGTATGGGCAGGGGCAGTCGGGCATCAACTATTCGCCGCTGCTGGCGTTGCCGGTGCTGCTGGCCGCGGTGCTGGGTTCGATGCCGCTGGCGCTGGGCACCGCCGCTGGTGCAACGCTGGTGCTGCTGGGGCAGGCCAGCCTGGCCAGTCTGCGGCCTGATGTGGACGCGGCGGCCATGGTCGCGCAGTCGGCCCTGACCGGTGCCGGCTATTTCGTCATCGCGATCCTGGCCAGCCAGATGTCGGCCCGTCTTGCGACCGAGGAACAGCGCTCGCTGCGCAGCCAGATGCTGGCGCAGGTGCAACGCAAGGTTAACAGCCTGGTGATCGAATCGATGACCGACGGCGTGTTGGTCGTCGATGCCCACGACAGGGTGCTGGCGGCCAATCCGGCCGCATTACGGCTGCTGGGGCGCGACCTGGCCGACACGCTGCTGCCGTTCTCGCTGGCGCAGCAGGCGGCATGGCAGCAACTGGTCCAGCTCAACCAGCGCAGCTTCTCCGGCAACCTGCCGCAGGGGGCCAGCATCGTGCTGACGCTGCCGGGCATCGGTCTGCAGTACACCCATGTACACACGCGCATCGCGGCTAGCGACGAAGATGCGCAGGAGCGGCTGTGCGTGATGTTCGTGCAGGACCAGCGCGAGGCCGAGGCCCGGATGCGTACCGAAAAGCTGGTCAGCATGGGCCGGATGTCGGCGGCGGTGGCGCACGAGATCCGCAATCCGCTGGCTGCGATCGTGCAGGCCAATGCCCTGCTCGACGAGGAGGTCGCCGATCCCCGGCTCAAGTCCCTGATCCGGATGGTGCATCAGAACGCGAACCGGCTCGAGCGCATCGTGGACGAGGTGCTCAACATCTCGCGGCTGAATCGAGCCGGCGATGGGGCCGGACCGTCGCGTACCCGTCTCGAAGACACGGTGGCGCAGGTCTGCCTGGATTGGTCGCTGCAGCATCGCCGCGGCGTGCTGACGGAACTGCATGCCGCAGCCTCGCTGGTGGCGTTTGATCCCGAGCATCTGCGCCGTGTGCTGGTCAATTTGCTGGACAACGCGCAGCGCCATGCGGGAGCGGGCGTCGGCTCGATCCAGGTATCCACCGTCCGCGAGCCGACGGGCCAGGCCGTGCTGGCGGTATGGAGTGATGGCCAGCCGCTCGAGCCGTCGGTCGAACGCCACCTGTTCGAGCCGTTCTTCTCGTCCGAGAGCCGCTCCACCGGGCTCGGACTGTATATCTGCCGCGAGTTGTGCGCCGGACATGGCGCGGTGATCGCCTTCGCGCGCAAACAGCGGCTGACGGATGGATCGCGGGTCGACGGCAATGAATTCGGTGTCCGGTTTGCTGCGCCTGCGTCTGACAAAATGCGCACTTGAATGACCGAACGACCGTCGCAGCGCGATGTCCATGTTCTCGTCGTCGATGACGAGCCGGATTTGCGCACCCTGTACGAACTGGCGCTGGTGCGCGAGGGTTACCGGGTCCTGGGGGTGGGTGATCTGGCGCAGGCGCGCGAGCGACTGTCCAGTCAGCGTTTTGACGTCGTCATTACCGACATGCGGTTGCCCGATGGACTGGGCATCGACCTGCTGCACCAGTTGCGCGAGCAGCAGCGCAGTGAACGCTGCGTCGTCATCACCGCCTACGGTTCGGCCGATAACGCCGTGGAATCGCTCAAGGCAGGCGCCTTCGATTACCTGACCAAGCCGGTCGATATCCAGCAGTTTCGCTCCGTCATTGCCTCTGCTGTTCAGGGCGCGCGCAACGCGGCGGTTGCCGGGCGGCGGCACAGTCTGGGTACGGCGCCACATCCGATGTACAACCGGCGCAGGACCGATGCCCCTCCCGGCGTTGGCGAGGCTGCGTTGCAGAGCCTGGTCGGCGAGTCGGCCGTGATGCGCCAGGTCAAGGAACGTGTGGCCAAGGTGGCGCGCTCGATGGCGCCGGTGCTGATCACCGGCGAGTCCGGTACCGGCAAGGAACTGGTGGCCCGTGCCTTGCACGCCAACAGCCACCGCGCGTCCGGCCCGTTGGTGTCGGTCAACTGCAGCGCGATACCGGAGCAACTGCTCGAGGTCGAGTTTTTCGGCTCGCGCAAGGGTTCATTCACGGGTGCCACGCAGGACCGCGACGGTTTCTTCCAGGCGGCCCGGGGTGGCAGCCTGTTTCTGGACGAGATCGGTGACCTGCCGCTGGCGATGCAGTCCAAGTTGTTGCGAGCGGTGCAGGAACGCAGCGTGCGCTGCGTCGGCGCCACACAGGAGGAGCCGGTCGACGTGCGCATCATCAGTGCCACGCACCGGGACCTGGCTGCCGATGTGAACAGCGGCCGCTTCCGGCAGGACCTGTACTACCGGCTCAACGTCATCGATATCGTGATTCCGCCGCTGCGCGAGCGGCTTGACGACCTGCCGGCCCTGTGCGCCAGTCTGCTCGAACGTATCGCAACCGAGTCCAGCATGCCGGTGCCCAGGCTCTCGCCCAGTGTGCTCGAGCAGATCTGCCTGGCGCCGCTCAAGGGCAATGTGCGCGAACTCGAGAACCTGCTGCACCGGGCGGTCGCACTCAGCGAGGGCAACGACCTGCAGGTCGACATCCTCAGCGAGCACACCCTGCCAGCCCCGCTGTTGGCCGATGCGCCGCTGCCAGTGGCAGACGCGGCGCAGCGCGAGCCGGCGTTGGCCACGCCAATGGTCGTGATACCGGGCAACCTGCAGGACCACCTGGACCGGCAGGAGCGCGAGATCCTGGTGCAGGCCTTGCGCGAGACCGGCTTCAACCGAACGGCGGCCGCAGCCCGCCTGGGTCTGAGCCTGCGCCAGATCCGCTACCGGATCGCACGGCTACAGATCGACGAGCCCGCCGACCCGGATCGTGGTGATGACGGCCGCTGACGCCTGCGCCCCGGACGCGTTGTGGGACCAGGGCTGGTATCGCTTCGCGCGCCGCCTGCCGTCGCCTAACTGCGGCCCGCGTCCGCCGTCCAGCGTGGTCGACTTGGTGGTGCTGCATTCGATCAGCCTGCCACCGGGGCAGTATGGCGGCGAAGCGGTGCGGCAATTGTTTACCAATACGCTGGACTGGGACGCGCATCCCTATTACCAGGGCATCCGCGGTGTCACGGTATCTGCCCATTTTCTTGTCGAGCGTTGCGGCGCCTTGTGGCAGTTCGTCAGTTGTGACGCGCGTGCATGGCATGCCGGTGTGTCCTGCTACCGCGGCCGGCACAACTGCAACGACGATTCGGTAGGGATCGAACTCGAGGGCCTGGAGGGTGACCGGTTCGAGCAGTCCCAATATGAAACCACGGCCGCATTGTGCGCGGCGCTCGCGGCGCATTACCCGATTGCGCACGTGGCGGGCCACGAGCATATCGCGCCGGGGCGCAAAACCGATCCAGGCACTGGATTTGACTGGCCACGACTGCAGGCGGCGCTGGCCTGGCCTTCGGCTTTTTTCCCACAGGCAAATGTAAAGGTCTGAGCCGTGGCACCCTGCGGGCGCATGTGCCCGCAGGGTGCGCACACGCGACGGGCCGGATGCCGCAACGTCAAGCCTGGTGCGGTTGGCAGCGGCAAAACCGGCGGATAGTCGCATGTACAGGTGTCTTCCCTGTCAGGGCCGCATGTCGCAAGGCTTTGGATGGACCTTGCGCCGGACGCAGTGCCGCGCAGCCGGAGCCGACCGTCGGTTGCTCGCGCACGGTTCGCGCAGTCTTGCCGCATGGAGAGCCGGATACACTACCGGTAGTGGCTTGTCATGGATGCAGGCCCCATATATAGTGTGCGCAGGTCGCGGGAAGACTGACCGCCACGAGGCGCAAACCAGCCGCCACCAGCCCGCCACCAGCCCGCCACCAGCCCGCCACCAGCCCGCAATACTCCGACGAGACGTTCCCAGAGAAGAGGAAAACAATGCAGATAGCCCTGAATACCCCCAACCAGAAGACTTCCGGCGTGCCGGCCGCTTCACGCTCCAGTGCCGTGCCCATGACCAATGCCACGCAGATGCCCGGTGCCGCGGACCTGGCCCAGTTCCAGATCATTCGCCGCAACGGCGCAGTCGTTCCATTTGAGCCGGGCAAGATCGCCGTGGCGATGATGAAGGCCTTTCTCGCGGTGCATGGCACCCAGGGCGCAGCGTCGGCCAGTGTGCGCGAAGTCGTCGATGAGCTGACGCAGGTTGTGGTGCGCGCGTTGGTGCGTTCGCGCCCAGGCGGTGGTACCTTCCACATCGAGGACGTGCAGGACCACGTGGAGCTCGGCCTGATGCGCGGAGGTCATCATGAGATCGCCCGCTCCTACGTGCTGTATCGCGAGAAGCGGGCTCAGGAGCGTGCGCGCACCAGGCAGCAGGAGGCGCCCGAGGCGCCGCAGCTGCATGCCATCGACAACGGCCAGCGCGTGCCGCTGGACATGGGGTATCTGCAGGGCCTGATCCGCGCCGCCTGCGAAGGCCTGGGGCCGGACATCCGCTTCGAGCCGATCATGGCCGAGACCTTGCGCAACCTGTACGACGGTGTGCCGATGGACGAGGTCTACAAGGCCTCGGTACTGGCCGCCCGCACCCTGATCGAGAAGGATCCGGACTACACCTACGCCACCGCGCGTCTGCTGTTCCATACCATCGCCAAGGAGGTGCTCGGTCACGACGTGCCCCAGTCCGCAATGGGGGCGGCCTATATCGAATACTTTCCGCAGTTCGTGCGCAAGGGGGTGGACGCAGAGTTGCTCGACGAGCGCCTGCTGCAATTCGACCTGCCGCGCCTGGCTGCCGCGCTCAAGCCCGAGCGCGACCTGCAGTTCGACTATCTCGGACTGCAGACACTGTACGACCGCTACTTCCTGCATATCGACAAGGCCCGTATCGAGCTGCCGCAGGCATTCTTCATGCGGGTGGCGATGGGCCTGTCGCTGAACGAGATCGACCGCGAGGCGCGGGCAATCGAGTTCTATGAGGTTTTGTCGTCGTTCGACTTCATGTCCAGCACGCCGACGTTGTTCAACAGCGGGACATTGCGCTCGCAACTGTCGTCGTGTTACCTGACCACGGTGCCGGACGACCTCGATGGCATCTACGAGTCGATCAAGGAAAACGCGCTGCTGTCCAAGTTCGCCGGCGGATTGGGCAACGACTGGACCCGTGTGCGCGCGCTGGGTTCGCGCATCAAGGGCACCAACGGTGAATCACAGGGAGTCGTGCCCTTCCTCAAGGTGGTCAACGACACCGCGGTGGCGGTGAACCAGGGCGGCAAGCGCAAGGGCGCCGTCTGCACCTACCTGGAAGCCTGGCACCTGGACATCGAGGAATTCCTGGAGCTGCGCAAGAATACCGGGGACGACCGCCGCCGCACCCATGACATGAATACCGCGAACTGGATTCCGGATCTGTTCATGCGCCGGGTCATGGAAAAAGGCGACTGGACGCTGTTCTCGCCGTCCAGCGTGCCGGACCTGCACGACAGGTTCGGCGCCGATTTCGAGCGCGCCTATGTGGCCTACGAGGAGAAGGCCGCGCGCGGCGAGATCAAGCCCTGTCGCACGTTGCCGGCATCCGATCTGTGGCGCAAGATGCTGACCATGTTGTTCGAGACCGGCCATCCCTGGATCACGTTCAAGGATGCCTGCAACGTGCGCTCTCCGCAGCAGCACGTGGGGGTCGTGCACTCGTCCAATCTGTGTACCGAGATCACGCTCAACACCAGCGACACCGAGACCGCGGTCTGCAATCTGGGATCGGTCAACCTGCTGCAGCACATCCATGAAGGCGGCATCGACCACGACAAGCTGCGTCGCACCATCGGCATCGCGATGCGCATGCTCGACAATGTGATCGACATCAATTACTACGCAGTCAAGAAGGCGCGCGACTCCAACCTGCGCCACCGCCCGGTCGGCCTGGGTGTGATGGCATTCCAGGACTGCTTGTACAAGCTGCGCATCCCGTATGCCAGCGACGCGGCAGTCGCATTTGCCGACCAGTCGATGGAGGCGGTGTGTTACTACGCCTATTGGGCGTCAACCGAGCTGGCGCGCGAGCGGGGCCGATATTCCAGCTACCAGGGTTCCCTGTGGGATCGCGGCATCCTGCCGATCGACACGCTGGATCTGCTGGCAAAGGAGCGCGGCGGTTATGTCGAGGTCGATCGCTCCTCGACGCTGGACTGGGACGCCCTGCGCAGCAAGATCGCCGCAGACGGCATGCGCAACTCGAATTGCGTTGCGATCGCGCCGACGGCGACGATCTCCAACATCATCGGTGTCGATGCGTCCATCGAGCCGAGCTTTGGCAACCTGTCGGTGAAGTCCAACCTGTCGGGCGAGTTCACCGTTATCAACAACAGCCTGGTGCACGACCTCAAACGCCTGGGGCTGTGGGACGACGTGATGGTGATGGACCTCAAGCATTTCGACGGCTCGCTGCAGCCGATCGATCGCGTGCCGCGGGAGATCAAGTCGCTCTACGCCACCGCGTTCGAGATCGAAACTTATTGGCTGGTCGAGGCCGCGTCGCGACGCCAGAAATGGATCGACCAGGCGCAGTCGCTCAACATCTACATGGCAGGCGCCTCGGGCAAGAAGCTCGACGACACCTACAAGCTGGCCTGGGTTCGTGGTCTGAAGACGACGTATTACCTGCGCACACAGTCAGCGACCCATGCCGAGAAATCGACGGTAGCAGCAGGCCGCATGAATGCGGTGTCTTCGGGTGGCGCCGATCGTACGGGCGCGTCGGTATCGATGAGTGCGCTCGACAAGGCTGCCGCAGCGGCGCACGAACAACTCGCGGCAAGTCCGGCCACCGACGTCAAGTTCTGTGGCGTCGATGATCCGACGTGCGAGGCGTGCCAGTAACGCGGCGATGCATCGCCCATGCACGACGCGTGGACGATGCAATTGAACAACACATCACGATAGCTGCGTGCATGAATGCTTTGCATTTCATGACGCTGCTTTCATAATTCACAGATTGGAATTCTCTATGCTGACCTGGGACGAAGAAGTCAAGCCCACATCGCCAACGTCATTTGCTCGTGACCCGCATCCGGGTCGCTCGGTGGAGCCACCCTTGCGTTCTGGTCAGGCCCGCGTTCTCGATGATGGTGCGCCGATCCCGTCCTTGACCACCGGGGCCAGCGCTTCGGTGACAGCGCCGCCTGCGCGCCGCGTGAACGCCGCTGACAAACGCATCATCAACGGGCAGACCGACGTCAATCAGCTGGTGCCCTTCAAGTACAAGTGGGCCTGGGAAAAATACCTCGCGAGCTGTGCCAACCACTGGATGCCGCAAGAGGTGAACATGACGCGCGACATCGCGTTGTGGAAAGACCCGAATGGCCTGACCGATGACGAGCGCCGCATCGTCAAGCGCAACCTCGGCTTCTTCGTCACCGCCGATTCGCTGGCAGCCAACAACATCGTGCTGGGCAGTTATCGCCACATCACCGCGCCGGAATGCCGGCAGTTCCTGCTGCGCCAGGCGTTCGAAGAGGCGATCCACACGCACGCCTACCAGTACATCGTCGAGTCGCTGGGCCTGGACGAGAGCGAGATCTTCAACGCCTACAACGAGGTCGAGTCGATCCGCAACAAAGATCAGTTCCTGATTCCGTTCATCGAGACGCTGACCGATCCGCATTTCACGACCGGCACGCTGGAGAACGACCAGAAGCTGCTCAAGTCGCTGATCGTCTTCGCCTGCCTGATGGAGGGCCTGTTCTTCTATGTCGGTTTCACGCAGATCCTGGCGCTGGGCCGCCAGAACAAGATGACTGGCGCGGCCGAGCAGTACCAGTACATCCTGCGCGACGAGTCGATGCACTGCAATTTCGGTATCGACCTGATCAACCAGATCAAGCTCGAGAACCCGATGCTCTGGACGCCCACGTTCAAGGCCGAGGTGCGGGCGTTGTTCGAGCAGGCGGTCGCGCTCGAATACCAATACGCCGAGGACACCATGCCGCGTGGTGTGCTGGGCATGAACGCCTCGATGTTCAAGGGCTATCTGCGCTATATCGCCAATCGGCGCGCGACCCAGATCGGGCTGGAGGCCTTGTACCCGAACGAAGAAAACCCGTTCCCCTGGATGAGCGAGATGATCGACCTGAAGAAGGAGCGCAACTTCTTCGAAACGCGTGTCATCGAGTACCAGTCCGGTGGAGCATTGTCCTGGGACTGACGCGGTATCCGCACCACCATGGCTCAATCGAATTCACGCTCCAACGCAGGCTCCGCAGAGTGCCGCGCAGGCGCGTGTCACCCCGTTCAAGGTGCTGGGACAAGACCCAACATCCTGAATCGCTTCATGTGCTCCAACAGGCATGAAGTGCTCTTTGTTTCTTGATCAAGGAGAAAATGATGGCAACTGCAAAAAAACCGGCGGCTAAAAAAGCTGCTCCCGCGAAGAAAGCCGCGGCCAAGAAGGCTCCGGCCAAGAAGGTCGTAGCGAAGAAGGCAGCTCCGGCCAAGAAGGCCGCAGCGAAGAAGGCAGCTCCGGCCAAGAAGGCCGCTGCCAAGAAAGCGCCAGCCAAGAAGGCTGCCGTGAAGGCGGCTCCGGCCAAGAAAGCCGCAGCGAAGAAGGCAGCTCCGGCCAAGAAGGCCGCTGCCAAGAAAGCACCAGCCAAGAAGGCTGCTGCGAAGAAGGCTCCTGCCAAAAAGCCTGCCGCCAAGAAGCCTGCGGCCAAGAAGGCCGCGAAGAAAGCCGCGAAGGCGCCCGCTGCTGCCGCTGCCCCTGCCACTGCGGCTGCGGCCGCTCAGACCACGCTGAATCCGCAAGCGGCTTGGCCGTTTCCGACTGCAAGCAAGCCCTGAGCGAGGCTGAGAGAGCGTATCTGGCCCGACGCCTGACGGTGTCGGGCCTTTTTTTACGGCCCGCCCGATCGCGCAAGGTCAGCGCAGGATCTCTTCCCGATCGATGGTGTAGTTTTGCGGCCCGCGTTGCGCAATCTTGATCGAACCCAACCGGTTGCCCAGTTGCGCGCATCGCTCCAGTGGCCATCCGCGTTCAAGGCCGTACAACAACGCGCCACGGTAGGCATCGCCGCATCCGGTCGGGTCGACGACGGATGTCGCGGTGACGGCCGGCACGTGAGCCTTGACGCCATCGATCCACACTTCGCTGCCGTGTGCGCCAATGGTGACGATCAAGCCGCGGACCTTGCGCGAAATCTCGGCCGTGTCCCAACCCGTGCGGTCGCAGAGCATCTTGCCTTCGTAGTCGTTGACTGCGATCCAGCTGGCCTTGCCCACGAAGTCGCGCAATTCGGCGCCATCGAAGCGGGGGAGTTGCTGGCCCGGATCGAACACGAATGGAATGCCGGCCTCGGCGAATTGCGCAGCGTGCTGGACCATGGCATCGCGCCCGTCGGGCGCGATGATGCCCAGCCGGATGTCGTCGCGGGCACTGATCTGATTCTGCCAAGCCTGTTCCATCGCACCCGGATGAAAGCCGTTGATCTGGTTGTTGTCGGTATCGGTGATGATCATCGCCTGCGCCGTATAGGCGTCGGGGATGGTCCGCACGAACTCGCAATCGATGCCCAGATCGCTCAGGCGCTTGCGGTAGTCTTCGCCGTCAACGCCCAGCGTGGCCATGGGCAGCGGATCTGCACCAAGCAGCTTGAGGCTGTAGGCAATATTGCCGGCACAGCCGCCAAAGTCGCGCCGCAGCGACGGCACCAGGAACGATACGTTCAGGATGTGCAACTGCTCAGGCAGGATCTGTTCGGCGAACCTGCCCTCGAAGTTCATGATGGTGTCGAAAGCCAGCGAGCCGCAGATAAGGGATGCCATGGGGTTGTCCGGTCGGGGTCAGGGATAAAAGGCGAGCAATCGGTATCCGGCGATGCGCTGCGCACCGGCGTCGGGCTGCACCGTCAGGGCCAGTGAGCCGCTCCAGACCGACGCACTGGCGAGCACCCCGGAGCGGGCGCCGAACTCGGCGGGCAATATCACGCGGCGAATCACCGGCTGGTCTTGCGGGTCGGTCAGCGAGAGCTCGATCGCGGGCATGGCAACGTCGATGGGGGCCATGTTCTTCAGAGAAAACCCCAACCGGTAATCGTCGCCACGCACGCGGCTGAAAGAGGAGCTGTCGATGACGATCGATTCGATCTGGCGCAGCGGCGCGATGGCGCAGGCAACCACCGCGCACACGGCCTCGAGCAGCGGCCGCATCGTGGGTTGCATTGCCGCGACCCGATCACGCTCCTTGACCAGGAACTGCAGGGCAGCCAAGGCAAGCAGCACCAGTACGACGACGAGCAGTATCAGTCGTATTGCGGGGCGTCGCCAGATCGAGGGTGGCTGCTCGTCCCGCAGGAACGAGGGCCGCGCGATGCGCTCGGCATCGCCCGTGTTGCGGGCCGGTTGCGCAGCGTCGGAGCGAACGTTTGGCGCCAGGGGCGGTAAATCGATCTCCGATGGCGGCAAGGTATCGCCGACGTCCAGGTCTGCGTCCTCCTTGAGCAGAATGGCGGTTTGCCGATCGGCAGGTCTTGCGTTGTTCGGTCGGTCGCGTTCCGGCGCCGCGCCGACGGCCGCCAGCAGCCGCTCGTCATCGACGCCATCACGGTCGTGGCGTGCGGGTCGCGCATCAGCATCGGTGGGCGGGAGCGGTGGCACGGCCCGTCCGTAGGCGGTCGGCGCATGGGTCGCCCCAGAGGATGCCGCCGGCAGGTCGGCCCGCGTTTGAATGGCCGCAGTTGCCGGTGTCGCCGGTGTCGCTGGTGGTGCAGCGGGTGCAGGAGGTGCAGGAGGTGCAGGTGTCGCTGGTGATTGTGGCGGCGGCGGCGGTGCGACGAGAGACGACTGGCGTGGCGTCGGTACTGGAGTCGGTGGAGTCGGTGTGTCG
>Ga0105046_10013256_pt1 | contig 12772 bp, 10 predicted proteins | sample MAT03_FD_78385 | JGI IMG/M metagenome (GOLD analysis project Ga0105046, IMG submission 78385) | Freshwater microbial communities from Lake Fryxell liftoff mats and glacier meltwater in Antarctica - MAT-03 (megahit assembly) | ecosystem: Environmental > Aquatic > Freshwater > Ice > Liftoff... | reverse complement strand
GCACATCGCGGAAACCCTGGAATCTCGCGGAGGATCGTTAGAAAGTCGAATGATCCTTAGATGGCCCGTGAACCGATACGAACGCTAACTGTCCAGGCACGGACAGCTAGGTTTGAGGTCCAGGCACGGAGGGTTGGTGGCATGAACGGCGAAATCAATGTAGTCGCACTCGTTCGCGGCGAAGAGCAGTACATCTTTATGTTTGATGAAGCCAATCGAACAGAGACGTTGCGTATGTTGGGCCGCTACGCAGCCGATCCCGACCTCTCATTCACATGGTACGATGCGGCTGTCATGAGTCAAAAAGTACGAGAGATGCTACCGGCCAAGTCGACACAAAATTCGCCGATCGCAACTTCCACGTCCCCGCGCGGTACGCAAACGAATGTCGACAGCAGCCATTCGCGAAACACGCCAGCCCCTCGATTCAGGCTTTCTTAGCCACCAAACCGCTTTTTTGGGGTTTGGTTCTAGAAATCGTTGACCCCCATCCATCGACGCGAGACAATGCGGTTTGCAAATCTTTGGCAATTGCATTTTCGTCTGCTGGCTATTGGATAGATTTCTATGACTCGCCCGTCCCAATCTCAGCCCTCTTCGCAGGAATTGTTGGAGCGTGGGCGGCTCACATTGCAAGCGATCCATTTTCATGAGCGCGCAGCCCGATACAATGCCGCTGCTGCGAGCCTCCAAGCGGCAATGGTTCAAGCCGAGAACGGCCAAGCCGAAAAACTCCAAGCTTGGTTAGAACTGGAATCGCATCAGTTTGGTTGCGATATGGAGGGTGACCTCTTCGATAGCACTTCCAAGGTGCGTTTGCTTCGACAGGATGGTGCCCACGAGAACGCGTCCGGAAAATTTCCGTCGCAAAACGATGCTACTCCGGCACCTGTTGCAGACCCACCCGTTGCAGCGAACGTCGAAACAATCGCACCGCAAGTTGAGTCCCCTTGGGAACGGATGGAAAGAGCAGCAAACGAGCGACTGGCAACAACTCAGACATCATCTCCGACAACTCTGTCGTTTGCTGAAGTGACGTCGACTGAAATCGAATCGGTGAAGGAATCGATTGATGAGGATGTTTTTCCAGCACCAGCTTCGCCAAAGTCGCTCCTCGATGGCAGTTTAATCTCTTGGGCGTCTGCTAAGGAAAACGGAGTTCTTCAGTCCGAACAACTTTCGGATGAGATGCGAATCACTCTATCCGATATCGATCATCGATCGGATACGCATTCAACAAAGCATTGGTGGAAAGCACCTCATGTTTGGATAAGTTTTTTTGTCCATGTTGTCTTAGTCATAAGTTTGAGCGTGATGGCCATCACGATTGCCAGCGAGCCCAAAATCCTTTCAATTGTTTCTGCATCGGTTGAGGCAGAAAACGTTTTGCTGGAAACGCCGATGGAGATGATCTCCGAATTGGAGTCTACATCCGAGCCTTTGCAGTCCGCGCCGACTCCAAACAGTTCCGACTTGTCCAAGGACATTACTTTACCCAGTATCCCGCTCGAGGTTGGATCGTTGCCTTCCTCACCTCAGTCGCTTTCCGCGGCCTTGTCAGGAGCCGCTTCTGATTCCGCCCAAGCATCGATGGCGGGCAGCAAAATGCTAACCGGCGCCGAGTTCTTTGGCGTTAAGGCAACTGGCAATACATTTATCTACATCGTCGATAGTTCACCGAGTATGCGGCGTGATGGAGCGTTCGATGCTGCACGAAATGAAATCATTCGTTCGCTTAAATCCATGAAACCAAAGCAACGCTATTTCGTTAGCTTTTTTGGCAAGGAGATTGACCCGATGGTTTTGGAAACTGGCACCGTGGAAAAGTATCCGATTTATGCAAAACCCGAAAACTTGACAAAAACAACAGACTGGTTGAGTTTGGTTCGGATACAAAAGGAAGGTCTGCCGCCGAACAATGCACTTGCGGAAGCGATTGGCATGCAGCCAGATGGCATTTTCCTTCTGTTCGATGGCGATACCAAAGTGGATGTCGCCAAGTTTCTGCGACGGGTCAATCGAACGGACGATATACTGAACTCCGGGACACCAAAAGTGGTGATTCATGTCGTTCATTTTTATCAGGATGAGTTCCAAAAACAAATGCGACAAGTCGCCGAAGAGAATGGCGGGACGTACCGATTCGTCCCTCGGCCAGAGCGTCCAAGCAAAAAATAATCGGTAACGAACTGACAAACAATGCAATCCAACCCAAGTTGGTTTTCAAAAACGAGGCTTCAATCTCTGATTGCATTCGCGATCAGTAGTTGCGTTCATTTGTTGCTTGGCTTAACGCTTGCTTTGATCTTGATTGGAGCCCGGGGCAGGGATGGAAACTCGCTTAAGCTCGCTATTGCATCTTTAGATAATGCAGAGGAGGTTGCCGAGCTTAGTTTGACCATCGATCCACCGCCAGTGAGTCCAGAGGAGCAAATGGACCCAGCGGTGGAACTGACCATCTCGACCGAAATCTCGTTTGCGGTCTCCACCTCGGGTGCCTCGATCGGTGGTGGCAACACAGGTGGCAATTCGGCTTCGGTGATTGCATTGGCGGCTGGTGCAGGGGGTGGCGAAGAAGCCGCAACGAAACCCGCGAAATCGCGAGCATCGTTTTTCGGAGCTAATGCGGAGGGAAACCGGTTTGTCTTCGTCATTGATTCATCGGGCTCAATGCGTGGCCCGCGTTGGGAAGCGCTTTGCAAAGAATTGATTCGAGCGATCAAATCGTTGTCGCCGGACCAAGAGTTCTTCGTCATCAGTTTCGACTCCCTCGCACACCCAATGTTTGGTGTCCCTCCACCCAGAGGAAAGTTTTTGACAGCGATCAACAAGAATGTAGATCGCCTTCAAAACTGGATTCGGTCGGTTCGACTCGGCAACAACACACTGCCCTCCACGGCCGTAGGTCTCGCGATGAAACTGGAGCCGGATGCGATCTTTCTGCTTTCCGATGGCGAGATTTTGGATAGTACATTGAACGACCTACGAGTTTGGAATCGAAAGAAGACCGATGAGGGCGAGGTCAAGGCGGCTATTCCCATCCACACTGTCTTATTGCATAGCCAAATCGGATACGCTGCGTTGGAATCTATCGCAAACGAAAACGGTGGAACGTTTACCCCGGTCCAGCCGCATTAGGGTTCTATGAAAGCTGTGTTGCAAAGGGTGCTATCAAGTCGCGTGGAAGTCGACGGGGAAATCGTGGGGGAGATACAACGAGGTTGGCTGGTCTTGTTGGGCATTGGAATCGGAGACACAAAAGAGGTTGCGACCTATGTAGCTGACCGATGCGTCAAATTGCGAGGCTTCTCGGATGATCAAGGAAAGATGAACTTGAGCGTGCAGGACGTACAGGGCTCGATGTTGATTGTGAGTCAATTCACACTGTTAGCAGATTGCGTGCGTGGTCGGCGGCCAAGTTTTGACGCTGCGGCTCCGCCAGCGATCGCAGCCGAACTGGTTGAGTTTTTTTGTGAGTGTGTGCGAAGCGCAGGAGTGCCTGTATCGCAGGGGATCTTCCAAGCGAACATGCAGGTCACGCTGACCAACGATGGCCCGGTGACACTCATTATTGAGAAGAGCAGCGTAGGGCATTAGACCCCAACGGCCTTGTGCCGTTCGGTGAATCAGGTTTGTTGGCTAGTTGTCGCCGAAAACGAATTCAACCATTTCCCGCATCCCTCTCACGCCAACGCCGTTGGCGTTGGCGTGAGAGGGATGCGGGCGCTCCTTGGGTATGCTCTTCCTAGCTGTGAACCTTAGGCTCCGACGGGACGAGCTCGTCGGGGGCCAATGAAAACAAGGCGTCGTAAGTGTGACGGCCATCTTTCGCTGTTACGCTACTAACAGCGACAGAGCCGTCGCTCCATACGTGATCAAAACATACAGGGGGAAATTGAGGTTACAATACTGCCTTGACATCCCCTCCCTATTTTCTCGAGTTGAAAATGAAACTCTCTTTTTCTTTGGCCGCCGGTTTTACCGGCCCGGTTTTTCTAGCCCTGTTTGCATTGCTCGTTCAGCCGGCAGTTTATGCAGCAGACGAACTCAATCCATCTAACCCGGACCGCAATGTTCAGGCAGGCGTTCCGCAGGGGAAAGTCACAGTCGGAGTGCTCGCTGAAAGCAAATTGTTTCCGGGGACTCGCCGCGACTACAGCGTTTACGTCCCTCAACAATACACGCCCGACACACCGACCAGCTTGATGGTGTTTCAAGACGGCTCCGGGTTCGCGAAGCTCGATGGTGCTTTTCGAGTACCGATCGTGTTTGACAATTTAATCCACCAAAAAATTATGCCAGTCACCATTGCGGTGTTCGTAAGCCCAGGAACAATTCCTGCAACGAAGCTCGGTGCAAAAGATCGTAGCAATCGATCGTTTGAATACGACTCGATGGGGGACCGTTATGCTCGCTTTCTCGTCGATGAGTTTTTGCCAATCGCTCTCAAGGGGCTCAATGTCTCAAGTGACCCAAAGCAACGGGCTATCGGCGGTAGCTCCTCGGGCGGGATCTGTGCATTTACTGTTGCGTGGGAGAAACCAGATCAATTCGGAAAAGTCCTGAGCAACATTGGAAGCTTCACGAATATTCGTGGCGGATACGACTATGCCGCCCTGGTTCGCAAATCCAAAGCAAAGCCGAAGGCCATCAAGGTCTACTTGCAAGATGGCAAAGACGACCTTAATAACTTGTTCGGGAACTGGCCGCTTGGCAATCAGGATCTCGCATCGTCCCTTCGCTTTGCCGGCTACGAAAGCCAATTCGTGATGACCGATGGCGGGCACAGCGGAATATGGGGTGGCGACCAACTCCCCAAGGCACTCCGGTGGCTATGGACAGATCAAGTCGCCTCGACACCGAATGCAGTCCCAGCTCAAGAAAAGACAGCTTGGAAACCGCATGCTGATGCACTGGTACGAGAGAACGTCCCGCATGGAATAGTTGAGCCGATGCCCGCGTGGGAGTCCAAAGTCTTTGAGAATACCGTACGCGATTGGTCTATCTATGTCCCAGCTCAATACGAAAAATCGAAACCCGCGGCGCTGATGATTTTTCAAGATGGGCATTCTTACGTGGATGTTAAGGGACGCTTTCGCGTTCCTGTCGTGTTCGATAACTTGATCGCGAGTGAAGAAATGCCGCCAACGATCGCGGTCTTTATCAATCCTGGCCACGATAAGTCCAAAGGGAAACCCAAGAATGCATGGGAGAGTTCCAATCGTGGATTTGAGTACGACAGCCTCGGCGATCGGTACGCGCGGTTCTTGACCGAAGAGATTATCCCCGAGGTGGAGAAACAGTATTCCATTTCAAAAGACCCCGAGATGCGAGCCATATGCGGGGCGAGCTCGGGGGGCATTAGTTCGTTTACGGTAGCTTGGGAGCGACCAGATGCATTTCGCAAAGTACTTTCAAGCATCGGCAGTTTCACCAACCTCCGAGGTGGCAATCTGTATCCGTCCCACATTCGAAAAACCGAACCCAAGCCCATTCGAGTCTTCCTCGCTGACACGAGCGGCGACCTGGATAACCCATTTGGCAACTGGCCCTTGGCCAACAAACTCATGGCTTCTTCATTGAAGTACATGGGGTACGATGTTCGATTTGATTGGGACGAGGGGTATGGGCATAACGCCGATCACGCGGGAGCCCTTTTTCCAGAAGCACTCAAATGGCTTTGGCGAAAAGAAAAGCATCAGGTTGTCTTGGATACGAAAGGAGATCTCAAGGGAGACATGACCATGCTCCACCTGTTGCTCCCGGACCAGCCTTGGGAGTTGGTCAGCGAAAATTTGGGGTTTGCGGACGCAACGTGTCCAGGCTCCGATGGCAGTTTCTACTACTCGGACATGAAGGCGCCTGCGGTTTACAAAGTGAACGTTTCGGATGGACAGCAAAGCGAGCTGGTCAAGGAAGCGGTGAGTGGTCTTAAGTTTGGCCCACACGGATTGCTCTACGGTTGTCAAGGAGCGAAGAAACGTGTTGTCTCTATCGACCCTAAATCGGGCGAAGTCAATGAAATCGCGACCGACGTCACTCCTAATGATCTCGCGGTCAGCTCCGATGGTTTCATCTACATTACCGAGACCAAGGACCAACGGGTTACTCGCATCAATATCAAGACGCATGAGGTAACGCCCGTCGATACAGGCATCACGCGGCCTAACGGTATCGCCCTCACGTTGGACGGTGGTACCCTGGCCGTGTCGGATTCCGGTGGCGAAAATGTTTGGACATTTCGAGTGAACGCGGACGGTACGCTCAATGCCAAAATGCCAACGATGACGATGCGGCTTCCGATCGACCCAAAGGGTAATTTTAAATTCAATGAACCACCCCCATATCAGTCGGCGTCAAAAGGAGACGGCATGGCGGTTGACAAGTCCGGTCGCTACTACGTAACCTCCGAATTGGGAGTCCAGATCTTTGACCCGACGGGGCGACTGTGTGGAGTTTTGCCAAAGCCAAACGCATCGCAACCGTTGACAAGCTGCACGTTGGCTGGCGCGAATCATGAGTACCTCTACGTTACCAATGGCGACAAAGTGTTTCGCCGAAAACTGAAAGTTGAATAGACGAGTTATGAGCGCATCAATGACAGCACAAGAAATTCTGGATGAGATCAAACCGCTTGGAAGCGATAGCTACAAGCGAGTGATCTTTAAGCATGGAGTGCAAGAGCCATGCTACGGCGTGAAGATCGGCGACATGCAAAAGATCGTGAAGCGAATTAAGAAGGACTATCAGCTCGCGCTGGATCTTTACGACACCGGCGTCTACGACGCGATGTACCTGGCAGGGTTGATCGCGGACGATGCGAAAATGACCAAGAAGGACTTGAAGCATTGGGTTGCCAAGGCGTATTGTCGCCCACTCTGTAGTTGGACAGTCGCATGGGTTGCTGCTGGCAGTTCGCACGGTTGGGATTTGGGAACGGAATGGATCGACGCGAAACGGACGCTAACAGCGGTGGCTGGGTGGGCAACTTTGGGGAGCTTAGTTTCGATCATTCAAAACGACGAGCTTGATCTCGTTGCGATAAAGAAGTTGCTTCAACGAGTCCAAAAGGCGATTCTCAAGGAACCCGATGAGGTTCGATACCAAATGAACGCGTTTGTAATCGCAGTCGGCTGTTATGTGCAACCGTACACAGAGCTTGCGATCGACTTAGGTACCAAGATCGGTCCGGTTACAGCCGACTTAGGCGACAACGATTGCAAGGTGCCGTTTGCTCCTGATTACATTGAAAAGGTGCGAACACGAGGCTCGATTGGAAAGAAACGCAAGTCGGCAAAATGCTAGCAGATTTGCGCATTGCGGCTAACGCCTAGTGTTAGCTGCGAAGCTTTGGTTCCCATGAGCAAGCTCATGGGGGACCTGGAGTCGCACCGCCTCCGAGGTCCTACCGCCCCCCACGAGTTCACTCGTGGGAGCGTAAGCTTTGTGGCTAAGCTATTGCGACGCAAATTTATCGCCCTAAAATAGTCAACGCTGATTTGCAAACGCTATATATTTAGAAGCCCGCTAACGAAAAACGATGAATCTATTCCGACCTTACATCGCAAATCAAGTTGAACCGGCTTACTCTCTTCGATTTGTCTGGTTTACTTGGCTAACGGATGGTATCAATACACTTTGGCCAAGCGGTCTCTCGTCTCGAATAGAACCAATGTGGGAAGCGGATGGAATGCGTCTTTTGAGTGCGCACCGCAACAAGAGTCAAGTCACTGTGACTTTCAGCGCTAAGCCGTCCGTATGCCCTGTGTTTTTGGCTCAACGCGCCAAAGGGAGATTGTCGTACCAGCTTCGAAAGGAGGGTATCCAACACGAGTTCAGTCGCAAATTTGCAGTTCGCTCGGTTGGCGAAAATATGAATCGCGATGTTGAGCTTTACATTGCGGGGCAGATCGCAAAAGAACAATTCGTCGATCCTCGCTTTGTGGAAATGCTTTCTAGATTTCGGTATCAGTGGGACGACGTCGACATGTCGCTTTCGTGGGAGGCTAAGCGAAGTCGATATTGGTATGACTTGCATCTTGTTTTAGTGACGGAGGAACGCTTTCGACTTTCCACGGAGAATGTCTTGGAAAGTATATTGGAGCGGCTGATTGCTGTTCGAGATCGTGAGAGATATTTGTTCAAAAGTTTGCAACTGATGCCCGACCATTTGCATCTGTTGTTTAGAGCGAACGTCGAGCATAGCCCAGCACAAATCGCTGAGACATTCCAGAATGAGACAGCTGCGGCGATCGGGTTGCGTGTGTGGAAAGATACATATTATGTTGGAACGACCGGCGAGTACAACATGAATGCGATTCGCCATGTTTAGGCCGCCCCCTACGAGTTCACTCGTGGGATCGCAAGCTTCGTGGCTAAGCCGGCTAACGCCTAGTGTTAGCTGCGAAGCTTTGGCTCCCATGAGCAAGCTCACGGGGGGCCTCGAGTCGCACCGCCTCCGAGGTCCTACCGCCCCCCACGAGTTCACTCGTGGGAGCGTAAGCTTTGTGGCTACGCTGGCTAACGCTAGGTGTTAGCTGAGAAGCTTTGGCTCCCATGAGCAAGCTCACGGGGGGCCTCGAGTCGTACCGCCTCCGAGGTCCTACCGCCCCCTACGAGTTCACTCGTGGGAGCGTAAGCTTTGTGGCTAAGCCGGCTAACGCCTAGTGTTAGCTGCGAAGCTTTGGTTCCCATGAGCAAGCTCATGGGGGACCCCGGTCTTAGCGGCGGAGCGCTTCTTGATTTGATTTGACAATCGCCACGTGCGGTGAATCGTCTTGGCTTAATGCCATTCCTAGCCAGCCATCATTTAGAACTAACTGAGATACTGCCAAACCTGAGGCTCTTGGGTCACGAAGCAATTCTTCCGAAACCATTGGGATCGAAGCGCGGTTCGAAAACACCTTTGTAAAGATCGCTCGCAGTGGAACGCGTTCTCGTGTAGCCAACTTGTATCCGTCGATGCTGATCACGCCATCGCGATTCAATTCGGCTTGCAAACCATCGACTGTTGGCAAATAGGATGTCCTGATAATGAAATTGGTAAGATGAATTCTGCCTGGCTGCACCAGCGTGGCGATTCGCAATGTCAGCCACAAACGTCCATCCTCAAACTCAACCGTGATGGGTCGTGCACCTTCGAAGCGGGCGGTAACGTCTGACGGGGCATCTGCAGGCAAGGGTCGACGTGGTTGTTGTAGTAAGTCCGAGATTTTGTCCGACAACTCTTGCATCGTCCAGTCTCGGTCCCCTTCGACAACTCGGCTGACAGTGTTGTTAAACGTCGACTGGTGGACTTGAATGGATAGCTGGCTGTCGCCAGGCGCAATGGGTCGTGAGGTGTACGCAGACAACTGATCCGAACTGGCCAATCGATAGCGAACGATTAGCCGTGTGTCAGTCGTTTGCATATCAACGACCATCGGCTGCAAATCCAAGGATTGAAGCGGACCGATTAGTCGCTTGTTGAATTGCAACTCGGCAGATCGCACTTTTTCTTGGAGTTGAGAATCAAATTCGGCATCGGTTTGAGTCGCAATCGTCTTCTGCATAATTAGTTTTGCAATGGGACGAGCTTGGACAAACTCGTGGTGGGCAAAATGGCGGACCATGTCGCCAAGAATAGGCAACGAATCCCAATCGGTGGAGAATTTTCTGAGCGAGTCGCTTGATTCAACAGTAGCTGGGCGTCCGTTGATCTCCAGGCCGTGCGTAGAAAGAGTCACCTCTCGCACCGCATTGACGTTTGCAATCGAGGTGTTGTAAAAGGTTGCGCCCTGTCGGCTTGATTTTGTTTTGCTGCTGATATCACCATCCAAGTTCAACGCAATCTTCAACGCGCTCGGGTCTCGGATGAAATCGACTTTGAGTTTGGTAAGCACTTGGCTTGCCCCGCGTGTGTCCGCGCCGAGGATGCTCTGTCTAACGGGTTTTTCGATCAACGTTTGCTTCGGCATCATGCGATTGATAAAGTCTTCGGAGACTGCCAATCGAAGATTTGCATTTCTATAATGAAGCCCAATTGTTTGAGAGACCGCCGCTTGCTCCTCGTGTTCGGAGAACCTCAAGGATTGCATGGCATCGGCCAGTGTCTTGCTGCAACGATGAACAGGATCGGATTCGAGTGTCTCGATATCTTCGATCAGCTTGCGATAGTCCACAGGGCCGATTGACAAGGGGTGGACCTGATCGGCAAGCTTATGCACTTCCGTTGATGCGAGGATAGCGCGTTGTGTTTCACTTACTCTCGAAACGGTAACTCGTCCTAGGAATTGTCGCACCAAGTCGACTTGTCCCTGGCGGCCCGTAATCTCGTTGGCGGCGAGTTGTTTCAAGGCATCGAGCATCAGATACGTGTTCCAACTGGAAGCGTCGCCGGTCTTTTTGATTGCCATCTCAACGTTTGCTAAGCATTCCTTTAGTCGAGCTGTATCGACCGCATGGCTACGCACGCCTACCAATTGGGTCTTGCCCTTTAGGATACATCGGCTGACCGAGTTCCAAACGGCATATCGGCGTTCGATGGAATACGATAGTCGAGCAATCTCGCTCGCGATGGTAGCATCGGTTTCCTTGAGCGAGTCTGCAACTTTAATCCCCTCATCGGCCAATACATGAAGAGCTTCTAGAGTTTGTGTGGATGCTTCGTCAGTGAGGGTAAGATTGGTCAAAAGATCGTATTCGTTAGCGACTCGACTTACCCAATCATGGGCTTCATTTGCGGACTTGGCTACCGTTGAGGCTTTTGTTTTTTCGATTTCATTGAGCAAACGGATGGAGCTTGGCCAAGTGTTGTTGGTGGGTGCAGACAGCCTGTCTGTAGAAAGAAAAGTACGTTCGAACACCTCGTTGGCTTCGGTTGTTTGAATAGCGGAGACGTTGGTTGCAACGACTTGAGAGTTGGTGGCAGCGGATTCTGCCAAGACGGACGGACTGCGTTGACTGCGATTCGCATCAAGGAACGGGTCCGAGCCGATCGACGAAATCGGTGCAGCGAGTCGTGCGCCGGCAGGTGGTTCCAGGAGCGCAATCGAATTCAATGAAGAGATTCGGTAGTCGATCCAGGAAGCGGATTCCAGGGGCGGGCTGAGCGACTCAATCTCCAAAGGGATCGATTCGGTTGCAATTTTTGGAAAGTTCTTTGGCTTAGTCGAGATGCTCAACGTTGAGGTTCTGGGCGCGTGATAGAACCCAGGCTGCTTGACTCGAGACAGGTTTTCGCTTGCAAAGAAAACCAGCACAAGGGAAATAGCGACCAGAATCGCATAAATCCAGCCTCGAAAGCCGCGTTCCGACTCGTTTGCCATCCGTTGCACCTTTTCAGAACGCACTGTGCGTTAGAAGAGACCTCGAAAAGTATTCCTTGCCACCAGGGGAGCACCGCCGTACGTTCCCTCGTGAGCAATATTCTTCGGCCATTTAGATGGTGAAGGTCGATACGGCTGTACCCCAAATTGCGAATTCTTTACCCAGCACCCTGTTCGTCATGCGGCCTAGGCAAAATGTATCGAGTGAGCCTTGGCTAGGCCGTAGCATGCCCTTTTGCCAACGAGTATGATAGCAATCCCTCTCTCGGTCCTTTTTGATGCGATCGAATTCCACTCCTTGGAAACTCAACCACCGTAATCCTTATGTTGTCTCGGCAAATTCCTGTCGCATTTGTTGCGGCTTTCGTTTTTTTCACCACGGTTACTCAACCAGTTATGTCCAAAGACACGCACCCAATGAAATTGGAAGATCTGTTCAGGTTGGCAAGAGTTGCAGATCCGCAGTTGAGTCCGAACCGCAATCAAATCGTCTACCAAGTCACCAAAATCACAGACCCGGCAAAGAACGCCAAAAACACGCAGCTTTGGCTGGTCGATGTCAATCAAACACCCCGGCAGATTACCCAATCCGGAAAAGCGGACTCACATGCACGATGGTCTCCAGACGGTGCTAAGCTGTTGTTCGAATCGAATCGAAGCGGTGTTTCTCAGCTTTACGTTTTGGACTTAACCGCAGGTGGCGAGCCGACGAAGCTAACGAGTATTGCGACCGGAGCCAGCGGTGGAATATGGTCGCCCGATGGCAAACGAGTCGCTTTTTACTCTGCCGTTAATCCTAAGTGGAGCCAGCAACCGTTTAGTGAGTCGGACGCAAAGAACAAAGAGGAGGAGGATGCCGCAGCGGCAAATCCAGTCAAAGCCAAAACGTTTACTCGGCTATTTTATCGCCATTGGGATTCTTACGTTGAAGACAAACGAAACCATCTCTTCGTCGTAAACGCGGACGGGTCAGACTGCAAGGATGTAACGCCGGGCGATCGGGACGCATATCCGACAAGCACGACGTTTAGTGTCGGAGATGACTTTACTTTTTCTCCGGACAGCCAATCGATTCTGTTTACCGCCGTGCCAAAGGACGGCGAGTCCTGGACAACGAACCATGACATATGCCGAGTGTCGATCGACAACAAGAGTCCGGATTGGCCGAGCTTGACTTCAGCCAATCCCGCCGCAGATAGCTGCCCTAAATTCAGCCCAGACGGCAAACATGTTGCTTACCGAACCCAAATTAAGCCAGGCTATGAAGCGGACAAATGGAATTTGACACTGCAACCCTGCAATTTAGATGGAACCTTCGTTGGCAAACCAACTGTTTTGACCAGCGATCTAGACAGATCCGTGAACGATTTTCTGTGGGTGGGCAATACGGACTTGATCTTTAGTACCGATGAGTTTGCGTCGAGCGCACTCTACAGCGTTTCACCGACGGTTAAGCCATCGCTGAT
>Ga0105046_10013255_pt1 | contig 12772 bp, 9 predicted proteins | sample MAT03_FD_78385 | JGI IMG/M metagenome (GOLD analysis project Ga0105046, IMG submission 78385) | Freshwater microbial communities from Lake Fryxell liftoff mats and glacier meltwater in Antarctica - MAT-03 (megahit assembly) | ecosystem: Environmental > Aquatic > Freshwater > Ice > Liftoff... | reverse complement strand
TGGGTCGGCCGCTGGGTCGGCCACTGGGTCGGCCACTGGGTCGGCCACTTCGCACATCCCGGAGTAATCTCGGCCGCGTGCCCCGCAAGCCGACCAAGACGGAAACCCCCGTCCCCTTCGACCCGTCACTCGTTGTCGTGACCATCGCTCCCGCAGGCGGGACTCCACCTCGAGGGGCGATCATGCCGGCGCGTGCCTCCGAGCGAGCGGCGCGTGCGCGAGGCACCGCCGCCCCCGAGCCCGCCGAGGCCGGCAGCGCGAATCCTGCCGGCGCCACCTCGACGGCGAGCGACGCCGCGCACCCGCTGGTGAAGGTCCGACGGGTGCACCGACGCGATCTCAACCGCGTGTGGGAGTTCCTCAAGCTCACCTTCCGTGACGTCAATCGAGAGACGGTCGAGTGGCAGAGGCCGCGTACCAAGCAGCGCTTCCTCGAGACCTACGAGGAGGACGGCATCGAGCAGATCGTCTTCGAGATCGAAGGCTCGAGCGAGATCGTCGGCTACGCCGAGTGCGCCTTCGAGCCGGCCGGAAGCGACAGCTGGATCAACGTCCGCTACTTCGAAAAGCGCGACATGCGCCCCCTCTTCCTCGAGGAGCTGGCGGTGCACCCCCGCTTCCAGGGCACCGGCGTCGGCTCCTTCGTCCTCGAGCAAGTCGAGCACCTCGCGCGGGTTCGCGCCTGTACCCACCTGGTGCTCGAGGTCGCCGAGAACAACGACAACGCGCTCAAGTTCTATCGAAAGCGCAGCTTCTACAAGCTCGATGCGGCCATCTTCCTCGCCAAGAAGGTCATCGCCGAAGACGAGCTGCTGCCGCCTCGACGACTGCGTCCCAAGCCGCGCTGAGGCCGCGGTGGGCAGCGGGGCCAGCTGAAACCGCGACGGTAGCTCGTCAGTCGATCGTCCGATGGGGCTTGTCGCTCGATCGGCCCCCGGCAAAGCTGGACGAATCATGAAACGCCGCCTGATCGTCGGGAGCCCCGTCTTCATCGCTGCTGCGCTCGCCATGTCCGCCGGTCTGCTCGCCTGTGGCGACGACGAGAGCGGCTCCGGCGGCGCGGGAGGCGCTGCGAGCTCGGCGTCGACGACCGCGCCTGCGACCTCGAGCTCCACGTCGATCAGCCCGTCGTCCAGCGGGGCTGGCGGCGAGGGCGAGGGCGGCTCGGGTGGGCAGGGTGGCCAGGGTATCGGCGGCTTCCCGGAGGTGCCGGTCCAGTGCGATCCATTGGTTCCCACGCAATGCGGCTTCCCCTTCCCTTCCAACGTGTGGCTCGTCGACGACGATGCGACGGTGACCGGCAAACGCGTCGCGTTCCCCGAGGGCACCCTGCCCAAGCATGACGGCACGTCGCTCAGCCCGACGCTGGTCGGCGACAGCGACGGCTTCTCCACCGGCCAGGCGCCGATGACGCACCTTCCGGGCGCGAGCGTGACCGGCCTGACCACGCAGAACGACATCGAGACCAGCCTGGATGCTTCGGCGAGCCCGACGGTGCTCATCGACGTCGAGACGGGCGCGCTGGTGCCGCACTTCGCCGAAGTCGACATGAACGAGTCCGACCCGAACGAGAGTACGTTCATGATCCGCCCGGTCGTTCGCCTTCGCGACGACGCTCGCTACATCGTGGCCATCAGGCGCGTGGTGGACGACGGCGGCGCAACCCTCCCTGCAACGCCCGCTTTTGCTGCGCTGCGCGACGATGTCGAGACTGGCGACGAGCGCATCGAGAGTCGACGCGAGCTCTACGAGGACATCTTCGCCACGCTGGGCGATGCCGGCGTCGATCGCGAGGATCTCCAGATCGCCTGGGATTTCAGCACTGCGAGTACCGAGAACAACACCGCCTGGATGCTCCACATGCGTGATGCGGCGCTTGCCGCCGTGGGCGACGCGGGGCCGACCTACGAGATCGACGAGGTCATCCCCGACGCCGCCGAGCGCATCGCCAAGCGGCTGATCGGTCACTTCGAAGTGCCGTCCTTCATGTCCGACCCCGACCCGGGCGCGTCGCTCGTCTTCGGCGAGGACGGCATGCCGGAGATCCAGGAGACCGCGGAGTACACCTTCGTCGTGCAGATCCCCAACGCGGCCACGACCGGCACGCCCGGCGCCATCCTGCAGACCGGTCACGGCCTGCTCGGCAGCTGGGATCAGGGCCTCGGCGGCTACTACGCGAACATCGCCGACGAGGGAAACTTCATCCATTGCGCGGTCGACATGATCGGCATGGCGGAGGACGACCAGACGACGGCGGTCAGCGCGATCATCAACGACCCGATGCTGTTTCGCCCCTTCGTCGAGCGCCAGCTGCAGGGAATGGTCAACCAGCTCGTCTTCATGCGCATGATGAAGGGCGACTTCGCAAGCGATCCCGAGGTGCAGTACGAGGGCGCGTCGGCCATCGACACGACGCAGGCGTACTACCGAGGTTCGAGCCAGGGCGGGATCTTCGGCGGCACGTACATGGCCCTGTCGACCGACGTCACGCGCGGCATCCTCGACGTGCCGGGCGGGCCCTACAACCTTCTGCTCAACCGCAGCGTCGACTTCGAGAGCTTCTTCTCGCTGCTTCGGATCAAGTATCCGAACGGACGAGACCTGCAGATCGTGCTGGGCCTTCTGCAGATGCTGTGGGACCGCGTGGAGCCCAACGGGTACCTCACGCACATCCGCGACAACATGCTCCCCGGGACGCCCGCGCACGAGGTGCTGCTGCACGTCGCCATCGGCGATCACCAGGTCTCGCCGCTCGGCGCGCACTACATGGCACGCACCATGGGCGCCAAGCTGGTCGTTCCCGCCGCACGCGACGTGTGGGGCCTCGAGGCGCAGGCCGCCCCGTTCGTAGGCTCGGCGCTCGTCGAATACGACTACGGCGACCTCGTCCCGCCGCTGCCCGAGACCAACACCCCGACGACAGCCGACAGCGACACCGACCCCCACGGATGGACGCGTTCCGAGCCCACCCAGATCGAACAGTCGGCGATCTTCCTGCGCACCGGTGAGGTCACCCAGCAGTGCGACGGCGGTTGCAACCCGGACTGATCCGCCGCCCTTCCATCGAACCCTGAAATGGTTCATTGACGAATCGTCAATGAACCATTATCTGACGATCCGTCAACGATGGCGCGACCGGCAGATCCTGACAAACGACGCGAGCTCGCCCGACGTGCGGCGATCGTCCTCGAACGCGAGGGGCTCGAGATCTCGGTCGCGCGGCTCGCCGACGCGCTCGAGGTCAAGCGGCCGACGCTGCTCTATCACTTCCCCACGTACGCCGAGATCCTCGAGGTCGCGCTCGAAGACCTGCTGACCGAGCAGGCGGCGTTCGTGCTTGCGAAGATCAGCGAGCACACCCATCCGCTTTCGCAGCTCCACGCGCAGCTGCGTGCGGTGCACGCGTTTCACGCCGGGCGCGAGAAGCGCGTCGTCTTTCTCTCGCAAGGGATCGCCGCCACGGCGGGCGCTCGATTGCCCGAGATCCTCGAGCGCGGCGGGCGCGTGTTCGAGCCCTACCGGCGCGTGATGGCGGATCGCATTCGCGCCGGCATCGCCGAAGGAACGGTCGCGCCGTGCGACGCCGACGCGCTGGTCGCGCTGGTGCGCGCGCTCATCGACGGGTTGATGATCCAGCGCGTGTCGAGCGGCCTCGATCTCGCGCCGCTCCACGAAATGATCTGGTCGAGCGTGCTTTTGCCGCTCGTACGACAAGGGGACATCTCATGAACAAGCTGATGGCGCGTCTGTTCGGTGGCGGCGGGCGCAAACTCCGCATCGCGTACGGCCGCATCTTCCACGAGGCCAATGCGTTTTCGCCGATCTTGACGGAGCGCGAAGACTTCACCCGCATGCACTTCATGCAAGGCGACGAGCTGGCGCGCGCGGCGGGCCTGCGCGGGACCGAGCTCGCCTCGTTCATGCCGCACGCCGAGCTGACCGGCTTCCGGCAGGCGGCGCGCATCGCGGGCAACGTGGAGACCGTGCCGCTGCTCTCCGCGCTCGCGGTGCCGGGCGGGCCGCTTTCGGCGTCGTGCTTCGCGTGGCTTCTCGACGGGTTGCTCGAGCGTCTGCGCGAAGCGGGACCGGTCGACGGGGTGTACCTCGCGCTACATGGCTCGATGCAAGTCGATGGTCTCGACAGCGCGCCGGAGGCCGAGATCCTCCGCCGCGTTCGCGAGGTCGTGGGCCCCTCCGTGCGCATCGCCGTCAGCTACGACCTGCACGCCAACCTCAGCACCGGGCTCGTCGAACCGGTGGACGTTCTGGTGGCTTACCGGACCAATCCGCACTGGGATCTCGCGCCCACCGGGTATCGCGCGGGCAGTCGGCTCATCCGCGTGCTGCGCGGCGAGATCCAGCTGGTTCATGCATGGCGCAAGCTCCCGCTGGTGCTGGGTGGCGGCACGACGATCGACTTCTTGTCGCCGATGCGCGCAACGTTCCGCTTCATGAAGTCGCTCGAGAGCGATCCGCGCGTCGTGTCGGCGAGCCTCTTCATGGTCCACCCGTACACTTCGGCGGAGGACCTCGGATGGGCGGTGCATGTCTCGACCAACGGCGACGAAGCGCTCGCCAACAAGCTCGCCGACGAGCTTGCCGATCGCGCCTGGGAGGCCCGCAAGACCCCGATTCCGGACAGCCTGTCGATCGACGCCGCGCTCGACCGCGTGGCGTCCGGGCTCATGCGCAAGGTCGGCCCCATCACGTTGATCGACGGCGACGACATCGTCGGCGCCGGTGCGCCCGGAGGCAACACGCGCATCGTCGAGGCGCTGGTGAAGAACGATCGGGGCCTCAAGGTGCTCGTCCCGATTCACGACCCGGCGCTGGTCGACGAGCTTTGGGACGCGCCGATCGGGACGCGCAAGCACGTCACGCTACGCGGCACGAAGGGGTACGGGTCGCCGGCGGTCGCGCTCGACGCGACGGTCGCCGCGCGCACCACCGGCGATTTCGGCCGGGTGCTGCGCCTCGACGTCGGCTCGTTCCATGTCGCGGTTGCCGACGCGCCACCCCTGCCCATCCACCCGAGCTTCTGGTCTGCGCTCGGGCTGCCGGCGCGCCAGGCCGACGCCATCGTGCAAAAGAACTTCTTTCACTACCGGATGTTTTACGCCGCGATCTCGTTCTCCCACATGCTGGTCGCAACCGACGGCGCGACGAGCTTGGCGCACGTCCGCTCGCGTCGATATCGCGTGCCGCTCCACCCCGGCACGATGCTGCAGGAGTGGCGGGTCTACGATCCGGAGCTGCGAAGGGGAAAGGCGCTCGCAACGAGCCGGTCCAGCGCACCCGCCACACTCGGGGACTGAGCGGCAGCGGCCTACCGGCGGAACAGAACGATCGAGGGCTTGCCTCCCGGCGGCACCTTGGGCGTCGCGACCACCGCCACCCTCGCTCCCGGGCCGATCGCGATGACGCGCGGCTCGCCCTGGACCGTCCACGGCCCGGCCTCGGACAGCGTGTGAATGAACGGGGCCTGGTCGCCGATGATGACGCCGACGAAGGCGGACTCGTTGGGCCGACCGACGATGTCGGCAACCGCTGCATTGACCGCGGCGCCGGCGGGCGGTGTCGGCACGAAGCCTGACGCGTGCAGGCGCCGGGCGAGCGAGAGCAGCAATAGCCCAGCCTCCACCGCCGCCGCATCGGCTCCGATGCGCAGCCACTCCGGGCGGCTGGCTCCAACGCCGCGCGAGTCGTCCTTCAGGGCGCGCCCGCCGAGGCACACGGCGCCGGGCGGCATGTCAGTAAGTGCCGGCGTGCACCTCACGTCGTCCCCGGTGAGGGACGGCGCACTCCGGCCGTCGCTCGCCGCGAACGAGAACAGGTAGGGCGGATCGGCGCTGCCGAGGAGCGACGTGCCCCCCGCCATCAGGTGTGCCGGCGAGGCTCCGCTGGCGAAGATTTGCGCGCGTGCCTCGGTGGCGACGACCGCCTCGGTGCGATGGATCGGGGTGCCGGCTAGGCCGGCACGACCGAGCGCCTCGTGCAGGCCGACATAGCCGCCGATCCGCGCAATGGGCGCTGCGAAGGCATCGAGACGGCCTTTGCCCCGGCGCCAGACACTGGGCGCGCTGCCCTTCGTCTCGCAGATCGCGATCGCCTTGGCATCGGGACCGAGCGGCCGCGCTCCGCCCGACAAGCGCAGTGACAGATCCGCGGTCTTGCCGTCGCCCTTCACCACGACGCAGGTGTCGTCGCCTCCCACGATCTCGAGGAACCGGGCGTCCGCCGCGGCGGATGCCAGCGGACGAAACCCCGAAGCGACGAGGCGATCAGCGGCCAGATCGCTCGCCGGGGGCGCCGGCTTGCTCCCGGCGACCAGCTCGTCGATCGCAGCCTCCGCGCACCCGCGATCATCGGACTCGGCGAGCATCACCTCGGGCTTCGGGCGCAGGTCGCCGAGGTGATCGGGGCCACCAACGGCCCCCGCGTCGATCGCGACAACCTCCAGCACGACGGGGCCCGTGCCCAGCCCGGTCGCAGTCACGGGGACCTCGCCGCACGAGCACCACGCGGCGGACGCTCCCTCGATCTTGTCCGCGCCGCGCTCGACCCTCACCGAAGCGGGGCCCCCTCGGGTGGCCGCGACCGCGACGAAGCAGCGCCCCGATCGCTCCATGATGGTCAGCGGTTTCGAGAGGCTGCTGACGTGGTGCGCGAACCCGATCGCAGTGAAGGGCCTCGCGGCTTCAAGCCCTTCCGCCTCCATCGCCGCGGTCTCGGCCGCGCTCTCCGAGATCAGCAGCGCGGTCTTCACGGCGCCGCCTGCAAGACCCAGGACGGCGAGCGCACCCGCCACGACAAGCCACTTGCGGCGCTTTTCGTTCTTCGTGACGCGGATCTCGCCCTGATCGACGAGTGACTTCAACTCGACACGGACGCGCTCCGCGTCGCGGCGAGCGTGCGCCACCTCGATCCCGCGGGTCGGATCGCGGCCCTCGAGCGCCGCCATCGCCGCCTCCACCTGCGCCAGATCGTCGGCCAGGTTCTTCTGTGCAACCTGCACCGACACGTCGAGATCGGGGATCGACCCCGGTCGATCGTCGCCCGCTGCCGTCCTCGATCGCAGTGGGGCTCGGGGCGGACCGGAGTCGAGGTCGGGGACCGAGCCCTGGCGCTCGACTACGCTCGTGGCGTCCGGGATCGAGCCCTGACGCTCGGGAATGCTGGGGCGATCGGGGATGGATCCGGGGCGCTGTGGTGGCTTGGCCGTACGAACCGGCGGCGGCGGCTTGGCCATACGCGATCGTAGGCATGACCCAGGGCAACCTGAAAGATCCCGGCAGACCCCTGCCCCGAAATGCGTGGGCGCCAAGGCTGTGGCGCCCGTGCGCGATCGCGGCACATCGCCCCCTCAGGATCGGGTCGCCATGGCGGGTCCTTCGAGGAATCACGGCTGCGGCGCGGCCCGTGGCTTGCGTGTGCAGGCCGGTCAATGGGGCCGCTTCACGATGTCCGGTGGATGAAGGCGCGCGCGGTCCTGCAGGGCACCCTCGATGTGGTTCGCCGATCGCGCGACCGGATCTGGCGCATTGCGATCGCCTTCGCCGTGGGTCTCGTCGCGATCTACGCGCTGTACGTGATTGGCGTGAACATCGCGCTACGAGCGAACGTGCTGAGCAGCTACCTCGATGACACCGAGGAGGAGGTGCGGATCTCGTATTCGTCGGCCTGGACGCTCTGGCCGGGCCAGGTGCACGTCGAGGACCTGCTCGTCGCGACGCAGGACTCGGACATTCAGAGCGAAGTCACGGCCGTGCGCGCTTCGGCCACCATCGCGCTCCTTCCGCTCCTCGATCGCTATTGCATCATCAGCGGCATCCGCGCCAAGTCGGTGTCGGTGCGAATCCGCGGGCTACGGACCGAAGCCGAAGCCATCGCTTCGGAGTCGGCGCTGCCGCCGATGCGAACCTGGGGCGCCCTCTCCCTGTCGGACCCCGCATCCCTCCCCAAGGACGACCCCGACTCGCTCTGGCACATCGTGCTCGACGACGCCTCGGGGAGCGTGGACGAGGTCTGGGTCGAGAACCTTCGCATCACCGGCCGCATGCGGGCCCGGGGAACGTGGGACTTCGCGCCCCTCGAGAAGGTGGTCTTCGAGAACGTCCGCGTCCTCTTCGACGAGGTCCGCTTCGACATGATGGGCGAGGCCGAGCCGACGATCGCCGACGACGTCGACGGACACCTGCGTTTCAGCGTCCCCAACTTCGAGGTGCCTGGGCACGACCTCACGGAGATCGTGCGCTTCGCCGACATCGACGCCGACCTCGCCGGCGCTCTCTTCGCCGGCCGCGTCGCGACGGCCACCCACTCCGACGTGAGCGTCGAAGACGGCAGCGGAGCCTTCTCGGTACGCATGGCTGCGCGCCAGGGCCGCATGAAGCGCGGTTCGCACGTCGTCTTCGAGACCTCGCGAATGGGCGTCGAGAGCGGGCCGTCATCGGCGAGCCTGCGCGACGCGACGATCGACGTGCTCGCGACCAGCGACGAGGACATGGTCACTGCGGTCGACGCACGAAGCCTCGACGTGCGGCTGTTGCCCGCACCCAAGAGCATCATTCACATCGAGAGTCCGAAAGCGGCGATCCGTGGGCGGATGGTCCCGCACTTCATGAAGCCGACCTTCGAAGGCGGTGAGGCCAGCATTCCCGCCGCCAACATGGGCCTCTCCGGGCTCGATGGCATCGCCGACGGCATTCGCTTCCGCAAGGGTATCGCTTTCGCGCGGGGCTGGGCCAAGGTCGACCGCGACGGCCAGGCCACCGGCGAGGGCCACAGCCGCGTGGAGGAGATCGACGCCGTGGTGAACGGCGTGGCCATCCAGGGACGCTCCACCTCCGAGATGCACCTCGTTCAGGCGCGCCTCGCCGGTGACCCGTCGGTGAAGGTTCGCTCCTTCGTCACGCTCGACGACATCGCCATGAAGGCGGGTGAAGAGCGGGTCGACAAGTGGTGGGCGCGGCTCGAGCTCGAGGGAATGTTCAGCCGCAAGGGGGATGCGCCCTGGGCGATCGACGCCAAGATGCGCGGTCGATTCCGCGATGCAGCACCGGCTGTCGCGATCCTCGACGGGGCCGACATTCTGCCCGGCATCGTGACCCACAAGCTCCAGGCCGAAGGCCTCGTCACCGACGCTGCGATCAACGTCCTGGGCTCACGCGTCCAGCTCGACGTGAAGGACGCCACCGGCGAGGATCTCCGGGTTCGCGGGCGCATGGTGGTGACGGAACAAGAGATGCGCGCAAGCTACCTCGTGCAGACCGATCTCATCGATGTCGGCGTGTCGCTGGTCGGAGGCGGGATGCAGGTTCAGTTGCTGGCTGGCGAGGACTGGCTGATCCGCGAGCGGGCCTTCCTCTCCGGCTTCGGAACGGGCTCTACCAAGCGTCAGGAGGCGCCCGCCAAGCTTCGCTGACCGAGGCCTCCCCTCGAAATTCGGGCAAAATTGGGGGGTGCCCTCCCCACGTTGGTCGCCAACTTCGCCAAGACCGGCAGTATTTCATACCGTGCGGGTTCGCTTGGAGGAGATGCGGTCATGAGGCTTGGACTCGGTTTCTTGGGGGTCGCGCTGCTTTTCAGCGCGGGCTGCTCGGATGCGATTCGTTTCGACACCGAGTACCCGGAGGAAGAAGTGCCGGTGACACTGCCCGAGGCGGCTCCCAACGGGCCGGGCGGTCGGTTCGTCGACCCACGTCTGGTGGGGCTCGCGATGACCGGCTCGCAGATCGATCTGCTCGGCACGATCGAGTTCGCGACTGCGTCGTGGAAGATCGAGGAAAACCCCCGCAACCTCGCGCTCCTCAACGGGCTGGCGGTGGCGGGCCGGCAGTACACCCAGATCACCAAGCTCCGCGTCGAAGGGCACACCGACAGCGACGGTGACGACGCCAGCAACCAGGTGCTCAGCGAGAAGCGTGCGCAGGCGGTCCTCGAATGGCTGGCCTCGCACGGCATCGAGCGCGAGCGCCTCGTCGCCGTGGGTTGCGGCGAGCGCGACCCTCTCGCGAACAACCTCTCCGCCGAGGAGAAGCAGCAGAACCGGCGCACCGAGTTCGACATCGAGGAGATGGAAGGCAAGCGCTACGAGGTTGCGACCGACGCCTGCGCACCCAACACCTATCGCAAGGGCTACGTGATGTTGAACGCGCCCAGCTGGTCGGGTAGCGACGTCGCCTTCGAGATCGACAAGACCCAGTACAACTACCTGGAGGTTGCGAAGATCCGATACTCGCGCCCGATGGATGTGCCGGACGGGCATCAGTACTGGATCACGATCGTGCGCGCGGGCGCCCCCGATACCGACAACGGCGCCTGGCATTACGTCAAGAAGAGCGCTCTCGTCGACACGATGGAGATCTTCAAATCGGACGGCAAAGAGGACGAATGGGAGATTCGCCTCCACGACGTCTACCCGAAGTACCCCTACCGCGTGATCCACCGACAGAAGATCAAGGTCATCTCCAAGGGCGACGAGAAGCCCAAGAAGAAGAAGACCGAGGAAAAGTCCGGAGGCGACGCCGGCGGCTCATTCAAGGTCGAAGCTTCTGTCGGCAACTGACCTCGGCCCGGCACCTCGCCGGGCGCTTCGGCAGCGGGCGGGCGACGCAAAACCAAGCCCCTGCCGCCGCCTCAAGCGCCGATCACGGCTCGGCTCCGGACAGAGACACTGCGAGATCGCCGGCGCAGTTGTAGGCGATCGTGTCGGGCAGCGTCCCGCCAGTGCCGATGCGGGTCAGCGAGAAGTAGTTCTCGTCCGCCGTGAGCTCGAGCGAGATCGGCGCGTCGACCTGGCCGTCCAGCGTGCCGCATACGAAGTCGACGTTCTCGGGGCTGCCCGCCGGGTCCTCCGAGAACTTCCCTTGGATGGCGACGGTGGCCTCGAGATCGTTGGGACTAAAAGGATTCGCCTTGCCCGTGACACGGACCGGATTGAACTGCGCGTCGAAGCTGCCGTCCGCCGCGATGCTGAAGGTACCGAGGTCGAGCGCCGGAGGGATCGCGGTGAGCGGCTCGAGGGTCTCGTTGTCCGCGCCGGTGCGGTAGGGCGTTCGCAGCGGCGTGAGCTGCAAGGTGAACGTCGGTGCCGAGGGGTTTTCGCCGAACGCGAGCTCGCCCTGGAACAGGATCGGCGCGGTGTTGGAGAGCGTCGCGGACAGCGCGAAGACGTAGGAGCCCTCCAGCGGGCTGCCTGCGGTGGGCGCGTCACCGCCGGCGCCGGACGAGGTGGGCGTCGCGCCGCCGTTACCGCCCCCCTGACCGGACGTCGTTGCGTCGCCACCGTTGCCACCCCCGCCGCCGGTGTCGTCTCCGCAGCCAGCGAGCGCCCAGCAGGCCGCGAAGGCCCACACACAGACCCCGAGCTTGTCCATCGTCATTCCTCTTCCCCGAAGCCGATAAGCACGGCAGCCCGTCACCGGGCCGTCACCCAAGTCGTAGCAGAGGATAGGCGATCGCCTCCGTGCCTTGCGGATCCCGTTCGCCCATGCGGATCGTGAAGCGATTCGCGTCTCGCTCGACGGAGCCGACGGGGCGTGCCCGGTGCGCGTTCGTCGACACGATGACCGAGGAATGGCAGGGTGCGCCGCCATGGCGGAGCTTCGACTCTTCGTAGGGAATCAACGCTTTTCGTCGTGGTCGATGCGGCCCTGGCTCGCGCTGCGCGCATCGGGCCTCGACTTCGAGACCATCGTCCTTCGCTTCGACGATCCCGCGTTCAAGTCGAAGGTGCCGTCGGCCGCCGCCAAGGTGCCAGTGCTCCTCGACGGTGATCTCGCGGTACACGAGTCGCTGGCCATCTGCGAGCACGTCGCCGAGCTCGCGCCCACTGCACGGCTGTGGCCCGAGGCGCTCGCCGATCGCGCGCAAGCTCGCGCCTTGGCGACCGAGATGCACGCTGGATTTCCGTCGATCCGTGCCGAGTGCTCGATGGACGTGTGCCGCACCGAGGCCCCCGGAGCGTGGCCGATCTCTGCCGCGACGCGCGCCGAGATCGCCCGGCTCGACGCGATCTTCGCGAGCGCCGGCAAGCGTGCGGGCGGCCCCTTCCTCTTCGGGCGCTTCGGGATCGTCGATGCGATGTTCGCGCCAGTGGTGACGCGCTTCCTGTCGTTTGGCCTGCCCAGCTCGGACGGCGCACGCCCCTACCTCGATGCCGTTCGCGCTTTGCCCTCAGTGGAGGAGTGGTACCGCGCCGGGGCGCGCGAGCATGAGCTGGGCTGGGAGCACCACGGCCGCACCGACGCAGTCCCGCGCGATGTGGAGCGCGCCACCGACATGGCCCTTCGCTGGGCCGAGGCGTGGAACCGGCGCGACGTCGAGGCGATCCTCGCCCACTACGCCGACGACGTGGTCTTCGTCAGCCCGCGCGCCAAGGAGCTGGTAGGCGACGCCGAAGTCCGCGGTAAGGCCGTCTTGGAGCCCTTGGCACGAGAGCAGCGCGCCCGTGGCGCGTGGCCGTGATGGCTCCGTTCTTCCGGCGAGGGCACTGTTGCTGCCAGGTGACGATTGTACGCTTGACGTACTACGTACAGCCGATACACTCGTCACGTGATCCGGTCGTTCCGGTGCTCGGAGACGAGGGGCATTTTCGAGGGAAAGCCTTCTCGAAAATTTTCCACTTTTCGATCCGTTCTCGAGCGAAAGCTTCTCCTCCTCGACGCGGCGACCAGCCTGGAGGACCTCCGCTCGCCCCCTGGCAATCGGCTGGAAGCGCTGGTTGGCGACCGGAAGGGGCAGCACTCGATCCGCATCAACGATCAGTTTC
>Ga0105046_10013254_pt1 | contig 12772 bp, 8 predicted proteins | sample MAT03_FD_78385 | JGI IMG/M metagenome (GOLD analysis project Ga0105046, IMG submission 78385) | Freshwater microbial communities from Lake Fryxell liftoff mats and glacier meltwater in Antarctica - MAT-03 (megahit assembly) | ecosystem: Environmental > Aquatic > Freshwater > Ice > Liftoff... | reverse complement strand
GGCGTCGCGTTGGATTTGCCTGTCTTCTTATTGAAGCCCGTCTTGCAATTTCGACCGACGACGTGCGAAAACATTTTTGGTCCCAACGCTCCGCCCCACCACGTGAACGATGGGGCATCGACACTGACGCCACCAAAGTTGGGACACGGTGCCGCCGGGATAGATGGCGCGACTGGGGGGGGACCTTCGCGAGGTGCTTCGAATGGGTTGTGCGAAGTGGAATTTGACATACTGGACTGTTCGATTATGTGTCATCGTTGCCAGTCGAAGATTTGCTACGCGCCTAACAATTTATCCATTTGACAAAGTAGACGTCACTCTTCGAGTGACGAAGGCCGCAAAACGCGGCCCTTGGCATTCATCACTCGGAGAGTGATGGCTACTATAATCGCAAATCGCGGGGAATCAGGAACGTCGCTGCCGTCTTGCCTGCAGAAATTCTGCTAACGCCAGTTCCAGCGGCTCATCCGTCGTAATCTGGCGGAACGCAGCGCCGACGGATTCACAGGCTGTCTGCACTGCTTGATTATGAGCCGACAGTTTTTTCAGATACGCAGATCGGATAGTTTCCGGATCGCTGTAAATCTTCTGGCCGCTTTCCAAATCTTCAAACAGTTTTGGCCCATCGAACGCAAGATTTTTCTCGGCAGGATCGAGTACCTGAAAGACAACCAGATCATGCAAACAGCCTCGCAACAATTGCAGGCCCTTTGTGATCTGATCAATCGGTGCCATCATATCCGAAATCAAAACCACCAGACCGCGTTTGCGAAGGCGTTGAGCCAGGTCTTCCATCGCGACGGCTGGCTGAGTATCAGTGCCGGTAGGAGGTTGCTCAAGTGTCACAAACAAACGTCGCAATTGGCCGGGGCGGTAGCGAGCCGGCACGACAGATTGCACGTGTTCGTCGAACAGTGTTAACCCAACGGCATCGCCCTGTCGGTTGAGCAGCCAGGCCAGCGACGCTGCCATTGTTCGAGCATAGTCGTGTTTTGAGTACTCTGCAGAAGCGAAAGACATCGAACGACTGATGTCCAATGCGATGTAACATCGCAGATTGGTTTCATCTTCGAACAAGCGGATAAAGCTGCGGTCCGTGCGAGCGTATAATTTCCAGTCGATAAATCGAGGATCATCGCCTTGCGTATAAGGACGATACTCCGAGAATTCAACAGAGAACCCGTGGCGCGGACTTTTGTTGAGACCGGTCCGAAATCCATCCACAACCAGCTTTGCACGCATCTCGAGCGAACGAATGGCCATCACGACATTGGGATTCATTAAGTCGGCAGCGGCGGTCATTGGTTGTCTCGTTCTCGCCCAAGCAGTTCGTAGTATTTCTGCACCAGAGAATCAAATTCTTCCGGTACTGGTTCACGGTCGATGGGCACCATTGCACGATCAGAATCGCGTTTGGCGAGTTCTTCAGCAATGCGTTTTTGAAGCGACTGCATTTCACCCAACAGTTGCGACTTAACGAGATCCCACTGCGGCTGTTCGCCGTGTCGCTTGAAATCCGCTCGGATCGCCTTCGCACGGTCACGTACCTGAGCCACTCGATTCCGCAGATCCGGGTCGTCGAGCATTTCTTCGATATCTCGCAGTTGGTCGGACCATTCTGTGAACTCGTTACTGCCAGTCAATGGACGAGCTGCATTTGCTGCACCGCGAGAGTTGTTGCTCTCACGACCTCCGCCAAGCAGAGAAGATGATTGCTGAGTGGAGGAACCATTCTGTCCGCCAGCGTTTTGTTGTTGGCCTTGGCCGGGTTGTTGGTTTTTGTCCGGTGTTTGGTTTTGTACCGGGGGGCTGACGCCGCCCCGCTCGCCGGGTTGTTGGCTTTGGCCGGGTTGTTGGTTTTTGTCTGGTGTTTGGTTTTTGTCTGGTGTTTGGTTTTTGTCTGGTGTTTGGTTTTTGTCCGGTGTTTGGTTTTGTACCGGGGGGCTGACGCCGCCCCGCTCGCCGGGCGTTTCACCGGTCGCATTTTGTACTTCATTCGCCAACTTATCGGTTGCGTCCTGCAGTTGTGATTGAGCGCGGCGGAGCGATTCGACTTCGCTGCCAAGGACTGAGTCGGCGGCCTTCTCAATTCCTTCTTTGAGTTTTTCGATTCCCTGTCGAGCGGCTTGTTCTGCCTGCTGCGATTGGGACCACATACCACGACTGGTTAATAACTCAGTCGCCTGCAATGCTTCGTCTGCATTTGCGTCTTTCAGATCACGCAGAGTCTCATACAACTTATTCGATAGCAGAGGTTCAGTCTCTTCCGCCTGCTCGATCATCTGCTTCGTCTGATCAACCACTTGATTCAGTCGGTCACGTTGTTTGGCAACATCCTTTTGAAGCTGCTCACGATTACGATCAGGTCGAAGCGAAGGTTGCTTTGTCTGTTCGCCCTCTGGATCATTGCCAGACAGTTTTTGAGCCAGCGTCTTCTGTTCATCACTGAGTTCCCGAGCCTGGTCACGCAAATCACGCACGGCATCGTCGAACTGTGAAGAAGTCTGATCGCGGAAATCTTCTTTCAGTTCTTCGAATTCTCGTTCTGCCCGAGTCCCCTCAGAAATTGCTTCGGCAAGATTTCCTGCATCCATTGCTCGTGAAGCTTGCTGCACATTTTCGCGAGCCTGCTCCATCTGCTGTTGCATTTGCTGCTGCTTTTCTTGCTGCTCTTGCTGTTGCTGGGCAGACTTTTGCTCAGAGGACTGCTGTTGACTCCCTGCCTGCTCCATGCGTTCGCTCAACTCATCCACGTCACGCAGCATTTCGCGTTGTTCGTCGCGAAGGCGTTTCAGCTCACGTTCGATTTCTTCTTTTTCTTTCTCGGTTGTCGCAGCTCGCAATTCAGATTCAAGCTGCTTCAGGCGCTCGTTCACCATTTGCTGTCGGCGAGCGAGTTCTTTGAGACGGTTCAGCACCTGGACCTGTTCGCGTTGCTGTTGAGATTGCTCCTGCTGCTCTTGAGCCTGTTGTTCGGTTTCATAGCGATTGCGTTCGTTGTCGAGTTCCAGTTGCTGCATCTGCTGTTGAGAAGCACTGCCACCGCCTCCGCCGCCACCTCCGCCCTGCTGTTGCTGCTGAATTTGAAACTCCGCCGCACGCATCTTTAACAGTGTCTGCACGATTGATTGTTCGATCGACATGGCCTCAGCCAGGCGAGCGGACTCTTTACCAGCTTTGACGTCTTCCAGCTTCTCAAACGCCGCCGACATTTCTTCCTGTGCATGTTCGCCAAGCCGATTGAGCTTCGGGTCTTCCGACATTTCTTCCATTGATGCTTTAAGCTGCTCAATGGCCTGTTTTTGCGATTCAGAGATCACGCCCACGTCCGTTGTGAACGAACCATCCTTGCGTTTTTCTGCCTCCGCACGAAGAGTGTTCCAAGTCGCAGAAATGATTTCCTTCTGCAGCTTTAGCACATCGTCTACCGCACTGCCTTGCTGTTGCTGGTTCTGTTGCTGCTGACTTTGTTGCTGCTGAGATTCGCGAAAGATTTCTTCGAAGCGTCGCACTTCCGCAAACATAATGTCGCTGTAGCTGCGGCGTTCCTGTCCGTCTGGACCGATGTCGTTCGCCCAGAATGTATACGTCACCAGATCATCCGGTGCAGCTTTGAGATCTTCCAGAATGATTTCGTGCGAAATCGTGGTGTTCAGCAACGGCGTGTTCAGCAACGGCGTTGAATCGTCGGAAGGCGCTTTATTTAATGCGACATCTTTGAGTTCCCCGCCAGACAATGAATACTCAACGCCAAAAGCCATGATGCCGAAATCGTCGCTCGCCGATGCTTCGATCAGAAACTCCTGCAAGGGGGAGACGTTTGTGTCTTTGCCCGGGAAAGTGACCTTGATATTGGGTTGTTGGTTGCGGCTCACCTTGATCGAAATCTGCTCCTCATCCTTGGGAGTTCTACCTTCAGTGTCCGTTAATTGAACGATCCATGCATCGCTGTCCATCACGACCAGTGTTGTTTCGACAAGACTCGAATCTTCGGCGTTGGGGGACAATACGATCGCTGGTCCGTCCTTTGGTTGCAACGCGGCGATTGCGACGGGCTTGTTGAGCCGCAACTTCAATTGCACAGTTGAGCCTTCGGTGACCGTTATTCGCATGACATCTTCGATTGTCTCCTGCGGCCTGCCAGCCCATGCGGGAGGTGTCACGACAGCATCGACTTGTTCCAGCCTGGGACGCACGTATGTCGTGACGCTGAACTCAGTAGACTCTTCAGGTTGCTCACTACGAGTTTCGGCGTCGTAATAGATCACTCGATACGCACCATCGCTTGTAATTTCTTCCATGCGAGCTGCGAAGATACCAGCGTCCACGGTTTCGTTCATCACAAGCTGACGTTTATTTCGCTGCGAATCCAGAAACTCCAGCACGGCGTTTGTCGGTACAACAGCAGGAAACTTTGCGACCACAGTCAACGCAGAACCACGTTCGATCTCAATGTTACCGGGTTCGATCACCAATTCCGTGATTGGTAGAGCGTCTTTTTTTTGTGATGTTGCCCCAGCATTTTGAGCAGGCTTGATGAGATCTCGACCGTACCGACTGGCGGCCATAACGCTCGAAACCATGACAACGAATGAGAGAAAACTGAGCAATGTCCACTTTGCCAGTTTGCCGCCCGAGACTGCATGTGACCAGTCGCGTTGTCGTGCAAGCTGGTCCGCTTCCTGCAAGGCCATCGCAGCAAGTACTGAGGGACGTTTGCCAGGATGTTGAGCGATCTGTACGGCGGTCAGAACGGCATCGTTCAGTTCAGGATGCGTCTGTTCGACGAGTCTCGCAGCATCGTTTACCGACGGTTTTTTCGTCAGTATTCGCGACAAAATTGTGCCAAGGATCGTTGCACCGAACAACACTGGCAATTCGGGACCGATGTATCCCATCGTGCCGGGAAGCCATAACGTCACAAGAATGGCCGGCACCAGCAACAGAAGCCAGCATGCCGTTTGACTTCGGAGGATTCGTAACTTCTGCAACCGCGCAATCACGTTGCGCAGGCTTCGTTCCAGGACGGTTCCAGTCATTGATCAACTCCGTGCAACGACAACATGCAGGATGCAGGCATGGGAACCTGATTGTCGCCGTAGACCCCGTCTATTTGCAAGTGGTGGATCTGAAGTTTGTGGGGTTTGAAGCGACGTTGCGTTTGCCAGTTTTTCTGGTGTTGCGACGAAATGCCGCCAGATTCCCGAAGTCTTTGTCTCTCGTTGAGTGACAATGGATTGGATTCTGCGTATTTTAGTGCTCGTTCCTGTTATTTCCGTGCGCAACTGCGGGCCACGGTTTCGATTCACCCTCATAGTATCATTGGAGTAGACTTATGGCTGTTGCCCCACCTGCCAAGGTAAATGCTGGAAATGCGCCAAATGGTCCCAAAGTTTCCGGGACGCGAACACTGGTATCCTTAGTACTCCTCGTTGTTGTTCTAGTCGTCTGTGCGATCGAACTGCGGGCTGGGCTCGGCCATTTTATGACCTTGAAAGCTTTCAATAAAAAAGAAGTGTCAGAGAACAATCTCTTCAAAAACATCACGTTCGAAGCCGCGAACGGGATGCTTACTGCATTCCCTTCGAAGTCAGCCGTCAAGCAGGGTGAGTATGAAGACGTTCATCATTTCTACTGGTACAGTCTTCTGCGACCTTTAATGGGAGAAGGACATCCAGAAGTCTTTATGACAGTGGATCATTCCGAGCCTGCAAATGCCATCAGCTTCTATACATCGACGGAAGGTGAATTGGAGCATCCTCCACACGATCCAAATGCACCAGCTGCAGCACCGCCGATGGGTATGCCTGGTATGGGCGGTGGTGGCGGTGGTGGTGGACAAGGAATGCGAGGAGAAGGCAGACGTGAAGGTGGTGATGGGACAGGCGGCGGTGATCGCCCGCCAATGGAAGACGAAAAAGATTCTCCAACGCCTGATGCTGAACCTGCCGATGCCCCGGTCGAACCTGCGAAAAATCCGACTGACGAAACGCCAGTACCTAAGTCGGATGCTTCGCCAGAACCAGTCACCGAAGAGCCAAAATCTGAGGCCCCGACTGAACCGAAATAGTTGCCAGGAAACGCTACAGGACGGGTCATTTGGCCCGCCCTGTTTTTTGTTTCACATCTGCAATCGCTGTTTGTGTTGTCAGTCGTCATCGCCCGGATTATCAGGGCGTGTAAAGAACCGGTGAAACGGAGCTGCAGTACTTTCGATGCCTTTCTTGCGATCGCGCTTCGCACGCTTATCGTTGGCACGTTGTTTCTTTTCTTGTTCTCGTTGACGCTTGGCGTAGGTGTTCTGATTCTTTGCGATCGTAGACTCCGATTGATATTCAGAAGCTTGGTTACGAATCGGACCGCAGAACCTGATGGGTTCCGCATGAACCGTTCAAACGGCCTGTGGAAACGGCAGTCTACCACAACTGCTACAGAATCGATACACACTTCACATTCCGCCGGTTTCGTCGAACGAATCGTTGATCGTCGTGCACGCTGTTTTGCGGCTGATCCGTTTCAAAAGTCCCTTGAGAACTTTACCGGGACCCACTTCGTAGAAATCCGTACAACCTTCGCTCAGCATCAAATTGATCGAATCTTCCCAGCGTACTGGATTGACAACCTGACGAATCAATAGCTGGCGAATCTCTTCCGGGTCAGAGTGGGTTTGAGCATCCACATTCGAAACAACCGGGATCTCTGGTGTGCGGATCTCTACTTCGCTCAGAACTTCGGCCAGGGCCTCATCTGCAGGGCACATGATATTGGTGTGGAATGCTCCGGCAACTGCCAGCGGGATTGCTCGACCACCGGCCGCAACCGCGAGTTCGGCAGCTCGTTCGCAGGCTGCGTTGTCGCCGCTGACCACGAGATTCCCAGGGCACAGGTAGTTGGCAATTTGGATCGAACCGTGGCCCGAGGCTTCCTGACAGATTTGTTCCACCTGGGCACGTTCCAGCAACAGAATGCTGACCATTCCGGATGGCGTCGCATCGGCTGCGGCTTGCATCGCTTCACCACGACGTTTGACGACACGCAGCCCGTCTTCGAATGACATCGCGCTGGCGAAAACGAGTGCTGTGTATTCACCCAGACTCAGGCCCGCAGCGATTTCGCAGCCGAGAACAATCTCCGGCGAATCCGCTCGCAGCTTTTCCAATGCCGCGAGGCTTGAAACAAACAGAGCTGGCTGGCTGATAACAGTCGAATCAAGTTCAGCAGCAGGTCCTTCAAAGCACAGCTTTGCCAGATTGAAACCAAGGATTGGTTCTGCTCGTTCATAGAGTTCCTTAGCTCCTGGGTACTGTGTGGCGATCTTTCGCCCCATGCCTACATGTTGAGCGCCTTGACCGGGAAAGAAAAGTGCAATCTTTGACATTTTACGTACTCTGCTGACTGAGCAGTTCCGTGATTTGAGCGTTGATGTGATGGTTGTCAATTTCCGTGGCCATCTTGAGGGCGTTGCGGATTGATCGACTGTCACTGGAACCGTGGCAAATAATACAAATTCCATCGATACCAAGAAGCGGCGCCCCGCCAGACTCCTGATAGTGAAACTGTTCCATTTGTTTCGCCAGAGCCTTCATCGCGAGGTCACGTTCGGCGGAAAGAACTTCCATTAAAGTCGCGCTGACTTTCTTCATGACAAATTCGGCCATGCCCTCGCTGACTTTCAGCACGACATTACCCACGAAGCCTTCGCAGATGATCACATCCACGTCGCCGTGGTAGATATCGCGGCCTTCGACGTTGCCAATATAGTGGGACTTGACGGGGGAATTGACGAGCAACGCGTGCGTCTCTCGATATAAATCCGTTCCCTTGCCGTCTTCGCTGCCGATGTTCAGCAATCCGATGCGAGGTGACTTGGCACCCAGGATCTCGCGGGCATACACGGACGCCATCAGTCCATATTGAGCAAGATGTTCCGCACGCGCGGCCGGGTTTGCCCCGACGTCCATGAGGACGCAGGAACCCTTCGCGGTCGGCAGTCGAACTGCGATCCCTGGTCGTTTCACGCCCTTCAGAAACAGGCGAGTCTTCAAGCCAGCAGCAACAACAGCGCCGGTGTTTCCGGCGCTGACAACTGCATTCGCATCGCCGGCGGCCATGAGCTGCCAGCACCGCGCGATCGAACAATTAGGCTTTTCCCGAAGCGCGGTTGTTGGCTTTTCTTCCATCCCCACCACGCCATCAGATTCGATGATTCGGATGGAGGACGGCAGAAGTCCGACTTTAGCAATCTCGTCTTCCAGCCGTGCGCGATCGCCAACCAGCAGGATTTCGAGTTTCGGATTTCGCTCGACCGCCTCAATTGCTCCAATGATATTAGGGCCAGGCGCGAAGTCGCCCCCCATCGCATCCAAGGCGATCCGCATTCGCGTTATTCCTCGACGTCAACCAATGTGCGACCCATATAGTAGCCACAGGTTGGGCAAATGACGTGTGTTGGCGTCATGCTACTGCATTGAGTACACTTTGCCAACTGACGCGGCTTAATGGTGTTGTGACTGTTACGCTTGCGCGAACGAGCCTTTGACTGCCTTCTCTTTGGTACGGCCATGACACTTCTTCCAAACGCATTCGTTTTGCAAAACTAAGCACAGAACTCACCGCCGACCAGAGTCAACGAATCCAGTCCCAAATCAAACTGACTCAACCGTAAGTCAAATTGACAAATGTGCATATGTTTGCGATGAGAATCGCGAATGGTGTCAAACTGACTGCCGCATGTCAAGAATGACTGAGGGCTTGCTTCGGGAAATCGCAGGACCGACGTTGTTTAATCGATCCCGATTGACCAGAGTTCAGCGATTGAGGCTGTTCTGGGAAGGACGGTGTTCAAAATTTGGAATCTCAGAACTGGAACTGCGAGCAAACAAACCAACATGACAGACTACGAAAAACTCGGCCAGTTTTATCTGGGAAGAACACACGACCTGAAAACCAACGTCACATCAGCCGATCAGTTGTTGATGTACGAATCCAAAGATCTGACCACGCACGCGGTCTGCGTCGGCATGACGGGCAGCGGAAAAACGGGTCTTTGTCTTGCACTGCTCGAAGAAGCCGCGCTCGATGGAATTCCGGCCATCTGCATCGATCCGAAAGGCGATCTCGGAAATCTGATGCTGACGTTTCCAGGTTTGCTGCCTGCCGACTTCGAACCGTGGGTGGACGCTCAGGAAGCCATGCGAAACGGAATGACGACTCCCGAGTTCGCAAAGAAAACTGCCGACATGTGGCGAAAAGGACTTGCCGACTGGGGACAAACCGGCGAGCGAATCCAGAAATTCCGCGATCATGCCGAAGTTGCTATCTACACGCCTGCCAGTAGCGCGGGGCGTCAGATTACCGTGCTGAAATCTTTTGATGCGCCGAACGCACAAGTCCTCAATGATTCCGAGGCCTTTCGCGAACGAATCATGTCAGCGGTCTCAGGATTGTTGGCTTTGCTGCAGATCGATGCTGATCCAATCAACAGCCGTGAACACATTTTGCTGTCGACAATCTTCGATTCATTCTGGCGCAGCGGTCAGAACATCGACATGGGTGCCCTGATTCGATCGATTCAGGCTCCACCATTCAACAAAGTCGGATTCCTTGATCTGGAATCGTTCTATCCGCAGAATGAACGCTTCAAGCTGGCGATGACGCTGAACAATCTGCTGGCGTCGCCGAGTTTCGCGGCCTGGCTGGAAGGCGAACCGCTCGACATCCAGAAGCTGATGTATACGCCAAGCGGCAAGCCTCGCCTGGCCATTGTTTCGATCGCACATTTGTCTGATCAGGAACGTATGTTCTTTGTCACGATTCTGCTGAATGAAATGTTGTCCTGGATGCGGAGCCAGACGGGCACGTCCAGCCTGCGTGCGTTGTTATACATGGATGAAGTCTTCGGCTACTTTCCACCCATCGCCAATCCGCCGTCGAAGCAGCCGATGTTGACTTTGTTGAAACAGGCTCGCGCGTTCGGATTGGGCGTTGTTCTGGCGACTCAGAATCCAGTGGACCTGGACTATAAGGGTCTGTCAAATTGCGGCACATGGTTTCTCGGACGCCTGCAAACGGAACGCGACAAAATGCGAGTCCTCGAAGGTCTCGAAGGTGCCGCGAACTCCGTTGGATCGACGTTCGATCGCCAGGCAATGGAGCAAACTCTGGCGGGCCTCGGAACCCGCGTATTCCTGATGAACAATGTTCACGAAAACGCGCCGACTGTGTTTCGCAGCCGCTGGGCGTTGTCGTATCTTCGTGGTCCTGTCAGTCGTCAGCAGATCGAAGTCCTGATGGCTCCGCTGAAGAAGTCTGATCCAGTTTCGGCGAACATGAATGCTGCGGCTGCTTTGGCCAGTTCACAGAAATATGCCGCTCCGCAGGCTGAACTCCCAAGCCAGCCGGCGAGGCCGGTGCTGCCACCAGGGATTCCGGAGTTCTTTCTTCCCGTTCACATGCATGTGACTGGAGTTGTCTATCGGCCGTCGCTGTTGGCTCAATCGCGTGTACATTTCATCGACGCAAAGAACAGCATTGATCTTTGGGATCCCGTGACGTTGATTCGCCTGGCCGGCGATTCTGTCCCCGCCGATCCGTGGATGGAATCCGATGAATGGGACGAATCTGATCTGCCAGAGATTCTGAATGAACCCGAGTTTCCGGATGCTGATTACCGCGATTTGCCTGCTGAGGTGACTCAAAAGAAATCCTACACCGGCTGGACCACCGCGTTGAAGAATCATCTTTACCGCGACCGAAAACTGTCCGTCTTCACCTGCGAAGAATTGAAACAAACATCTTCGCCGGGTGAATCTGAATCCGATTTCCGCATCCGTCTGCGCATGAGCGCTCGTGAAGAGCGTGACCGACTTGTCGAAAAACTTCGTCGCAAGTACACGACAAAGTTCTCAACTCTTGACGACAAGATTCGCCGCGCTGAGCAGAAGATCGAAAAGGAAAAAGCTCAGAAGTCATCGAAGACGCTTTCTACCGCAGTCAGTTTTGGCACGAGCGTCCTTGGTGCGTTATTCGGTCGCAAGCTGGCAAGCGCGACGAACATTTCCCGCGCCGGCAGCGCGATGAAGTCGGCTTCGGCAATTGCCTCAGAAGCTGGCGACGTCCGTGCGGCTGAGGAACAATACGCCGCGTTGTTGCAGGAACGCGAAGAATTCAACACGACCGTTGAAACGGAAGTCCAGCAGATCGCCGATTCGCTCGACACGGACCTGATGAAGTTCGGCAGCATGGAAGTCTCACCTCGTAAAACGGACACGGCAGTTGACCGTATCGCGTTGCTTTGGCTACCCTACGCCGATGACGGTGTGGGGAATATCCAACGAGCGTTTTAGTTCAGCATCGGCGAGCGGCATGCGTCAGCTTGCCGGTGCGTTGTGATTTGCAGGAACAACGATGGGCTACGAGGACTCGCAGTTGTAACGGGGGGACTGACGTCGTGGTGTTAAGTTCTCAATGAAACTACGGTCTTCTTCTTAGTGACATTGGGATAGACCTATAACGTCGAGGCGCGTAGTGGCAGATAATCCAGGTTCGACTGTCGTGATTGCTGGCGGTAGCGGATTTTTGGGGAGCTCATTGGCGCGTTATCTGACGGCGGCCGGTTATTCGGTCACAGTTTTGTGTCGCAGTGTGCCTAAAAAACGAGGGCCGTGGCAGTATGTCGTTTGGGACGCGAGATGCGCTGGCGAATGGAAAAGTGTGCTCAACGGCGCTGCGGGCGTTGTGAATCTTGTTGGTCGCAGTGTGGACTGCATCAAGACACCTGACCATCGTGATGAGATTCTTCGCTCCCGAGTGGAATCTGTGAATGTTCTGGGTGAGGCCATACGTTTGGTTGATTCGCCGCCGCCAGTTTGGGTTCAAATGAGTACCGCTCATATTTAATGAAGGCATGGCTGGTGCGTACATCGCATCATCGCCCAATCCTTGTTGCCAGCGCGAGTTTATGGCGACTCTCCGGCGGGCTGCTGGAATGCCACTCGGCTTACCAGCGTTTTCGTGGATGGTCCGAATCGGTGCACCACTTCTGATGCATACCGATCCTGAACTTGCGTTGTATGGTCGATATGTGATTTCGAAGCGGCTGAAACAGGAAGGTTTTAAGTTCCAGTTTCCGCAGTTGATCGAGGCGATCTCAGATTTGTTGCAGGCTGATCGCATACGACAAGAATAACGCACCGGCGAGCGGCATGCGTCAGCTTGCCAGTACGGTGCGATTTGCACGAATGACGGTGGGCTGCAATGAATCGCAGTTGTACCGGCGGGCTAACGCCACACCGCTCGCCGGTTAACCGTTTAAGACTTTGGCAATCGTTTCTTTCAGCACGCTGCCGCTCTGAACAAGGGCGGTTTTTTCTTTGGACCACAGATCGATTTCAATGTGGCTCTTCACGCCGGTTCGGCCAACGACTGTCGGAACAGACAAACATACGTCTCGCAGGCCATACGCACCGCTCATCAGGGAGCTGACGGGCAGAATACGATGATCGTCGAGAGCGATGCTGTGAACGACGTCCGCGATCGAAACACCGACCGCGAAACCAGCTCCGCCTTTCTTTTTAATCACTTCTGCTCCGCTGCCGCGAGTCTTCTTTTCGACTTCGGCAATGAGCGTTGCGTTGACGCCAGGAAACTTTTCAAGCGGCAGGTTGGCAATCTGAGCGGCTGACCAGATCGGGACCATGCTGTCGCCGTGTTCGCCGAAGATCGTGACGTTGACTTGTGTCGGTGGAACGGCCAGTCGCTGAGCCAGCATGCT
>Ga0105046_10013253_pt1 | contig 12772 bp, 10 predicted proteins | sample MAT03_FD_78385 | JGI IMG/M metagenome (GOLD analysis project Ga0105046, IMG submission 78385) | Freshwater microbial communities from Lake Fryxell liftoff mats and glacier meltwater in Antarctica - MAT-03 (megahit assembly) | ecosystem: Environmental > Aquatic > Freshwater > Ice > Liftoff... | reverse complement strand
GCGAATACAACGGTCATCGTCAGGATATGACACCCTCACGCTTATGATGTGACACCCATCACTACAGGGGAATCACGACCGGCGGGATAATGAGGTCATCAGGCAAGCTCATATAGACCTTTTGAAAGGGGAATAGCATGAGCGCAAACGTCGTGAAAACCCGTGAAGGCAATATCATCGTGGGCGACCAAGCCTCCAAAATCAAATGACCCCTCGCTGACAGCGCAGCCTAAGCGCGCCTAAGCGAGTCCCTCCTCCTCCCTCTGTGGAAGCCCTCTTGACCCCTCGGTTAAGGGGGTTTCCTAATTTTTATGCCGGTTGGGGTCGCCGTCGGATTTGCACGGCCATAATCCCAACCGTCGCCACGACCAAGCCTAAAATTTGACGTTCGTACAGCGTTTCTTTGAGGAAAATCCACGCCAGCAGTGCGACGAAGGCCAGCATCAGATTATTAATCACGCTGGATTCCAACGCTGTCAAATGTTGCAGTGATAAATTCCACAAAATATACGTTAGCGCCGTATGCACCGCCGCCAGCCACACGATAATCAGCAACGCCTGCGCGGTCAGCACCGAACCGGCAAACGGCATCACCCCGCCGACCTGAATAAAAACCGCCGGAGTCGTCACGGTCACGCTCACCGGCGTGAGCGCCTCTTGGATGAGTCCCGCCGCGAGTAAAAAGACCGAGCCGATGGTCATGCTGACGGTGGTCAGCGCCAGCACGGGGATTCTGCCGCCTTTGTTGGCGTAGCGCCCCATCACGCCGGAGACCGCGTTACTGACCATGCACAGCAGACCGATTAAGAGGCCGTCCAACTGCGCGGTGGGCAATTCTAGGCCAAAATAAATCAGCGCTCCGGTCAAAAAAGCCACGACACCGACCCCTTGCAGCCCTGTCGGACGCTCCCCCAAGGTCAGCGCCGCAATCAACAAGACGACCACTGGCGTGAAGGTCAAAATCAGGCTCAACGTGACCGAGGGCAGCTTTTCCAACGCCGCGAACTGTGCGCCTTGTGTTACCGCGTACCAGATGATGCCGAAGGCGGTCATAAATGCCCAGTCGCGCCCGCTGAAAGCGCGAATCGAGGCGCGGGTGCTGGGGCTGCGGGCGGCAATCACGCATAAAATCGCCGAGGCGATGATATAACGTAGTCCGGCGAAAGTTAGCGGGCGCACGTCCTCAAGGCCAATCTTGATGAACACCCAAGAGGCCGACCAAATCACAATCACGATTAAGGCTTGGATCAAAGCGCGAGTATGCGTCGTCACAATCGAAAATCCCACGGTTAAGGTAAAGGGGGATTATCTTACACAATCTTGACCGCACATGGAGTCCGATGGATTTTGCTACAGCGTTTGGCGTTTGCTGGCGTGAAGCACCGTGTAGCCGATAATTTCGTCCCCTTGATAGCGGATAATGACATCTTCATCAGTCAATTCGCTGTCGTCAGCTTCGCCGGGCTTCTGAAAATTGATATACAGTACATCGGCCTCGGCATCATACGACATCCAGACTGCCTGACCCGGCGTTTGGCTGACTTCTGGGAACAGGCGCATATAGGGTTCTAAAGCGACCATAACACCAATCTTTTCTCTAACGAGCGATGGCGGCGGTAATTTTACCATTTCTAGCACAGTTACATCGCAACCGGCGTTATAATCACACAGGTTGATTGAACAATACGATTAGGGAGACTGTCATGATTAAACAAGTAAGCCACGTTTGTATCAAATCGACGGATTTGGCCGCGACCAAGCAGTTTTATTGCGACCTTTTGGGCTTGACCGTGACCTTTGAGTTTTTGAGAGGGACGGAACTGTTCGGGTTCTATCTGGCGGCGGGCGAGATGACTTTCATCGAGGTGTTTTTCCAAGACGCCATCGACCTCAACCCACGCGCCAATATGCACCACATCTGCCTACAGGTTGAGGACATCGACTTGTGTATTGCGACCCTCCGCGAGCGCGGCGGCGAAATCACCGATAAGAAATTTGGCGGGGACAATGCCTATCAAGCATGGATGAAAGACCCCAGCGGCGTCGATATTGAACTCATGCAATATACGCCGGAAAGCTCACACTATACTGGCGCGCCGTGCATGGTGGATTGGTAGGACAAAAATTCACCCCCTAAATCCTCTTTCGACGATGGAGAGGGGGCTGGGGAGTGAAGGTTACGCTGGCGTCAAATCGACCACGGCCATCAAAGCGGGGTGGGCGGTGATGAACGATTCGACCAGCGCCATGCGTTCCGGCTTTAAGGTATACAAGCCGTCAAACAACAGCGCCGCCCGCTTATCGCGCAGTAAATCGACCAGATGTGCGCCCAATTCGCCCATCTCAGATTCGATGAAACCCTCCAGAGTCAGGTTTTCCGTCCAGCGCGAAAAATCAATCACCAGTGGGATCGGCTGAGTCGGGTCAAGCATTGCCCGCTGATTCAAAGCCGCCGCCGCCGCCCAGACCGCCGTTATCGAATCCTGTAGGCTGTCGCCCATCAGCATAACCCGCCGCAGTGACAGCGCCGTTGCGCCGCCGCCATCCGGCAATTGACGTTCGATGCCCGCCCAATCGGAGTCGCTGAGGCTGAAGCCACGCCCGTCCAAGCGCATCACGCGCACGCGGTCATCAGGGCTTGGCGCGTCCATCTCAACCATCGCGTCAATGCGCTGGGCGGCCACGCGGTTGATGTACATCAGTTCCAGCGCACGCCGGTCAACCGGGGTTGTGATTTTCCCAGTCAGGGATGAGGCTGATTCTTGCGATACTTCAGTGATGGGTGACGGGACGGAGAACAGATCGTCAAGCGCATGATCGACGCCGAAGGCTGGGGCTTCTTCTTTTGATTGTTCGTCTGACTGTTCACGTCGCTTGTTGTCCGGCATAGCACCGCCGCGTGCCGGAGCGGGCGGCGCAGCGGGCGAAATCATCCCGCCAAACATCCCATCGGGTTTGGGTTCAGCGGGGATGTTGCTGGTAGGAGCGCTTTCGCGTCTACGGGTGAGCAGCGTCAATACCAGATACGCCCCCACAGTGAACAACATCAGCCCGAGAATCCCGCTGAAAAACCCGCCGTTTCCGTTCGTTATGCTCATATCACCGGGCATGTTTGTCGGAGCGATGCCGGTCAAGGCCAACATTTGTTGAGTCGCCGTGAGCCGCGGACTCTGGTTCATTGTGCTGATGACGAGGGTCACGCCGACTGCGCCGACAAATAAAACCGTGACCAATCCCAAGACTCGGTTACGCGCCCCGTCGGCTTTGCGCGCCCCAACATACGGCGCTGGCATTGACATCGGCGGGTGAGTTGATGATGAAGCCGATTGCTGGGGCGGTTGCGATTGCCATTGCGGGGCTTGCGGCGCGGGCGGGGGGGCTTGTGGCGCAGAATCACTATTCCCCCCCGGCCTTTGTGGGGGAAGGGGTTGGGGGCTGGGGGGTAACGGCGCTTGAGTCATCTCCGGCGTCGGGATGAAAACACGCGGCGTCGGCAAAACGGTCAGCAAATCAGCCAAGCCCGTCATATAATCCTCGACCAAGGACAGCACTTGCCGGTCAATCATCTGGAACGGGACATCCGACGCCCGCGCCATGACTGGGAAAATCGGCTTGCCCAGATTATCGGCGTACAAGTATTCGCGCTGCACCCAGCGGCTGATGTTGGCATCCGGGCTGAGGACGCTGACGAAGGCATACGAATTGCTGATGCCGTCGGCAATCGAACGCACCCATTCTGCGCCGCCTTTGATGTTCATCTTGTCAATCCAGACCGCGTGACCGCCGTCTTGCAGGTCGTTAATCAGCCGTAGCGCAAAGGTGTTGTCAGTGTGCGAGTACGAGATGAAGACCGTCGGCGTGCGTTGATTCAGCGGCGTCTCGTAGCTCTGAAGCGGCTTATCGGGGCGGCTGGGAATCGGATTGCTGACGGCGTTCATCGTGCCGGTGCTGGTGGCCGATTTGCCCTCAGCGCAAGCATTGTTGAGCAGTGGCACCAGTCGGTCAATTTCGGTTTGGGCGTCTGGTGAGGCGATGATGCGGACGGACGTCAGCAGTTGGGCGAGGGTATGCGCCTTCTTGTTGGTCAAGCACCCCGCGTCTAACAGCGCCGTGATGGTGTTGGTCAGGATGATGATGGGTTGTCCATCGAGGGCGCGCAAGTCGTTGTACAGGCGCGGCTCGGCTAGAAAAAACGCTTGCGCCAGCCATGCCGAGCGTTCATCGGGGGTTGTCCAGCGAGGCAGCAAGATTTGAGTAGCGCGTGGAATTAAGTCATCTGGGAACATTGGCACTCTTTGGGAACAAAACCGGCATGGATAACGTATTGCTTAAGTTAGAGTATAGCGTGAATGATTGCCCATGGCATGGCGGGCGGAGTATGTGATGTGCATTTCAAGTTTTTGCATAGCGCCCGCCAAGCGTGATATTTTGAACCGAACGCGGATACGTAGGGTTCACGCCCAATGCGCGTATGGCTTATCTGACCCCATCTGCGTTACCATGTTAATCGTGACGCATTTCACCGAGTAACCAAAACCACCATGACTGATGTGGAACTTAACGAATTAGATGACGTTTCGCCGTCGCCAAAACGCCCCGCGCCCCGGCGTGCAGCGGATCAATTAACCCAACGGGCGCGCCCACGCGGGCTGATTCAGCAAATCACCACAGTGCTGATGCGCCCCGCCTTCTTTTTTCACAGCCTCACCCAAACCGGCGAGTCGCGCCAATGGGTGATGGCCGCGCTGTTGATGCTGGCCTTGATGGGCGTTAGCGTCGTGCGCCATCAAACCCTGTCGTCCCAGAGCGCCGCCCCAGTCGTGGATGCCGGACTCGGTGAGGATTTTAGCGGCGGCGGTGGCGGCGGTGATTTTGGGGGAGAATTCGGCGGCGGCGACTTTGGCGGCGTACCGCCGGGAGTTGACCCAGACGCGGGCGGGGGAGTCGCGGCGGTCAGTACCACCACCGACGACCTGACCACGGCATTGGTGGTGGATGCCGATGTCATCGTCGGCTGGTTCATTTTGACTTTGATGTTGACGATTGTCCCGATGTTCAACGGGCGTGCGCCCAAACTGGACATGATTTTGCAGGTCGCAGTGTGGGCGAGCGCGCCCCTCGCGCTGATGGCCGCCATCCAATTGATTTATTATGCCGGGGGCGGGCAGCCGGGGTCGGGCGGTTTGACCGGCCTGCTGCCGGAACTGGATTTTTACACGGGTGCTGCCCCGTTCGTCCAAGCCGTGATTCTGTCGGCGGCGGGCAAGCTGACCCTGTTTTGGCTGTGGAGCGTGATGCTGGTCTATTTCGGCGCACGCTATGCCCTCGGCGGCAAGCGCGTCGTCGTGCCGGTGGTGGTCGCCTTTTGGGTGGTCGCACAGATTTTTCTGCCCGTCGCCAGCGGCAAAGTCAAAGCCCCGGAAGCCGCCCCTATCGTCGATGATTCTGGCGGGGGCGACATGGGCGGTGAAGTGATGATTGACCCAGTTACCGGCTACCCCATCGACCCGATGACCGGACTGCCGTTTGACCCGGCCACCGGCTACCCCATCGACCCGGCCACCGGCCTGCCTGTAGACCCCGAAATCTCGCCCGAAGTTAAGCCGATCCGTAGCGGCGGAAAACCCGGCGGGTAAGAGAGGCAACCTATGGCCGCGCAAAAACGTCCGATGTTCATCGGTCAAAACCTGACCAAACGCTTCATGCTGGGCAAGCAGACCGTGACCGCGCTGGAAGCGGTCAGCATCACCATCCCACGCGGGCAGTTCATCGCCATCATGGGACCCAGCGGCTCTGGCAAATCGACTTTGCTGTACCTGATGGGGGGCTTAGACCGTCCCACCGGCGGCGTGATTGATGTGGATGGGCGGAAGCTGGACTCGATGAACAGCGAAGACCTCGCCCATTTTCGGCGTGATACCATCGGATTCGTGTTTCAGGCCTTCCATCTGATCCCGACCATGAGCGCGCTGCAAAACGTGGCGCTGCCGGGCGTATTCGCCGGGATACCCGCCGAGGAACGCGAGCAACGCGCCGCCCGTTTGCTCAATATTTTGCGCCTCGGAGATCGACTTGACCACAAGCCGAGTCAATTATCCGGCGGCCAACAGCAGCGCGTGGCGATTGCTCGTTCGTTGTTCAATAACCCGCCGGTCTTGATGGGCGATGAACCCACCGGCGCGTTGGACAGTAAGACCGGTAAGGAAGTTATGACGCTGTTCCGCCGCCTCGCCACTGAACAGGGCAAAACGGTGGTCATCGTTACGCATGATCCCGGCGTCGCCAGCTATGCAGACCGCGTGGTCACGCTGCGCGACGGCCAAATCGTAGAAGACCGGGTCGGCGATTCCTACGCCGTCAGCCCGTCACCCATACCAAAACCGACAGAGGAACACGATCATGCCTAAGCCTATTTTTCGCCACAAGTTGGCTGCCGTCTGGACGATATTGTTGGCGTTAAGCGTTTTGCTCACGGCGGGGGCATCACGCTCTGTCAGCCACGCCCAAGACGCGCCCACGGCCATCCCCGGTCAACCGCGCTTGGTCGGTCAGAGCTTCCAGATTCAACCTCAAACGGTGGTTGCTGGCGAGGCATTGGCGGTGACTTTCACTGTGACCAATGTCGGCAACCGCATCGCGCAGGACGCGCTGGTCACACTAGACACCAGCGGTAAATTTTTGCCCGGCAGCAGTCAATCCGCCGTGCCGCTACCCAATCTCGGCGTTGATATGTCGTTCGTGGTCGCCATGAACGTGGTCGTCGCCTCAGATGCGCCGGGCGGCCCTAATCTGATGACTTTCAAATTCACTTACACCGATTTTGAGGGCAAAGATTACGAGGCGTCCTCAACCACCAGTGTGCAAATCATCAGCACCCAGCAGTCGTCGCAAGTGACTGTGACCAGTTACACCGTCGTCCCCAACCCGGTTCAGCCGGGGCGCGCCGTCACGCTGAACATCGAAGTCACCAACAGCGGCACTGCCCCGGCGGTTCAAGCCTTGCTACGAGTCAACGGTGGCGAAAGTGCCGTGCTGTTGGCCGGCCCCGCCGGTGAAAGTTTTCCATTGGGCGACATCGGCGCGGGCGAGACCAAAACGTTAGAAGTCGTGTTGATTGCCAGCGCGCTCGCCAAAGCCGGGCCCCAGCCGCAAGCCGTGACCATCATCTATCAACAAGGCGGTGAGGCCAAAGAAGCCGTCGGCAGTTTGACGTTGACCGTCGCGCAAGCCGACCTACAAGAAGCGTTGCTTCTGCTGGAAAATTACGTGCTGGACAAGGAAACACTCACGCCCGGCGACTTGTTCAACATGACTCTCACGCTCAAAAATGTCGGCAACAGAGATGCCAAAGACTTGCTGGTGACCTTTGGCACAGTCACCGAGACCGATACCACCGGCAGCAGCACGACCACGCCCAGCACGACCTTCGCGCCGTTGGGGACGGGTGGCACGGTCTATGTCGGGGATTTATCCGCCGCCAACGGCACGGCTGACTTGACTCAGCAATTCATCGTGGATGGCAGCGTCAAAAGCGGCGTGTATGGCTTGCCGGTCACGCTCCGATATACCGACGGGGTAGGCGAGGTCAAGACGCGCTCACTCAGCGCCAGCGTGGTCGTGATTATCACGCCGCAATTGCGTTTCACCGACCTGTCGCCGATTTCGCCCGAAGTGGTGGCGAATCAGCCGGTCAGCGTCGCCTTGACTCTGATCAACGATGGCAAGAATGATGTGAACTTGCGGACGGTGACGATCACCGCCGAAAATGGCGAAGTCCTTGATGGCGCCGAGCAGTTCATCGGGACGAAAAAGACGGCTGAAGAAGCCAGCATTAATGCTACCGTCATGCCGTGGGCGGAAGGCGCATTCACCATCACCATCACGATTAACTATGTCGATGAACTCAGTCAGCCCAAGCAAATCATCCGCACGATGGAGGCCAATGCCATCGTGATTGAAGAGCCGCCGATTGACCCAGAGTTCCCGATTGATCCGGGCTTTCCAGAGCCGACGCCAACCCCAGAACCAGAACCCGACTTGTTAGGGCGTTTCCTGCGCGGCTTACTTGGCTTAGGGAGTTCATAGTGAACGAACTTCTAACGCTCGCAATCGGAAATTTACTGCGCGCCCGCGCCCGACTGGTGATGACGGCGGGCGGGGTGCTGGTGGGTACGGCGGCGGTCATTCTGCTCATCAGCATCACCATTGGCTTGCAACAAGCCGCCGAAAACGACATCGGTCAAAATGCCTCGCTGACCGAGATGCAAGTCTACCCGGCCTATCGTCAAGACATCGCTTATGACCAATTGCCGAAATTGGATATGGCGCTCGTCCGTCTCCTCTATACCATCCCCGGCGTCGGGTTGGTCATCCCGTCTAATTATATGGAGGGCGGCGGCGAGATGATTGCCGGGAAATTCACCGGCTACGGATCGGCGCAAGGGATTGACCCGTCGCTCATTTCGTATCTGGGCTTAGAAGCCGCGCAAGGCGTCATCACCCTCCAGCCGGGCGAAGTCTTGGTCGGCTCACAGGTTGGGAATAATTTCTTTGACCCGACTTCGGAAAATTATGAGCCGATTCAAGTCGATATGTTCAGCACCAAAATAACCTTTAAGGTCTATCAATACAGTGGTGAAAACCCACAGACCAAGAATGTTAAGCTGAATGTGGTCGGCGTCCTCGCGCCCAATCCGAATTATGATTATGCGATGATTATGCCGATTCAGGATGTCATCGCTTATAACGAATTCACCAACGGGACGAAATTTGACCCCGAAACGTTTCAATTCGCCAACATCACCGTGCGCGCCGTGAACCGCGACACCACCCTGCAAGTGGCCGACTCGATCCGCGAATTGGGCTATGAGGTCAGCGGCGTGGTCGATTTCCTCAATCAGCTCAATCAGTTTTTCGGCACGATGCGCCTGATGTTGGGCGCTGTCGGCAGCGTGGCGCTGTTGGTGGCGGCCTTTGGCGTGGCGAACACGATGACGATGGCGATTTTGGAGCGCACCAAAGAAATCGGCCTGATGAAAGCCATCGGCGCGACAGACCGCGATGTGATGACGATTTTTCTGATTGAGGCCGGTCTGGTCGGGTTTTGCGGCGGGACAGCGGGCGTACTGTTCAGTTATTTCTTGCAAAATCTCGCCAATACCGCCATCCGCAACTTGCCCGCCGGGGACGGTTCTGGTGGCGCGATGTTCCTGCCCATCAACCCAGAACTGTTCCGCAACGCCGATTTACTGGTCATCCCGCCGGAACTGACGGTGTTTGCGATGGCGCTGGCGACCACGGTTGGCGTGGTCTCGGGCTTATTGCCCGCCTTGCGCGCCGCCCGCATGACGCCGGTCTTGGCGCTCAAATCGGAATAGGGACGTGAGGGGAAATACTGGGGAGATTGGGTATACTCCAAGAAAGTTTACGCCCCCGGAGTCCTGTCATGCCCAGCTTGAGAGCGCGCCTATTTTATCAGGCCATGAAAGTGTTTTTTAAATTTGTTTTACCGTCCAACCTGCCATTAGAGCAATATCGCAAAGCAGCGAATCAGCCATTTTCAGAGCCGATGCCACGCGGCGTTCGCTGGGAAGTCGGCCAACTCAACGGGGTGGACGGGGAATGGGTGACGCCAGAAGCGCCACTCGAAAACCGCGTCTTGTTATATTTGCACGGCGGCGGCTACGTCATCAAGTCGCCTCAAGTCCATCGCGTGCTGGTCGGGCGGCTGATAAATGTGGTCAAGTGTCGGGCATTCATAGCGGATTATCGCCTTGCCCCGGAACATCCCTATCCGGCAGCCCTAGATGATGCGTTAGCGGCCTATCATGGCTTATTGGCGTCCGGTCATTCGGCGTCAAAAATCGTCGTAGCGGGCGACTCGGCGGGCGGCGGATTGGCGGCTGCGCTGTTGTTGAGTCTGCGTGACGCGGGTCAGCCGCTTCCAGCTGCGGCTTGCTTGATGTCACCCCTGCTAGACTGCACCTTTTCCAGCCCAAATATCCCCGACCTGCAAAAGCGTGACCCGTACTTGCGCGTGAGCGACCTCCAGATGATGGTGAAACATTATTGTGGTGATTATGACCCGCGCCATGCGCTGATTTCGCCGCTGTTCGCCGACTTGGGCGGGCTGCCGCCCTTGCTCATCTATGCCGGTGAAAACGAGGTCTTGCGCGATGATTCGATTCGATTTGGCGAGAACGCAGAGCGTGCCGGAGTGAAGGTCACGCTCAAGGTCTGGGAAGGGATGATTCATGCCTTCCCGCTGTTTTCCGGACTCATCCCAGAGGGAAAAACAGCGATTTCGGACATCGGCGCGTTCTTCCAACCTCATCTGGAATCGTCCTCACAGGCGGGAGTCTAATGTGACATGACTCCGCCTCGTCTGACGCCAGAACGCACACGATGGGGCGGGACAGGATTTATGGTGTCCCTAAAGGAGACTGTAAGGCGAGAATTTGGGAAGAACAGTCGGCTTCAAAATCGGTAGCCGGAGGCTTCAGGCTCTGGCGGCACTCGCACCATGCTCCCCCATCACTCCGTCGTGTGCGGGATAAAACGGCGCAGGGCGACACGTTCGACCAAGCTGACCAACAAAAAGAAGAATATGCCCACGCCCGCCGCCGCGACAATCGCCGCGAACAGTTTTGGAGTCGATATTTCGCTGTAATTGCTGCTGAAATCCAAGATGGCGCGGGCGAGTCCCTCGCGGACGCTGGACGGCAGCTCGCCGATGATCGCGCCGACCACGCTGGCCGTCGCGCTGACCTTGAGCGCGGTGAAAATATACGGCACGGCAGCTGGTAAGCGCAATTTGACGAAAATATCCCAGCGATTGGCGGCCATCGAGCGCATCAAATCCACTTGCAGCGGGTTGGGCGAACTCAAGCCGCGCAACGTGTTAATCGTGACCGGGAAAAAGGTCAGGTAGGCCGAAATCACGCTGACGGCAATCGGCCCCGCGCCCAGCCAAATCACGACCATCGGTGCAATCGCTAAAATCGGGACGGTCTGTGAGGCGATCACATACGGCAAAAGTCCGCGCTCCAACAGGCGCGAATGAGCGAAGGCCGCCCCCAATCCAAAACCCAGCAATGCCCCGAAGGTGAAACCGAGCGCGGCTTCTGTCCATGTGTATAAGGCGTTGCCGCCCAATATGCGCCCCAGCAGAAATTCCCCATTGCGGCGGGCGGGCTGCAAAAACGCCTCCATAATGGTCTCAAGGTGTGGCAGATTCAGGTCGGTGAAAATTTTGAGGTCGAGCAGCACCCACAAACGCGGCGTGTCGAGGTAGTTGGTCTGGGCGAAATCACCAGTCAGCGTCCCCAATGCCACCCCGCCCAAGCCCTCAATGCCGGTTGGCGCGTCGAAATCATCGGCGCGCACGGCGAATCCAATACGGGCGGGCATGGTCGGGCGGATGGGCAGGCCGATCCGGTATTCGTCGCGCCCGCCATCTTTTGTGATCAATACACCGTCGCGCCCGACGGCGGCGGCTTCCAGAATTTTACTGTCGGCCAAAATCACCCGCACCGCGCCCGATTCGAGCGCATCAAAAGCCGATTCGGGGGTCTCGTAGGCGACATAGCTAAAATTTGGCATCGAGACGGTGATGGCGTAGGCGTTGGCTTGTGCGAATAACTTTAGGCCTTCAACACCGCCCAATAAGGCCGCCAACGCCAACAAAAATCCGGCAACGCGGCTCAACGATCCGCCGGTCATCGCGCCCGCGATTAAGGCCGCCGCCAAACCCATCAAAACACGGGGTAGCGCGTCATTTGGGCTGGTGGTGGGGACGAAAAACAAGGCCGTCGTCCACAATCCCACCGCAATCAACAACGGGGTTCGCCCGCGTCCACCGGCGGCGCGCAATCCAGCTGCGAGGACGCCACAGGCCGCAATCACCCCGAAAACGATGACCAGCGGCCAACGGGCGGCATGGACGGCGACCCCTTCTAACAGGGTTGCTTGCCCACGCGCCGCCGCCCAAGATTTGGCGAGGTTGCCCAAGACCGAGACTGGCGCGGCTTTCTCGGATTGCGCGGCCATCCACACGCCCAACTGCGCCAAGGCCGACTCGCTCAGGGCGGGCGAGTCGATGGGCATTTCGGCGTAGGCGTTCGCCAATCCAAATGCGAGTACGGCGCAGATGATCGCCAACCCAATCCCAATAGAGTGTCGGAGGGTGAGGGCGGGCGCTTGGGTGCGAGGTGGGGATAGGGTTATATCTGTCATAGCGGTTTTTCGATGTTAAGAGATGACGAAGGTGGGAAAAGGGTCAGATACGGGCGGTTCGCGAACCGCCCAAGTTTACCGTCATTTGGACCCCAAACTAGGGGTGAGGGGGTTAATTCGCCACGTCCGCCAAGGCCTGACCCAACAACTGGCAGCCGGTCAGCATGTCCTCAGCGGCGATGTTCAGGTGCGGGGTGAGGCGGACGACGTTGCCGTACAAACCGCCCTTGCCAATCAATAAACCGTGCTTGCGCGCCGCGTTTAGGACGGCATTGGCGCGGGCGGCGTCGGGGGTTTTTGTGCCGGGGATGACCAATTCGATGCCGTGCATCAAACCCATGCCGCGCACTTCTCCGATGAATGGGAATTCGGCTTGGAAGGCATCTAAGTGCTGGCGCAAGACGCCGCCTTGCTCGTGTGTGTGCTGGACGAGATTGTGCTTTTCCATGTAATTGATGGTCGCTAAGGCCGTCGCCATCGTGACCGGGTTGCCGCCAAAGGTGCTGAAAGTCGTGCCTTTCAGCGCGTCGGCCACTTC
>Ga0105046_10013252_pt1 | contig 12775 bp, 9 predicted proteins | sample MAT03_FD_78385 | JGI IMG/M metagenome (GOLD analysis project Ga0105046, IMG submission 78385) | Freshwater microbial communities from Lake Fryxell liftoff mats and glacier meltwater in Antarctica - MAT-03 (megahit assembly) | ecosystem: Environmental > Aquatic > Freshwater > Ice > Liftoff... | reverse complement strand
GTGAGGAATGATAACGGTGCATGACAATGTGGTCCATCGGTGCATCGCCGCAGGTGTTACAGAGAGTTGATCCCTGGACGGACACGGCTCATGCCGTATCGTTTAGCCCTTCACCTGCGTCGAGCGACGTTGGTGCCTGGAGAGCCCCGCGTGAGCGACCACCCTGGATCAGATGCCGTCGGAGCGACTCGCCCCCGACGGGTGTCCATGATTAACCCGCTGCACATCCTCAAGCGGTTTTGGTCGCTGGCGGTGCTCGTTTTGATCCTCTTGGCTGGCGCAGGCTGGTGGCTTAAGGATGCCTTTAACGATCGTGGTTACGCGCCTATTCAGCCGATCGCCTTCAGCCACAAGCTTCACGCGGGCGAGCTAAAAATGGATTGTAAATATTGCCATTCCCAGGTTGCAGATGGTAAGCACGCAAGCATTCCGCCGATGAGTTCGTGCATGGGCTGCCATAGCCAAGTGGCCACCGACAAGCCAGAAGTCCAGAAAATGGCAGAAATTATTGAGAAGAAAGGTTATACCGACGCAGCGGATGAAAAGATCACCCTTGCTGGCGGTGCAGTTCATTGGAAGCGCGTCCATCGCCTGCCTGATCACGTTTATTTTACCCATCAATGGCATGTCAAAGCCAATGTGTCGTGCCAGACCTGTCACGGTCCGGTCGAAGAGATGGTGACCTTGCGTCAGCATACTGATTTGACCATGGGCTGGTGCCTCGATTGCCACCGCAAAGAAAACTACGTTGGCGAGGTCGCCGGGCGGGCCGTTGGCGCCGCAAACAACACAGCGGTCATAGCCCAGATGGAGCCTGACCCCGTGGTCGTCTTCCTACGCAATGGCCATAGCGACAAAAAGTCTTCCGAGCATGGTCCCGTCACCGAGACTGAGCCGGTCGCCGCCAAGCAGCCGGCCGCTCCTGAACGCCAGCTTGACCGTTTGAAGAAGCTGATCGCCGCCCATCCCGAACTTAAGGATAAGCCGCAGTGGCAGGTCGCCGATCTGCCCGCGTCGCACCGCGAGTTTTACGGCGAGGACATGTTGATGAATGCCCAGACCCAGTGCAGCACCTGTCACCAGTGAGCCAGCCGAGCCGCCCCATGACCACGACCGTCTGGAAGTCCCCCTCTGATCTGGTGGAGCCCGCCCGCGCCGATGAATTCGGCGTCGAGGTCGCGGCTGCGATCAGCGAACTGCGTGCCCACCACGGCCTGGATGCCGTGAGTTGTCAGCCCGAAGGGCGGGCCGAAGACTGGCGGCTCTTACTGCCTCAAGTGAACCGGCGCGGTTTCTTGCAACTCACCGGCGCGGCTGCGGTGTTCGGCCTAGCTGGCTGCGGTAAGCATCCTGATGTGTTGGCCCCGCTCGCTCATGGCATCGAGGGGCGCATTTTGGGTAAGCCAGAGTACTTCGCCAGCGCCTTGCGCGATGCGGGCCAGGCCCAAGCCGTGTTGGTCAAGACCGTCGATGGCCGGCCGATTAAACTTGAAGGCAATCCGGATTGCCCGTTGTCCAAGGGGACAACTGACGCGCGGACCCAGGCCGCCCTCCTGAATCTGTATGATCCCGACCGCTTGCAGACCGGGCCGCTCAAGCGCGCCGGTAGCGACTGGTCGGCGACCACCTGGAAGGACCTGGATGCCGCCGTCGGCGTTGCTCTCAAGGGCGGCCGCGTCGGCCTGCTCACTGGCCCCATCGACGGCCCTGCTCAGCGCGCACTGATTGATGGACTACTCGCTGCCACTGGCGGCAAGCTCGTCCACGCGGTCTACGAATCGCTGCCGCGCACCGCCGAACTGTCGGCGCGTAGCGCTGCTCTTGGTGAACAGCGGGGGCGCAGCGTCCCCGATCATCACATTGAGCGTGCCGCCGTGGTGCTGGCGCTTGGCGATCTGCTCGGTGGCGGTCATGCCGGCCATGCGGCCCATGTCCGCTGGGGTGCCTTCCGCCGGGCGGGCGGCAAGGCCATCGCTGTCGAAGCGGTGATGTCGCAGACCGGCACGGTCGCCGATGTGCGCATCCGTTGCGCCGCTGATCGGCTCGCTTGGTTTGCCTGGGCCGTGGCCGAGGTCTGTGCCAAGTCGCTTAATCAGGCGCTGCCTGCTTCGATCAGCCGCGAGCTGGATCGCGTGCGCGGCCCGGGTCTGGCGACGACCCTCGGCCTTGGTCCGGTACGCGGCGGCGAGGGCGATGGGATTGCCTACACGGCGGCCCAGCTCTTGGCCGCGCACACCGCAGGCAAGCCGAGCCTGGTCTACGCCGGCGGAGCGTCCGCGTCGCGCGACCTCCACCTCGCGGCGACGTATCTCAACGTCCTGCTCGGCAATGAGGGCGCGACCGTGGTCGCTGGTCCTGAAACCGCGCTCGTTGAAAGCCCGGCTGCTGCGGGATCGACTTCGGCCCAGGTCCTGTTGGCTGAGGCGGGCTCGTTTGATGCGCTGATCATCAGCGGCTGCAATCCCGTCCACAGCATGCCTACGGCTGCCGCCCAGATCGCCAAAGCTAAGCTGGTCGTCGCCCTTGCGGATCGCCGCGATGAAACCGCTGCGCTCGCCCATTGGATCGCGCCGACCACCCACGGACTTGAGTCGTGGGGCGATGCCGAACCAGCGGCGGGTGTGTACCTACTCCAGCAGCCGGCGATCCGTCCGTTGTGGGATGCCCGCGCTGCTGAGCAGTCGTTGATCGCTTTTGCCGCCGCTGCTGGCCTTAAATCGTTCGCTGTGCCGGTCACCGCGGCCGATCCCGAAGGCTACACCGTGGTCACCCGCAGGGCAGCCTGGCAGCCTGGGGTGGCTGGCGTGCTCGCTTGGTCAGAATTTATCAAGCAGGTCTGGACGAGCACTGTGTACGGTCGCAGTGCTTCGCTGGCGACCACGGAAGCGTTCTGGACCGCCGCCCTGATCACCGGGGTGATCAGCGTCCCGGTCGCCGAGACCCGTGACTTGCCGACGTTCAACCCCGAGGCTGCGAGCCTCACGGCGTTCACCAACGAGCCAGGCTATCAACTGGTGCTCTCTGCCAGTCGCACCCTGCGCGATGGCGCCGCGGCCAACAATCCGTGGCTGCAAGAGCTGCCGGATCCGGTCAGCAAGATCACTTGGGACAACTGGCTGGCGATCTCGCCGGTCGATGCCGAACGTGAACTGCTGGGCGAAGGCGGCGTGGTTACCCTAAAGGTCGGCAGCCAGGGCGTCGAAGTCCCGGTCCACATCCAGGACGGCCAGCATCCCGGCACCCTCGAACTGTTTCTCGGCTGGGGTCGCACCCAGGCGGGCGCGGTGGCGTCGCTGACCGACGGCTTTGCGGTGGATGGCTTCGCCTTTGCCGGTCATCCGGTGGCGGGCATCCAGTCCGCGACTATCCACGGCACGGGTACGACCTACGTCTTCGCTGGCACTCAGGGCCATGACCGCATCGCCGGTCGCCCGCTGCCGCTCGATACGGAAATGGCCGGCCACTTGCTGCATGCCCAATGGGAAGCGGGCACTGATGGCAAGCCCGGCGGTCGCCTTGGCCTGTGGCGCAAGAGTGCCGCGTATCTCGGTCGCAAATGGGGTATGACCGTTGACCTCGACACCTGTACCGGCTGCAACGCCTGCGTGGTGGCGTGCAGTGTCGAAAACAACATCCCGGTGGTCGGCCGCGATGAAGTCCGCAACAACCGTGAGTTGCATTGGATCCGCATCGATCGCTACTACTCAAGTTCGGGCTCGGGCACCACCGCCATCGACCGTTTGGATGTCGATGTCGTCCATCAGCCGATGATGTGCCAGCATTGCGACAATGCGCCGTGCGAAGTGGTGTGTCCGGCGAATGCCACGATGCACAATAACGAAGGGGTCAGCCTGCAGGTTTACAACCGCTGCATCGGCACCCGTTACTGCGCCAACAATTGCCCCTACAAGGTCCGCCGCTTCAACTGGTATGAATACAGCTCCTACCGTGCCGGTCCCCACGGTTCCGGATCGCCCTTGCTGCGTATTCAGAAGAATCTCATTACGGAAGGCACTACTTCGTCAAAGGCTGAAATGGCGCATGCGCCGCTCCAGTTGCTGCTTAATCCTGAAGTCACCGTGCGCACCAAGGGCGTGATGGAGAAGTGCAGCTTCTGCGTCCAGCGTCTACGTGACATCCGCGACGATGAGAAGACCAGCGGCAAGGCGATGACCGACGGCAAGATCACCACCGCATGCGCCCAGACCTGCCCGAGCCAAGCGATCGTTTTCGGCGACCTCAACGATGACACGGCCAAGGTGGTGACATTCGGCGAAGAGCATCAGGGCCGCGCGTTCAAGGCCCTGGACGAAGAGCTGAACACCCGACCAGCGGTCGCCTACCTCAAGCGCATCCGCCACCGCACCGCTCCCGCAGCAGCTCAGAAGGGGGGCCACGCATGAGCAACCCCGACCAGCGCGTGCCGAGCGCCGCCCAAATCACCACCGACCTGACCGCGCCGATTTTCCGCGTGCCGTCCCTAGCGTGGTTCGGCGGGTTCGCTTTCTCAGCGAGTCTCGCTGGCCTGATGTTTCTGTGCGTGGGCATGTATATCATTGAAGGTTACGGTATTTTCGGGGTCAATAACACGGTCAATTGGGGCAATGACATTGCTTCCTACATTTTCTGGATCGGCATCGCCGTGGCCGGCACGCTGGTCTCGTCGGTGCTGCTGCTGTTCCGTCAACGCTGGCGGACCGGGGTCAACCGCGCCACCGAGGCGATGACCATTTTTGCGATCAATATCGCCGGCATCTACCCGCTTATCCACACTGGCCGGCCGTGGGTGGATTACTGGCTGATCCCCCATCCCAACACGTTGCTTCTCTACCCACAGTTTAAGTCCCCGATCGTCTGGGACGTGTTTGCGATCACCGGGTATGCCACCGCATCGGTGTTGTTCTTTCACCTCGGCCTGCTCCCTGACCTCGCGGCGATCCGTGACCGCTGCCCGGATACGCGGATTGGTCGGATCCAGCGCATGATCTACGGTGCCCTGGCGTTGGGCTGGAAGGGCACCGCGACCCAGTGGCGGCATTATGAACGGGCTTATAATCAATTCGCCTGGATCGCTACTCCGCTGGTCATCGGCATGCACTCGACGATTGCGACGCTGCTCGCAGTATCGTTGGTGCCAGGCTGGCATGCGTCGGTGTTCCCGCCGTACTTTGTCTCAGGCGCGATTTTTGGCGGCTTAGCCATGGCGCTCTGCCTGCTCGTTCCGCTGCGCGCTGCATTTAAGCTGCAGGCCTACATCACTCTCGATCATCTCGAACGCTTGGCCAAGATCATGCTGGCGGTCGGGATGATCGTGCTGCACGTCTATGTGATCGAATTCTTCTGCGCTTGGTACAGCGAATCGCCGAGCGAGCGCTACCAGTTCTGGTACCGCTGCTTTGGCGAGCATAAGTGGTTTTTCTGGACGATGGTCTTCTGCAACGTCGGCATGCTCCAGCTTTTCTGGTTTAAGTCGCTGCGGCGCAATCTGACGGTGCTCTTGATGGTCGGTCTGGCGGTTAATCTCGGCATGTGGCTTGAGCGCTACAACATCATCGTCCTCTCTCTCGAACGTGATCATCTGCCCAGCAAGTGGACTTCCTACAGCTTCCAATCCTGGGACTATATGCTGCTTGCCGGCTCCTTCGGATTGTTCTTTACCCAGTTCCTGCTGTTCTGCCGGCTGATTCCCATGGTCTCAATCGCCGAGGTCAAAGCGACCCTGCTCAATCGCCATCGCGCCTCGGAGTCGCACCATGGTTGATGCCGTCCGTCCGCTGGGCATTGGCCCGTATCGCGCCGGGATCTTCGCTGACGAAGCTGGCTTCGTCGCCGCCTGCCGTGCCGCCCGCGCCGCGGGTCACACCGATCTACAAGCTTGGTCGCCGTGGCCGGTGCATGGACTTGATGAGGTCCTCGGCCTGGATCGTTCATTGATCGGCCGCGCGGTCTTTACCGTCACGGTCCTCGGCTGGCTGTTCTGCTTCGCACTTCAATACCATCTCCAGGTTACTGACTGGCCGATAGTGTACGGGGGCAAGCCCTACGTAACCTGGCAATTGTGGGTTGTGCCCATTCTTGAAACCGGGCTGCTCTTTGGCGCCATCGCGAATTTCCTCGTCTGTTGCCATCTGTGCAAGTTGATGCCGGATCCCTTCGTGGTGCTGCCCGACCCGCGCCTTTCCGACGATCGTTTCGCGATCGCTTTGGGCGGCAGCGACAGCGTAGCACTGGATGCCTGGTTCACCGCCCAAGGCGCCGAGTCGGTCATCGACGTCGATCCGCTTGATGCCAAGGGCGAGCCTATTTTCGCCGACCTGCCCAGCACCGATGACAAGCCGAATGCCGATGCCAAGGAGCAGGCCCATGTCTAAGCCGCTCGCTTTGGTCGCTGCCGCTTTGGCATTTACCCTCGTCGGCTGCAACGATGAGAAGCCTGAGCGCGGTATCCGCGTGCTGACTGATATGTACATCACTCCGGCCTACGATGGTCAGGATGCGTGGGTCACCCCCGACGGCACGACCCACGTGCCGATGGCGATGTCGCCGGTGGCGGGCACGGTGCCGCGCAGTGGGCCATCCTACATGCTGGCAGCCAACGATTGGGCTAGAGCCAAGGAGTTGGTCAATCCGCTCACCCCCACGCCAGAAGTGCTGCGCTCTGGTCAGCGCGACTTCGAGATCAACTGCACGATTTGCCATGGTCGCGACGGCATCGCCGCGCATGCCGCGATGGCCCCTTACTTCAGTGGTATCCCCTCGGTGGCGGGCGAGACGTACAACAACCTCAGCGATGGCGAGGTCCAGCACATCATCGCCCGCGGCCGTAATAATCGCATGCCTGACTTTATTGCCCAGCTTGATCAGAACCGTCGCTGGGCGGTGGTCGTCTACCTGCGTGCCCTGCAGCAGGCCTCAGTCGCCACTGCCAAGGGCGGGGACGACCTCAAGTCACTGCTCGCCGATCCCGCCGGCGCGGCCTTCGTGCCGCCGCCCAAACCTCGTCCGGAATATGAAGCGGTCGAATGGGTCCAGCCACCCGGAGCCAAGCCGTGAGCCTTTCATCTGATCCTGGCCGCTGTGATCGCATCGAGGTCCCGGCCCCGCTTCTCACGCCCCGGCTCTCGGGCATTGGCGGAGTCTTGCTGGTCGTCGGCGTGATCGCCTTTACCGCGCTGCTGTTCACTGAACCGGTGCGGGCTTGGGCAAGTCTGTTGGGTGGGGCTCTGCTGCCTGCCTGGGTAGGAATCGGCGCCCTCGGCTTCCTCGCCATGCATCAACTCGGCGGCGCCAAGTGGACCGCTCCGGTACGGCGGATCATGGAAGGCTGGACGAGCGGCATCCCGCTGGTCCTGGTCGCAGTGATTGCGTTGGCGGCTTTCGGCGCGAGCCATCTGTACCCCTGGTTTGGAGCAACCGGAGAAGCCCATCACGCCCAGTTCGCCACCGCTTCAAAAGCGGCCTGGTTCACTCCGACCCGTTGGATCGCCACCACGCTCTTCGCCGTGCTCATCTGGATCGTTTTGCGCGCTGCTGTGGTCGGTGGCTCGGGGCGTTGGCCAAAACTGGCGGTCGCGGTCCTGATCTTGGGCGGCTACAGTTTTGCCATGTTCACTTGGGACACGGTGCTCGCCCTCGATACCCGCTTCGTTTCGGCGATGGCAGGATTCTATGCCTTCACCGGCGGTCTGCAGATGTTTCTCGCCCTGACCATCCTGACCGCTGTGTGGATGGCCAATGGACCGCTCAAAGGTGTGATCCGCAGCCATACTCTCCACGATCTGGGCACTTGGACGATCGGCATGGCCTGCTTCTGGGCCTACATCGCTTTCGCCCAGTACCTGATCATCGCTTTTGCGGGGATGGATAACGAGACTGCGTTTATGCTGCGCCGTACCCAACATGAGTGGATGGCGCTCCTGGTGATCGAGTCGGTGCTCAGATTTCCGGTGCCGTTCCTGCTCTTGATCAGCCAGTCGACCCGGACCAAGCCCTGGGCTTTGATTCTGGCGGCAGCATCAATCCTTCTCGGCGGCGCCCTGGATGTGACTTGGCTGGTCGCTCCGCAGTTCAATCCTGAGGGTTTTGCTGCTCTCGCCATCCTGCCAGAGCTGGCGGTAATTGCCGGTTTCGCCGGTGGAACGCTGTTGCTCGCGCTGCGCTTCTGGCGCCGTCATGGCATCCTTGCGCATCAGGACCCCGACCTCCTCCCGGTCGTTAACGCCGAGCACCTGCACTGACATGGATAACCACGGCCACGATCACAGCGGCGCTCCTGAGCCCCGCGAATTCTCCAACCCGATCCTGTGGACGGTTGGCTTAGTCGCCATCATGGGCGCCCTCGCCTGGGTGTTCTTTCACTACCTCCAAGTTGGCGGTCACCATGTCATCGGCGAACCGAAATTTGCCATGCCAAGTAAGGGCGTAGCTGGTCCCGATCACGCTGCCCTGATTGCCAATCGCAGTCCCGAGGTGCTTGATCGCGGTGAAATCGTGTACAGCAAGAACTGCGCCTCCTGCCATGGTCCCAATGGCGACTCGAACCCGTCAGGAACCAAGCCCGAACCCAGACACTTCCGGACCGAAGGGATGAAAAGTCCCCTCGGCGATGGCCCTTATGCCTGGTACAAAGTGCTCACTGAAGGCTATGGCGCGGCGATGCCAGCCTTCCGCAGTCTGCCTCCTGCCGATCGCTATGCGGTGAGCCATTTCATCCGCGAGCGCTGGATCAAGCCGGCGAATGCCCCGTTCTATGCCGACAAGGACAAGGATGAGGTCGCTAAGCAGATTCCTGCCGCTGGCAGTGCCGGGGCAAGCGAGGCCAAGATTGATGTCGCGAAGATTGTCCCCCCGCCCGCCGTCTATACGGTCATGGCACGCAGTGCAGCCGCCGATGCACCGAACCGGTCGGCCACGGCTGCTTGGCTAGACAAGGCCAATGACGGTGCTGATCAGGTTGAGGCGCCCCTGATGGAGCGACTGAACGAGCTCGCCCGTCATCGCCCCGGCGATGCAGATCGTCTGCTTGCCCTGGCTCGGGGCGGCACAGTCGACGAAGTTGCCAAGGCGCTGGCTGCCAGTCCCGATCCGGTCCTTGCCCTGGCACGGGCTGCTGACCTCAACCGCCTGGCTGCCCGGCTCATCGCCGCTGCGTCTGTGAAGGGATGATTGATGATGTCGAAGGCCATGCTCACCGCACTTCTGCTCTGGTTCACCTGCGTCCTCGGCGCGGTTGATCAGGTCGCGCCACTTAGCGCGGCTACCACCGCATCGGCACCGTCCGCCGAACTGACCGTCGATCAGGCAGTCGCGCTGTTTAATCCAGATATCTTCGCGCTTAGGGAAGGCACCAAGAAGCCGGTCCACCTGATTACCGATGCGTTCTTTACTCCTGCTTCCGACATCGCTCGCGAGGTCTCGCACAATACCCTGTTCAACACCCTGGTCTTCCTGCCCTTCCTGATTCTCCCGCAGGTACTCCTCGTCTACATCATCTTCCGCTTTCGTAAGCGTGAAGACGGGCGCAAGCCGGCGACCTTCAGGGGCAATCACATGCTCGAAATAGTGTGGACGGCGATTCCGATTCTGGCTCTGGTCGTGGTCAGCGTTCCAGTGTGGCATTTACTCTGGAAGATGGAGCTGCCGCCTAAGGATCAGGATAAGGCGTTGACCATTGAGGTGCGCGGCAAGTCCTTCGCCTGGGATTACAATTACTTTAACGACGGCATTGCGATCGGCCAAGATGTCACCGGCGCGCAGGAGCCACTGATCATCGAGAAGGGCCGCGTGGTGATCCTTAACATCACCTCGAATGACGTGAATCATGCGTGGTGGGTGCCGTCCTTCGGGGTCAAAAAGGACGCAATCATCGGGCGCTACACCAACACTTGGTTCACGCCTGATACCTTGGGCGTGTTCAAGGGCCAATGTGCTGAGCTCTGTGGCGTCGGCCATGGCATTATGTTCATCAGCTCGGTCGTGGTCGAACCCAAGCAGTACCAGCTATGGGCTGATCTTCAGCATCGCCGCGCAGCGACGACCAAGACCTGGAACGCGATTCGTCCCGGTGGCGATGCCCAGCCCGCCGAGCTCACCGAAGCGGTCAATGCCTATCTGGCCAAGGACAATAGCGAGGTTGCTCGCTGGGCTCTACGCTTCTGGATCGCAAATCATCTCGAAAGTATATGCCGCAAGCCGCCCAAGGGCTTTGACGGGATCACCATCCGCGCGGCGGTTGCCCCTATCCGCGACCGTCTCGATCACGCCCTTGCCGCCCTCTGAGGTCACATGACGCAGCTTACGCCGCAACGCTACACCGGGGTGATGGACTGGCTTACCACCGTCGATCACAAGAAGATCGGCCTGATGTATATTTGGTTTGTTCTCTTTATGGCGATCGTTGGCGGCGCCCTGGCCGGAGCTATCCGCGTTCAGCTCGCCACCCCGGGTGCGGTATGGGAGTCGGTCCAGGCGGCCCAGCTCGCTGGCACCGCGATGCCCTACAGCCTGTTCAGCGAGAACCGCGATTTGTACAACCAGATGGTCACGATGCATGCCTCGGTGATGATCTTCTTCGTACTGATTCCCGGCTTTGTCGGCTTTGCCAACTATATTGTGCCACTGATGATCGGTGCTCGCGATATGACCTTCCCGAAAATGAATGCTTTCGGGTTTTGGCTGCTGATACCTTCGGCGACTTTAATGATGGCGAGCTTCTTTGTCCAGGGTGGCGCGGCGGCGAGCGGTTGGACGGCCTATCCGCCCCTATCGCTGGTCGGCGCGGGCTCCAATCCGGGTCAGGACATGTGGATTCTCGGCGTCCATCTTGCCGGCATGTCGACCATTCTCGCCTCGATCAATTTCATCGTCACCATCGCCAATATGCGCGCGCCGGGCATGACCTGGGGCAAGCTACCGCTATTCGTGTGGGCGACATTTTTCACCTCGGTCATTCAGCTCACCGCAACCCCAGTGCTGGCCGCTGCGGTGACCATGCTGCTGATGGATCGCAATTTCGGGACCACGTTCACGGTCGCATCACGGGGCGGTGATCCGGTCCTTTACCAGCACATCTTCTGGACTTATAGCCATCCGGCAGTGTACATCATGATCTTGCCTGGTTTCGGAGCGATCAGCCACATTGTGGCGGCATTCAGCCATAAAAAGGTGTTCGGATACACGGGCATGGTGTGGGCCATCGGAGCCATCACCGTCCTCGGTTTCACCGTGTGGGCGCACCACATGTTCTCGGTCGGCATGCCCACCTACCTGCAAGCCTGGTTCATGTACGCCTCGCTCGCCATTGCCGTGCCGACTGGCATCAAGGTGTTCTCGTGGCTGGCGACGATGTGGGGCGGCACCATTCGCTTCACTGTGCCGATGCTCTTCGCCTGTGGTTTTATTAGCATGTTTGTCTTCTCTGGCATCGGTGGCTTGATCCTGGCCATGGTCCCCACCGACATTCAGCTCACTGACACCTATTTTGTGGTCGGTCATTTCCATCTCGCGATGGTCGGCGGCTCGGTGATGCTGTTGTTCTCGATGTGCTATTTCTGGTGGCCAAAAATGACTGGCCGGACGCTCAATGAAGGCACCGGCAAGATCGTGTTCTGGCTCATGCTCATCGGGATCATCCTGGCTTTCATGCCTATGCATTTGTCCGGAATGCTCGGCATGGCTAGGCGCATTCCGGTCTACTTTGCCGATTTCATAGCACTCAACCATATTACTACGGTGGGCTATGTTTTGACCTTCGTCGCATCGATCATCTTTATCGCCCAGTTGCTGCTGAGCTACCGCAGGCCAAAGATCACCAGCAACGATCCGTGGGGCATCAACGATGTGCAGGAAAGCTTCGAATGGGCGACTACCTGTCCCCCGCCGGTCTATAACTTTGAAGTGGTTCCCCCCATTCCCGTGGCCAGTCAAACCGGCAACCACTGAAAACCAGGCATGAAACCCCAGTCTTCAGCCGACCTTGCCCGAACGCGACGCTCAGTGGCGTCCTGGCTGGGAGTGTTGTTTGTACTGGTGTTCGTGCTCAACCTAGCCGGAGGCTGGGTGCGGTTATCCGGGGCAGGGGTCGCCATCCCACATTGGCCGCTGATCGATGTTGGCGGCACACGCACCCTGTTGCCGCCCTTTACGAAGCCGGGTTGGGATGCGGTCCATGCCGCCTACCTAGACCACCAGGCCAAACTCTACGAGCGGATTGAAAAAGGTGAGCTGACCCGGGCGAATCTGGGTCGAATACCAACATCCCGCGATGAGTTCCGCGGGATGTTCCTCACCGAGTGGACCCATCGTCTGCTCGCTGCCGTGGTCGGAGTTTTAGCCGCTGCTTGCCTGACTACCGTGTTGCGCCGAGCAGAACTGCGGCATTCGGTCGGGGTTCCCTTCAGCGCGGCCTGTGGGCTGATCGTCATGCAGGCGGTGATCGGGGGTATGCTGGTCGAGCAAGGCACCAATACCCGCTGGTTGTTTCTGCATCAGGGCAACGCCGGCTTGATCATGGGTTGCCTGCTCTGGTCGATGTTGCGACTGCTGAATCCAATTGGCGTTTTATCCGTTCCGCGGCGGCCCTGGCTAGTTGCCGGTCTTGCGGTGGCTCTGGTGTGGACCTGGTCGCAACTGCTTAGCGGTGCGCTGGTGTCCTCCAGTCGGCACCTCGTCCCTAGTGATCTTTCGGTGCCGTTGTTCGCTCAGACCTGGGTCAATGAGGCGGGGCTGGCCTGGAATCTTCTCCAGAATCCACGCCTGCACCAATGGGCGCATCGTT
>Ga0105046_10013248_pt1 | contig 12776 bp, 15 predicted proteins | sample MAT03_FD_78385 | JGI IMG/M metagenome (GOLD analysis project Ga0105046, IMG submission 78385) | Freshwater microbial communities from Lake Fryxell liftoff mats and glacier meltwater in Antarctica - MAT-03 (megahit assembly) | ecosystem: Environmental > Aquatic > Freshwater > Ice > Liftoff... | reverse complement strand
CGGCCCGCCAGTCGCGATATGCTGATGCACCCGGGTCACCGGCACCACCGGCACGTCGCGCAGCATCTGCAGATCGGCGGTCATCGCGCCTCAACCCTGCAACGGCGGCACACCCGCCGCCGCGAAACAACCCCGCGCCGCCGGACGCTGCGCGATGCTGCGAATGGTTTGCACCGTCAGCGTTCCCGCCTCGACCCCCACATCGCGGGCCAATCCCTGAATCTCGGCCCCGCTCGCAGCGTCCAGAATGCAGGCGGTGGCAGATTGCGCGGGCCCCGCCGGCATGTCGCGGTTGACCACGGGCGTCACAACCGATTCTGCCGCCCGCCGCATCGCCTTGTCGGCCACTTCTTGCGGATCGCAGGCCGCCAGCACCAACAACGCCGCCCCGGCCATCCAGATCCGCGCCATCACCCTGCGGCCTTGGGGGAGGTCGCAAGGCAATCCCCGACGCCCGGTCGCACCGCCACACCGCGCACAAAACCGCGCAGCGTGTCCGGCTGCTTGGCCATTTCGGAATTCGGCAGCGACAAGACCTCGCCAACCGTCATTCCCTTGAGAATGCAGGTCGTCGCGGCATCGTTTTCAACGCCGGGCTGGTCCTCGGCCATGACCGGGGCGATCAACTCCCGACTGACCTTGCGCGACTCGCCATAAACGATGGTGGCCGGGGCACAGCCTTGCACCGAAACTGCCGCTGCCGCGATTGCAATCCATACTTTACTCATCAATACACCCTTGCTTTTGGAGCTATCTTCTTCATGTCGATCCCGCCCTGTTCCGCGGTGGTCAGCGGGTCCAGATGGACGGGCCTGGTGTCCAGACGCACCTTCGCATCATCTACATAGGCCAGTGAGTGGACCCGCCAGTTCACATCGTCGCGGCTCGGGTAATCTTCATGGGCATGTGCCCCGCGCGATTCCTTGCGCGCCTCTGCAGCAACAATAGTCGCCAGCGCATTCGGCATCAAGTTCTGCAATTCCAGCGTTTCCATCAGGTCGCTGTTCCAGATCATGCTGCGGTCGGTGACGTGGATATCGGCCATCCGTTCGGCCAGTGCTGTCATCTTGACCACGCCTTCGGCCAGCGTCTTGTCGGTGCGGAACACCGCCGCATCGGCCTGCATCGTCTTTTGCAGGTCCAGCCGCAGCACCGCCGTCGGCACAGCCCCCGCCGCATGGCGCGTAAAGTCGAACCGCGCCAGCGCACGGTCCACCTCGGCCCTGTTCACCGGGGCGGGCGGCGTTTTGGGGTCCACCACTTCGCCCGCCTTGATCGCCGCTGCCCGCCCGAACACCACAAGGTCGATCAGCGAGTTCGATCCCAGCCGGTTCGCGCCATGGACCGAGGCACAGCCCGCCTCGCCCACCGCCATCAGCCCCGGAAAGATCGTGTCCGGCGCACCGGGCTGGGGGTTCAGCACTTCGCCCCAATAGTTGGTGGGGATGCCCCCCATGTTGTAATGCACCGTCGGGATGACCGGGATCGGCTCTTTCAACAGATCGACCCCTGCGAAAATCCGCGCGGATTCGGTGATGCCGGGCAAGCGCAGTTCCAGCGTTTCGCGCGGCAGATGGTTCAGGTTCAGGTGGATGTGGTCCTTGTTCGGCCCCACGCCCCGCCCTTCGCGAATCTCGATGGTCATGCAGCGCGACACCACATCGCGCGACGCGAGGTCCTTGTAGGTCGGCGCATAGCGTTCCATGAACCGCTCGCCTTCCGAGTTGGTCAGATAGCCGCCCTCGCCCCGCGCGCCCTCGGTGATCAGACAGCCCGAACCATAGATACCGGTCGGGTGAAACTGCACGAACTCCATGTCCTGCAACGAAAGCCCCGCCCGTGCCACCATCCCGCCGCCATCGCCGGTACAGGTGTGGGCAGAGGTTGCACTGAAATAGGCACGCCCGTAACCCCCCGTCGCCAGCACCACCATCTTGGCGTTGAACACATGGATCGAGCCATCGTCCAGCTTCCACGCGACCACCCCGGTGCAGGCCCCATCGGTGATGATCAGGTCCAGCGCAAAGTATTCGATGTAGAATTCCGCGTTGTTCTTCAGGCTTTGCCCGTACAGCGTATGCAGAATGGCATGTCCCGTGCGGTCCGCCGCCGCACAAGTTCGCTGCACCGGTGGGCCTTCGCCATACTCGGTGGTGTGGCCGCCAAACGGGCGCTGATAGATCCGGCCATCCTCGGTGCGCGAAAACGGCACGCCGTAATGCTCCAGCTCATACACCGCCTTTGGCGCCTCGCGCGCCAGATACTCCATCGCGTCGGTGTCGCCCAGCCAGTCCGACCCCTTGACGGTGTCGTACATGTGCCATTGCCAGCTGTCCGGCCCCATGTTGCCCAGACTGGCTGCAATCCCGCCCTGTGCGGCCACCGTGTGGCTGCGGGTCGGAAACACCTTGGTCACGCAGGCGGTGCGCAACCCCTGCTCGGCCATGCCCAAAGTTGCGCGCAAGCCCGCACCTCCGGCCCCCACGACCACCACATCGTAGTCATGTACTTCATACGGATACGCCGTCATGTCTGCCCCTTACAGCGCGATGCGGACCAGAGCGAACAGCCCGGTCGCCGCAACCACCGTTGCCAAAGAAATCACGAAGATGATCAACATCTTGCGCGCCGTGCCATGGGCGTAATCCTCGATCAGAACCGTGGCCCCCATCGCAAAGTGCCGCATCCCGATCACCAAAACCAATGCCGTCAGGATCGCCGGGAAAGGCCGCGCAAAGCTTTCGACGACCGTGGCCTGATCCGACCCCAACGCGCTGCCGAAGACATAGACCCAGACCGGCACAAGGAAAGCGAGGCCCACCGAACTGACCGTCATCGACCAGTGATGCGCGGTGCCGGTATGGGACGCCCCACGCCCCACCGCCCGCTTGCGCGCCGTAAGATACCGCATGCCCGTGCCCCCTCAGACGATCAGAATGGTGATAAGGGTCAGAACCACCGACCCGCCGATGCAGCCCCAGCCCAGCTTTTCCGCCGTGCCGATGTCCAACCCGTGCCCCGCATCGAAATACAGGTGCCGCAGGCCCGCCAGATAGTGATACCACACCGCCCATAACGACGCGGTGAACACCAGATCGCCGAACCAGCTTGTCGCGACCGCGTTCGCCACCGCAAAAGACGCAGGCGTGCTCGCCGCCGCCAGCAACCACCACACCGCCAGCACGATGCCGACAATCAGTGCGTTTCCGGTGATCCGCGTCAGAATCGAGGTGATCGAGGTCAGTTGCGGGCGATAAATCTGCAGATGGGGCGATAAGGGCCGCTCGACCCGCTTGACGTCTGCCATGTCGCTTTCCTTTTCGCTGACGGCGGCTTGGACCGCGAGACCCAGCCACAACATTTCGCTGCTGTGTTCATAGCGCAGATTCGGAGCGTGTCACGCGAACAATAGCCGCAGCGCAGCAAACGGCGCACGAACGAACGAGGTTTCCGGTGTCTGTGATCACAAGCATGTTCGGGTGAACGCAGAATTTCCAGGGCGGCTAGCGCGACAAAAACGTCGTGTCCCATGACAGGCTGGCGCCGAAATAGTGGTCCACATACTCGGTGCCGTTGTAATAGCGCAGATCGAACACCGATTCCTCGCCGATGGCATAGCCTGCGCCGAAATCCCATTCCTGTTGGTCCGGCGCGTCTTCCACACCATAAGTGCCATAGTTGGCCGAGACCGTTATCCTGTCGCTCAAGGCTAAGGCCGCACCGACATAGGCGTCGATCAGCGGGTAGTCGGGATAATAGAACAGATCGAAACTGGTCGAGAATTGCTCGGTGAATTGATACTCCACCCCCGCATCGACGACCGTGTAGTCGCCCGTATCGTTGAAATAGGTCCGCCGCGTCAGATCGACATAGTAGCTCAGGCCACCTGCGGTCTGTGCGCGGTAACCGACATAGACATCGGCCTTGTCGGACAATTCGTCGCTGGATTTCTCGGCCCAGAGACCGGCGAAGAACCCGGACTTTTCAACTTCGACATAGGCGTTGATGTCGGTCTTGTTGTCGCTGCCCGCACCGTTGGGTGCCAGTTCGAATTCCAGCGCCGCCCCGCCATAGACGTAGAGATCCTGAGAAAGGGCGGCACTTGCCGGCAAAACCGCCGCAACAAGACCGGAAAGGATGATTTTGCGCATTCGGTTCCTCACAAGGCGGGTTGGTTCAAGTTAGCCACAGATCGGCCCGAACGAAAATCCGGCGAACGTGCAAATCGCGCCACTGTGGCCCGCAGAACCCGCACCCCCACCCGAGCCCAGCGGTGCGTGACATCACGCACCCTACGCCTCGCCCAGCTTCACCTCTGACGAATAGGCGCCGGGCACCTCCTTGACCATGGCCTGCCCGCAGCGCATCACCCCCCGGCCCGCATCGAACGCATAGACCGGGGCGCCGTGCAGGACCCAGCCCTTGGACAGCGCCGCCGACACCTTGTGGCAGAAGGCAGACGTGTCATCGTCGGACAGAAACCGGTACAGCTTCACCGCCCTACCCCCACGGCTGCACGCCCAGCCAGTTGTGAATGGCCATCACCACCCCGACCACGACCAGGGTCGCTATGACGGCGGTGAACTCCTTGCGGACCGGGCCTTTGGGCGGCGGGGTCCAGACCGGGACGGCCTTGTTGATCACGATCACCTCGACCACCGCCCAGGCCAGCATGCTGCCAAACAGCACGATCGCCGCGACTTCGCCGTTCACCAGCAGATGCGCTATGGCCCAGATCTTGACCGCCGTCAGTTGCGGGTGCCTGATCTTGCGGGCGATCCAGGTTTTCGCGCCCGACGCGGCATAGAGGTAGAAGGCCAGGATCATCAGCGTGTTGTTGACATGGGTCAGGAACGCAGGCGGCGTCCAGACCGGCCAGAACTCTGCCCCACGATAGCCGATGACGATCAGCACAAGGGCTGCGACCAGAGCAATGGCAATCGGGGCCTTGCCCTTGTCCCCCAGCGCGGCACGACGGTCGGGGGAGAGCCGCTTGAACAGATGAGCCCCCACCCACAAAAGGATACCGAGGATCAGAAGGGTCATCATAAGGAACTGATAGGTCATCGTGTCGTGCCTCTTGCAAGTGAGCCGCAACACCTTGGCCAAGCCGTGGCCCGCGCATGTCGCGCATCAAACATAGGCAGATTAGCCGCGATCTTTCCATCCACAACCGCCACAGCGCGGCTCCGCGCGCGCCGTTAACCGGTTTTGCGCAAATCGGGGCGCAGGCTGATCCCAGCCGCACTTGCGGCCTCCCCAGCAGAGGCTTGGCCCCAAGCCCGGAAAGGCAGACCATGACCCGAATGTTCCTTGCCCTGTCGCTCGGCCTTGCCGGGATGGGTTTTGCCGCACAGGCGGTTCAGTCCCAGACCCAGCCCCAGCCCCAGAACCAGCCCCAGAACTGCGGCCAACGCCCGATGGTGGTCGAGATGCTGACCGGAAAATACGGCGAAACCCGGCGCGGCATGGGAATGGCCGCGAACAACACGGTGATGGAGATTTATGCCAGCACCGAGACCGGCACCTGGACAATCACGATCACCCTCCCCGACGGGATGACCTGCCTTGTGGGCTCCGGTCAAGGGTTCGAACCGATGGCCGAAGAGTTGCCCGCCAAAGGCGACCCGGCCTGAGGCAACGCTGCGGCCCAGCGCACCGCCCCCGACCAGGCCACCCGCGCGGGCCAAATCGTAGGGTGCGTGATTTCACGCATCGCTCCGCAACCGCCACGACATCAATCCAACCCGCCACCCCGTCCCGGATCAGCTCGGCCGACACTGGCAGCAGCGCCCGACGAGCCGGAAAAACAGCGCCTCGGGCAGCACCCGGACCAGACGCATGCCGATGAACACAGCCAGAACGGCGGCGGGGATCGGAACCGCCGCCACTTGCAGGTTTTTCAGGCTCGGCTGCCCCAGCAGCAAGCTCTGCCCTTTTTCGCCCCAGCACCCCCCCTTGGCCCGGATCAGCAGAGAAAGCGCCCCCAGCGTCGCACGAACGGCACCCTTGCGCGGCGGGGGGTTTTAGGCATAGGCAAAGGTCAATCTCAACCGACACGAGGATCAAACCATGGCCAGACCCAGGATTGCGCTGATCGGCGCGGGGCAGATCGGCGGCACGCTCGCCCATCTGGCCGCGATCAAGGAACTTGGCGACGTCATTCTGTTCGACATCGCCGAAGGCATGCCGCAGGGCAAATCGCTGGACATCGCCCAATCCGGCCCGTCTGAAGGGTTCGACGCCAGCATGAAAGGCACCAATTCCTATGCCGACATTGCCGGGGCAGATGTCTGCATCGTCACCGCCGGTGTTCCGCGCAAACCGGGGATGAACCGCGACGACCTGCTGGGCATCAACCTCAAGGTGATGAAAGCGGTCGGCGAAGGTCTGAAGGCGCACGCGCCGGGCGCCTTTGTCATCTGCATCACCAACCCGCTGGACGCCATGGTCTGGGCGCTGCGCGAATTTTCCGGCCTGCCGCATCACATGGTGGTCGGCATGGCGGGGGTGCTGGATTCGGCCCGCTTCCGCCATTTCCTGAGCCTTGAGTTCAACGTCTCGATGCGCGACGTGACGGCCTTTGTACTGGGCGGCCACGGCGACACCATGGTTCCCCTGACCCGCTATTCCACAGTCGGCGGCGTGCCGTTGCCGGACCTCGTGGCGATGGGCTGGACGACGCAGGAAAAGCTGGATGCCATCGTGCAGCGCACCCGCGACGGCGGGGCCGAGATCGTCGGCCTGCTGAAAACCGGCTCGGCCTTCTATGCTCCCGCCACCTCTGCCATCGAAATGGCCGAGGCGTTCCTGAAAGATCAGAAACGTCTGCTGCCCTGTGCGGCTTACGTCGATGGGCATTTCGGCCTGACCGGCATGTATGTCGGCGTCCCCACCATCATCGGCGCGGGCGGGATCGAGCGGATCGTGAACATCGCGTTGAATCAGGCCGAACAGGCAATGTTCGACAAATCGGTCGATGCAGTCCAAGGCCTGCTGGCGGCTTGCAAGGCCATCGACCCATCGCTGCCATGACTTCAAGGCGCGGGCGGATCAGCCCGCGCCCCCCCAGATGCCATAGGTCTTTTTCAGGTATTGCGCACAGGCAAGGTTCGCCGCGCGCCGCCCCTGACCCTCGACCTTGATCGCGTACAGCGGTTGCAGCGACGACACCGACACGATCAGGCGGCTTTGCGTCTTGCCCGCCACCGCCCAGATCGGGACCCCCCGCCGCGCCATCATCCCCGACAGCCAGATGTCATCGACCGACCACATGACCGGCGGAATACCAAAGGCGTCCTCGTCCAGAAAATCGGGCCGGATCGCCACGCCGCAAAACCCCTCGGCAATATCGGCATAGCCCGCGCGCCGGACGAACCGGCATTGCGGCCACAGCACCAAAGCCGCCGGATCGCGGCGTGGCCGTTCCGACCACAGCCGCCGCACCTGCCACCACGCCTGTTCGCGCTGGATCGGCGCGGCGATGACGCGCGGCTGTGGCTTGGGGTCGTAGTCGGGCAGGGTCAGACTGATTACGCTGCGACTGCTTGAAGTCACCGCCGCGTCGGGATGCGCCGCCCGCGCCTTCAACAGCCGCGCCGACCAGCCCGGCAGATAGAAATGGTCATCGTCGCAATACAGAATGTCCACCGCCTGACCGCGCAGATCGCGCGCCGCGTACAAAACCTTGGTGGCAGGCCCCAGATCGTCGTCGACCTGCACGATGGTCACGCCGTCCGGCACCTGTGGCAGGTCCCCGCCATAGCCCGGAAACCGCCGATAGCTGCGCGGCACATACAGCCTGATCGACTCGGCCCGCACCTTCTGCGCCAGAAGCGAGGCCAGCACCGGCCCGATCTGCCCAAAGCGCGGCGGAATGGTCGACAGGCTGATGATGTGGCGCATCGCATCTCCCCATGGGTAAGGCAACCTAGCGACCCGCAGCCCCGATGAAAACCACCCAAAGGTCAGGGATACCGCCCCTTACGGGACTGGACGCCAGACCCCTGCCCCGTCACAATGGCCTCATCGGACCGATTTTTTTTCACCTGACCGGAGGTTTCATGCGCATTTCATTCGCCTTTCTTGCCCTCGCCCTGACGTTGGGCACCCCCGCCCTGTCGCAAACCAGCCTGACCGCAGAAATCGCGGCAACCGGGCTGACCGCGACCGAGGCCCGGCTTGCCGCCCTGCCCAGCCCCACCGATGCCGACCGCTTTGCCTTGGGCGGCGTGCGGTTTCTGGCCACCGTCGAAGGCGCATTGCAAAAACGCTGGGCGGCGGGGCTGACGGATCGCACCGCGATGATGCCCTTCCTGCGCCTGCCGATCAGCGAAAACCCGGCCCCCCGCTTTTACCCCGGCGTCATCACCGCCCTGTTCCGCGATGTAAGCCTTGGCATGAACGCCGCCCGTGAACCCCTGTCGCAAATCCCGGATGCCGCCGACTTCGGGCTTCAGATCAACCTCGCCGACCTGTGGTTCGACATCAACGCCAATACGACCCGCGACCCCGGCGAAGACCTGATGGACGTGGCAGGTCCGATGATCCTCGGCTGGCGCTGGGCCGACCGCGACCCCGCCACCCCCGCCCCGGTGATCCGCTTCGACGCCGCCGATGCCGCATGGCTGTCGGCCTATACTCACCTGCTGGCCGGTCTGTCCGACGTCGTCCTCGCCTATGACCCCACCGCCGCCATAACGAAAGTGACCGAAACCCGCGCCGCCCTGCTGGCCCTGCAAAGCCTGCCGTCCAATACCGATGACTACGGCTATGATGCCCAATTCGGCGAATGGATCGACGTCGCCTATGTGGTGATCGACGCCCTGAACCAACAACCCGACGCCGCCCGCGCCGCCTCGGCCCAGGCGCATCTGCGGGCGATGGTGGCCGACAACCGCGCCTTCTGGACGCGGGTCGCGACCGAGACGGACAACGCCGCCGAATGGCTGCCAAACGATGCCCAGACCTCGGCGCTGGGGCTGGTCCTGCCGCCCGGCACGGGGGCCGCCTGGCTGGCCGTGCTGACCGATCTGGAGGCGATCCTGAACGGCGATCTGCTGATCCCCTATTGGAAACTCGATGCCGGCGCAGGCGTCAATGTCGGGGCGATGTTCACCGATCCCCGCCCGATCGACCTTGCCGGCTGGATCCAGGGCACCGACGCCCTGCCCTATCTGCAACGCGGGCAACTGGCCGACGGGGCCAGCCTTGACGCATTCAACGGGCTGGTCGAGGGCGAAGCGATGCTGTTTTCGGTGTTTCTGAACTGATCCGGCACGATCCGCCGGGTTCCACCCCCGCACATGAAACTCTTTGTGATCACAAATTTTTTTCACGTGATCACAAATGTCGCTTTTCCGGCAGACCGGCTGACTTGGTGATTTGAAGTCAGTTGAATCCATGTCATCAGGCTGCCAACTTCGCATGCGATGACGCAGCATACCATCAAGGACGCGGATACCCGATGAACATTCACGAATATCAGGCCAAGGCATTGCTGCGCAGCTACGGTATCCCGGTGTCGGATGGCCGCTCGGTCATGCGCGCCGAAGAAGCCAAAACTGCGGCGGGCGAACTTGACGGCCCGCTCTGGGTGGTCAAGGCGCAGATCCACGCCGGGGGGCGCGGCAAGGGCCGCTTCAAGGAACCCGAAGCGGGCGAGAAAGGCGGCGTCCGTCTGGCCCGCTCGGTCGGCGAAGCTGCCGAATTCGCGCGCCAGATGCTGGGCCGCACCCTCGTCACCGTGCAGACCGGCCCCGCCGGCAAACAGGTCAACCGCATCTACATCGAAGACGGCAGCGACATCGACCGCGAGTTTTACCTCGCCATGCTGATCGACCGCAAGACCAGCCGCATCTCCATCGTCTGCTCGACCGAAGGCGGCATGAACATCGAGGATGTCGCCCACGACACGCCCGAGAAAATCCTGACCTTCGACGTCGATCCCGCCGCCGGATTTTCCGAATACCACGGCCGCCGCGTCGCCTTCTCGCTGGGACTGCACGGCAACCAGATCAAGCAATGCGTCGGCATCGTGAAGACGCTGTACAAGATGTTCGTCGAAAAAGACATCGAGATGCTGGAAATCAACCCCCTCGTGGTGATGACCGACGGCAACCTCAAACTGCTGGACGCCAAAATGTCCTTCGACGGCAACGCGATCTACCGCCACCCCGACATCGCCGCCCTGCGCGACGAGACCGAAGAAGACCCCAAGGAACTCGCCGCGTCCAAGTTCGACCTGAACTACATCGCGCTTGACGGCGAAATCGGCTGCATGGTCAACGGCGCGGGCCTCGCGATGGCCACGATGGACATCATCAAGCTCTACGGCGCCGAACCCGCCAACTTCCTTGACGTCGGCGGTGGCGCCACCAGGGAAAAAGTGACCGAAGCGTTCAAGATCATCACCTCCGACCCGCAGGTCAAAGGCATCCTCGTCAACATCTTCGGCGGCATCATGCGCTGCGACATCATCGCCGAAGGCATCATCGCGGCGGTCAAGGAGGTGGGCCTGAAAGTACCGCTGGTGGTCCGGCTGGAAGGCACCAACGTCGATCTGGGCAAGGACATCATCCGCAAATCGGGGCTGGACGTGATCGCTGCCGACGATCTGAAGGATGGGGCGGAAAAGATCGTGAAGGCCGTCAAAGGATAATTGCAGGGCGGGGCTGATCCCGCCGTAGTGTCACATCAATGGCGGCGTAAACCCTGCCCTACAGAGAAACACGATGTCCGTCCCCGTCAATCACAACACCCGCGCATTTCGGCTCGCCGGGCACCTTCCATTCAACACCGCGAACATTGTGGACAACTGCCGCCAGCCTTGCAACTCTGACTGCTCCCCGCAGCGCCCGCGGGCGCATTTGAAAGGAGCCTTCCTTGTCCCGTAAACTCGATTTCATCGTCGCAGGCGTTGCCCGCACCGGCACCACCGCAATTGCCCGTTACCTGTCGGCCATCGAAACCTGTCATTGCGGCGTGGAATTGTTCTCGCCCAACGAGGATCACAGCGAACTTTTGGCCCCGGACTGTTTCACCGAACTGTCAGACCCGGCCAACGCCAACCGCGCCCGTGCGGCCAAACCGCGCCACGCCGCCTATTCGCTGGGCGAGTTGCAACGCAAGGGCAACAGGATCACCGTCTGGGGCAACAAGACCCCCAACTACTTTCATCGCCTGCAAGGGATCATGGACGAACTGGCAGGCGGCAAGGGGATTCTGGCGTGGCGCAAGGTGCGCGAGACCGCGATGTCGTTTCAGCGCCGCTCGACCAACCCGAATGACAACTTCTTTGACGGCCGCAACGGGCTTTATGCCGCGCTCGACATGATGCTGATCACTCGCGTCGTGGTGGGCCTGACCGACCATGACCTGATGATCGTGCCCAACGGCCATCTGGTGGCCGATTGGGAAGGCTCGATGCGCACCGTCGCCACCTATATCGCCCCTGATGCGCCTGTGGTCTTTGAAAACATGGTCGTCGAAGACCTGAACGCAGCCAAAGACCGCAAGACCGAAACCCGCGAGGCGTCGGACATCGAACTGACGCGGGTTGACGAGATTGCCGTCAGATTCGTGGAAAAATCCGGTCTGGACACCCTGTTCGACCGCCCCGGCCCCTTTCTGCTGTCAAAGGTCAGATCAGACCTGATTGCCGTGCTTAATGAACTACCCCCCAACCTGCTGCGGTTTGCCGAATTGCGCAGCGCAGCACATTCCAACCCCGCCGTCGCGGAATACTTCCCGAAATGGCAGAAGCACGCGCAGTCCGTTCTGGACAGCATCCCGAAATCCCGCCTCAAAGACCCCGCAGCGCCGCGCCAAGCGCGCAGCGCCAAGCCCTAAGGAACCCCCATGTCCGTCCTCGTCAATTCCAACACCCGCGTCATCTGTCAGGGCTTCACCGGATCGCAGGGCACCTTCCATTCCGAACAGGCCATCGCTTACGGCACGAAAATGGTCGGCGGCGTCACCCCCGGCAAGGGGGGCGGCATTCATCTCGACCTGCCGATCTTCGACTCGGTCCACGAGGCCCGCGCCGCAACCCACGCCAACGCCTCGGTGATCTACGTTCCGCCCCCCTTCGCCGCCGACTCCATTCTTGAGGCGATCGACGCCGAGATGGAGCTGATCGTCTGCATCACCGAAGGCATCCCGGTGCTGGACATGATGAAGGTCAAACGCGCGCTGCAGGGGTCGAAATCCCGCCTGATCGGGCCGAACTGCCCCGGCGTGATGACACCGGGCGAATGCAAGATCGGCATCATGCCGGGCAGCATCTTTTCGCGCGGCTCGGTCGGCGTGGTGTCCCGCTCGGGCACCCTGACGTATGAGGCGGTCAAGCAGACGACGGACGTGGGCCTCGGCCAATCCAGCGCCGTAGGCATCGGCGGCGACCCGATCAAAGGCAGCGAACACATCGACATCCTCGAGATGTTCTTGGCCGACCCCGAAACCCACTCGATCATCATGATCGGCGAAATCGGCGGGGCCGCCGAAGAAGACGCCGCGCAGTTCCTCGCCGACGAACGCAAAATGGGCCGCTGGAAACCCACCGCAGGCTTCATCGCCGGCCGCACCGCCCCCACAGGCCGCCGCATGGGCCACGCCGGGGCCATCGTGTCAGGCGGCAAGGGCGACGCGGAATCCAAGATCGAGGCGATGAAATCCGCAGGCATCATCGTGGCCGACAGCCCGGCGACGCTGGGCGAGGCGGTGCTGGCCGCGATCAAGGCGTAGGGCGGGGTTCACCCCGCAACCCGGTGCGGCGG
>Ga0105046_10013247_pt1 | contig 12776 bp, 16 predicted proteins | sample MAT03_FD_78385 | JGI IMG/M metagenome (GOLD analysis project Ga0105046, IMG submission 78385) | Freshwater microbial communities from Lake Fryxell liftoff mats and glacier meltwater in Antarctica - MAT-03 (megahit assembly) | ecosystem: Environmental > Aquatic > Freshwater > Ice > Liftoff... | reverse complement strand
TTTCCCGCGTAGTCCCGGGCGGCTGTGCCTTCTGGCCGGCCCCCGGGCTCTGCCCGGACCCGGGATATTTGGGGACAGAAAATGAGCGGGCCACAAGGGGTTGTTGCTGCATCTGCCCGGATCAAGCCCGGATCGGACCAAAGGAAGTGCGCTGGATCAGAAGGCGCGCCCGGGTGGCGAGCACAGAGTCCCAGCCGATATCATCGCCGTGCAGGGATGCGCTCGCGGTGCCGTTGGCGGGGGTCACATCATGCGTCAGATCGGCCCGGGTGCCCCAACCGACCGGGGTAAAGGTCACGTCCGTTTCGGTCGCTTCCGCCTCGGGCACGCCGATCTGTCAGGCGAGGGTCAGGCGGCGACCGGGTTGTCGGGCGGTGTTGCGGGCCCAGCGGGCCGGGGTGCGATCGGGGGTGCCGTCGGGGGTGCCGTCGGGGGTGATTTCGGGGGTGACATCAGGGGTGCCGTCGGGGTTGATTTCGGTGATGGCCCCACCCGGGCCCGGCGTCACCTCGGCCCGGCGCGGCAGCTTGCCTTGGACGGCAGCTTGCCTTGGGCGGCGGACACCGAATGCGGGCTGGGCGGCCACCGGTCGCCCAAACGCTCGGCAAACAAGCAGAACGCCGCATCCGGGCGCAAGGGGACGGCCAGGGCTTTGCGGATCGGGGCGGGCATGGTGGGAGCGGCCTTTCGCATCGAGCGGGTCAGTCGGGCGGCGTGGGGTGCGCGGCCTGCGCGCGGGCGGCGCGGCCAAAGGCGGCGCGGGCGTCGTCGCAGAGATCATCCAGATAGCGGCGCAGATCGGCAACCCCTTCGGCGCGCAAGGCATAAAGCCGCCGCGCCCCGCAGGGGGTGGCAATGAGCAGACCCGCATCGGTCAGCACCCGCAGGTGCTGCGACACGGCGGGGCGGCTGATCGGCAGGCCTTGCGCCAGCGCACAGACCGCCAGCGGCCCGGCGCGCAGCCGCTCGACGATCGCGCGCCGGGTCGGGTCGGCCAGAGCCGCCATTGCAATCGCGTAAGTCATTGCTTACCGTAAGTGCAGGCTTACCGCCATGTCAACCGACCCGTTTCCTGTCCCGCCCTTGAAGCCCCCCAGACGTGCCACTAAGACTGTGGCAAGGGTTCATCCCGTACCGGACCGGAAGCGGTCCCCGACAACAAGGCAGATCACACATGCGCGACCCCGTCGAACACTACATGGACCTGGTGCCCATGGTCGTCGAGCAGACCAGCCGGGGCGAGCGCGCCTATGACATCTTTTCGCGCCTGCTCAAGGAACGGGTGATTTTCCTGTCCGGCCCGGTGCACGACGGCACCAGCCAGTTGGTGGTGGCCCAGTTGCTGCATCTGGAGGCCGAGAACCCCAAGAAGGAAATCAGCATGTATATCAACAGCCCGGGGGGTATCGTCACCTCGGGCCTGTCGATCTATGACACGATGCAGTATGTGCGGCCCAAGGTATCGACCCTGGTGATCGGCCAGGCTGCATCGATGGGATCGCTGTTGCTGACCGCTGGCGAGAAGGGGATGCGCTTCAGCCTGCCCAACAGCCGGATCATGGTGCACCAGCCCAGTGGCGGCTATCAGGGTCAGGCGACCGACATCATGATCCACGCGCGCGAGACGGAAAAGCTGAAGCGGCGGTTGAACGAGATTTACGTGCGCCATACCGGCCAGACCTATGACGTGGTCGAGGCGGGATTGGAGCGGGACAATTTCATGGGCCCCGACGAGGCCAAGGCCTGGGGCCTGATCGACGAGATTCTGACCACGCGCGACAAGCCCGACGATGCGGCCGCCGAAGGCAAGTAATCGCGAGCGCGGTTGCGGGTCGGTTTTTTTGGCGTTGTGGTCATGGATTGGCTGTCCTACTGTAACGGGACAGACCGGGAACGCGGGTGCGCGGGGCGTAGAAGTGCGCTCCGTTGGGGACCAAAGGGGTAGCCATGGCAGGCAATCAGGGCAGCGACAGCAAGAACACGCTTTACTGCAGCTTTTGCGGCAAGAGCCAGCATGAGGTGCGCAAGCTGATTGCCGGCCCGACCGTGTTCATCTGTGATGAATGCGTCGAATTGTGCATGGATATCATCCGGGAAGAGACCAAGACCTCGGGCCTGAAATCCGCCGATGGCGTGCCGACACCGCGCGAGATCTGCAATGTGCTGGACGATTACGTCATCGGCCAGGTGCACGCCAAGCGTGTGCTGGCCGTGGCCGTGCACAACCATTACAAGCGGCTGAACCATGCGCAGAAGGCCAGCGACATCGAGCTGTCCAAGTCCAACATCCTGCTGATCGGCCCGACAGGCTGTGGCAAGACGCTGCTGGCGCAGACGCTGGCGCGGATTCTGGACGTGCCCTTCACCATGGCGGACGCGACCACGCTGACCGAGGCCGGCTATGTCGGCGAGGACGTGGAAAACATCATCCTGAAACTGCTGCAGGCCAGCGAATACAATGTCGAACGCGCCCAGCGCGGTATCGTCTATATCGACGAGGTCGACAAGATCACCCGCAAGTCCGACAATCCCAGCATCACCCGCGACGTGTCGGGCGAGGGTGTGCAGCAGGCGCTGCTGAAGATCATGGAAGGCACGATTGCCTCGGTGCCGCCGCAGGGCGGGCGCAAGCATCCGCAGCAGGAATTTCTGCAGGTCGACACGACCAACATCCTGTTCATCTGCGGCGGGGCCTTTGCCGGCCTGGAAAAGATCATCGCCCAGCGCGCCAAGGGCAGCGGCATGGGCTTTCACGCCACCGTCCGCGCGCCGGACGAGCGCAACGTGGGCGAGATCTTCAAGGATCTGGAGCCGGAGGATCTGCTGAAGTTCGGCCTGATCCCGGAATTCGTCGGTCGTCTGCCGGTGATCGCCACCCTGACCGACCTGGACGAAGCCGCGCTGATCCAGATTCTGACCCAGCCCAAGAATGCGCTGGTCAAGCAGTATCAGCGCCTGTTCGAGATCGAGGATACCAAGCTGGCCTTTACCGAGGACGCGCTGAAAGCGATTGCCAAGCGCGCGGTCGAGCGCAAGACCGGCGCGCGCGGTCTGCGGTCGATCATGGAGGATATCCTGCTGGATACCATGTTCGAACTGCCGGGCCTGTCATCGGTGACCGAGGTGATGGTGAACGAAGAGGCGGTGAACCCCGGCGGCAAACCGCTGATGATCCACGCTGATCCGGCCAAGAAGCCCGCGGTGTCGGTTGGGTGACCGGGTCCGGATCAGGTCCGGTTCGGCCTATGAACCCAAGATAGGGTATTGCCGCGCGGTGGTGGCGGATGGGTGGGTTCTGGTGTCGGGGACGACGGGGACCGATCACGCAACGATGACCGTGCCGCCGGATGTGCGCGACCAGTGCCGTCTGGCGCTGGCGATCATCGGGCGGGCCCTGGCTGCGGCGGGTTGCAGCTTTGCCGATGTGCTGCGGGTGACCTATGTGTTGCCCGACCGGCGCGATTTCGAACCCTGCTGGCCGATTCTGGCCGAGGCCTTCGGTGCCAACCCGCCTGCGGCGATGATGATCGTGGCCGGGCTGATCGACCCCGCGATGAAGATCGAGATCGAGGTGACGGCGCGGGTGCCGGAGCGGGTCCCGGGGCGGGTCCCGGGGCGGGTGCCGGAGCAGGTCGCGGCACCGCTTTGACGCCTGGATCGGCGCTGGTGTGCCGGGGGGGGTGTTGCGGGTACGGGCGCTGGACCTTTGCCCCGGATTGCGGCAGAACCGCAGCGCAGGGCGGCAGGAGAAACGACCCATGGGCATCGGCAGGACCATCAAGCGCATGTTCACCTGGTGGGATGGCCAGACGTTGAACACGCAACTGTTTACCGCCCGCAAAGGCGTGCGCGTGGGGGCGGATGCGGCGGGCAATGTGTTCTATCGCACCGCCGATGACCGCCGCCGCTGGGTGATTTTCAAGGCCGCCATCGAGGCGAGCCAGATCGGCCCCGACTGGCACGGCTGGCTGCACCGCACCTGGGATCAGCCGCCGACCGAACGGCCGCTGGCGCACAAGCCCTGGGAAAAGCCGCATGAAGCCAATCTCTCCGGTAGCGAGCAGGCCTATGCGCCCGCAGGTTCGATCCGTCGCGCCGAACCAGTGGCGCGGGGCGATTACGAGGCCTGGGTTCCCAAGTGAGGGCCTGCTGATGCGCGAAAATCCGACCGAGGTCATCGTGGGGGCGGCCGTGCTGATTGCGGCGCTGGGCTTTCTGGCCTATGCAGCCCAGGCCACCGGCCTGACAGCGCCTGCCGGCACCTTGCACCTGACCGCCAGCTTTCGCTCGGTCGAAGGCGTGACGGTCGGCACAGATGTGCGCCTGGCCGGGGTCAAGATCGGCGCGGTGTCGGCCATCGCGCTGGACCCGGTCAGCTACCGCGCGCAAACGGTGCTGACCCTGGCCCAGGCGGTGCCGATCCCGGACGATTCAACCGCCATTGTCGCCAGCGAGGGCCTGCTGGGCGGCAATTTCATCGAGATCATGCCAGGCGGGTCGCTGGACAATCTGACCGAAGGGGCCGAGATCGTGGATACCCAAGGGGCGGTCAGCCTGCTCAATCTGCTGGTCAGCGTGGTGGGCGGCAGTGCGGACCCGCCCGTGCCATGATCCGGCTGGCTGCGGTGCTGCTGCTGTTGCTGGCCGGCCCGGCGCTGGCAGTGGACACCGGAACGGCCGGGCGGGGCGTGCTGCGCGTGCTGGACAAGATCACCGGCGACGTGGCCGACCTGGACCTGCAAAGCGGCGAAACCCGCAGCATCGGCGCGCTGTCGGTGACGCTGGGCGAATGCCGCTATCCACTGGCCAATCCGTCGGGCGATGCCTTTGCGCTGGTCGAAATCAGCGACACCCGCCAGGCGGCGCCGGTATTTCAGGGCTGGATGATCGCCTCGGCCCCGGCGCTGAACGCCCTTGACCATCCGCGCTATGACGTCTGGCTGCTGCGCTGCGTCGTGCCCTGAATGGCAATACCGAGTTGTGGTGCCCCGGGCCGGCCGCCGGGCTCTGCCCGGACCCGGGATACTTGCAGCCAAGAAATGCATTGAGATCGAAAGCAATGGCCGGTCGATCCGGACGGGCCGGGACTGATGATGATAACCCTTGACTGGCAAATTGACCGCGACGGCGCTATGCCCCGGGCGCGCCGAAATCGGCCGCAACGGCGAGCGCCGCGCGCAACTGGCGCTGGAACGCCGCGCGGCTGACCGCGATGCCGCCCAGCGAGGCCAGATGCGGGGTCAGAAACTGGGTATCGAACAGGGTGAAACCACCGGCGTTCAGCCGGGCAACCAGGGCGGCCAGGGCGATCTTTGACGCGTCGCGGCGGCGCGAAAACATGCTTTCGCCGAAAAAGGCCGCCGCCACCGCCACGCCATAGACGCCCCCGACCAGAAGCTCGTCCTCCCAGACCTCGACCGAATGGGCCTGTCCCAGGGCATGAAGCTGCGCATAGACGCGCAGGATGGTGGGGTTGATCCAGGTCTCGGGCCGGTCTGCGCAGCCGGCCATGACGCCGGCAAAATCCTGGTCGACGCTGATGCGGAACCGCCCGCTGCGCCAGGTCCGCGCCAGCCGCCGCGACAGATGGAAGCCGTCCAGCGGCATGACGCCGCGCCGGACCGGGTCGACCCAGAACACCTGCGGATCGTCGCGCGACTCGGCCATCGGAAAGATGCCGTGCCGATAGGCATGCAGCAGCAGGTCAGGGGTCAGGTCGGCCCCGTCCATCAACCGCGCCGATCAGCCGCATCAGTCATCCCCGGGGCGCATTGTCCCGCAACCAGTCTTCCAGCCAGTGGATGTTGTAGTCGCCCGCCGCAATCGCCGGTTCGCGCAGCAGCGCATGAAACAGCGGCACCGTGGTATCGACCCCGTCCACGATCAACTCGCCCAGCGCGCGGGCCAGGCGGGCCAGCGCCTCGGGCCGGTCGCGGCCATGCACGATCAGCTTGGCGATCAGCGAATCGTAATGGGGCGGGATGCGGTAGCCGTCATAGAGCGCCGAATCCATCCGCACGCCCAGGCCGCCGGGGGCATGATACTGGGTGATCTTGCCCGGGCGCGGCGCGAATTCGGGCAGTTTTTCGGCGTTGATGCGCACTTCGATCGCATGCCCGGTGATGCGCAGGTCATCCTGGGAAAAGGACAGCGGCAGACCGGCAGCGACGCGGATCTGTTCGCGGACCAGATCGACGCCAAAGATCGCCTCGGTCACCGGATGTTCCACCTGCAGGCGGGTGTTCATCTCGATGAAAAAGAATTCACCGTGCTCGTACAGGAACTCGATGGTGCCGGCCCCGATATAGTTGATCTTGGCCACCGCATCGGCGCAGACCTTGCCGATCCGGGCGCGCTCGGCGGCGGTGATCTTGGGGCCCGGCGCTTCCTCGAGCACTTTTTGATGGCGGCGCTGCAGCGAACAATCGCGCTCGCCCAGATGCACCGCGCCGCCCTTGCCGTCGCCGAACACCTGAATTTCGATGTGGCGCGGCGTGGTCAGGTATTTCTCGATATAAACCTCGTCGTTGCCAAAGGCGGCCCTGGATTCGGACCGCGCTGTCTGGAACGCTATGTCGATATCCGCCGCACTGCGGGCGACCTTCATCCCGCGCCCGCCGCCGCCGGCTGTTGCCTTGATGATGACGGGATAGCCGACCTCGGCCGCCACGCGCCGCGCATCGGCCAGCGTGGGCACGCCGCCGTCCGATCCCGGCACAACCGGGATCCCCAGCGCCTTGGCGGTTTCCTTGGCGGTGATCTTGTCGCCCATGATGCGGATATGTTCGGCAGTCGGGCCGATGAAGGTGATGCCGTGATCCTCGACCACCTGCACGAAGGCGGCGTTCTCGGACAGAAAACCATAGCCGGGGTGGATCGCCTGCGCGCCGGTGATCTCGCACGCCGAGATGATCGCCGGAAAGGACAGATAGCTGGCGCTGGACGGTGGCGGCCCGATGCAGATCGCCTCGTCGGCCATGCGCACATGCATCGCATCGGCATCGGCGGTAGAGTGGACGGCGACAGACGCAATGCCCATCTCGCGGCAGGCCCGCACGACCCGCAATGCAATTTCGCCGCGATTGGCGATCAGGATCTTGTCGAACATCCCGGCTACTCGATGATCATCAGCGGGGCACCGTATTCGACCGGCGCGCCGTCTTCGACCATGATCCGCCGGACGGTGCCTGCACGCGGAGCGGGGATCTGGTTCATCGTCTTCATCGCCTCGATGATCAGCAGGGTGTCGCCTTCGCGCACCGCCTGACCGATGCTGACAAACGCGGGGGTGCCGGGTTCGGCCTGCAGAAACACCGTGCCGACCATGGGCGAAGTGACGGCACCGGGATGCTGGGCGGGATCGACCGGCGCGACAAAGGCGGGTGCGGCGGCGGATGCGGCGGCGGGTGCGGCGGCGGGGTATGTGACTTGGGTCACCACCTGTTTCTGGCGGCTGACGCGGACATTCAGGCTGTCATTTTCGCCGTAGTGGCGTTTGACTTCCAGTTCGGTCAGGTCGTTTTCGGTCAACAACGCCGCAAGCGCGCGGATAAAGGCCACGTCGCCATCGTGTTCGGTCTTGTTGCTCATCTTGATCCTATGCCCGCCTTGTCTGCGTTTTCTGCCCCGGCCCTGTCCGTCACGCGGGTCCGTTGCGGGACAGGGGTTGAGCCAAGCTTATACGCCAAGGTGGGACGGGTGGAAAGCGGCCAAAACCCGGGTCGGGGCCGCATCGGGGGGGATCGTTGTCAGACGGGATTGGTGTCAGTCGGGCCTGCATCAGGCGGGAACGGTGTCAGGCGGGATCGGTGTCAGGCGGGATCGGTGTCAGGCGGGATCGGCAGGTCGTCAGTCGCGATGTCGCTGGCGCGGTCCGGTTTGGCCGGGTCCGCCGACGCTCCGGCGATGACCGGCACCACAAGCGTGCCCGCAACGGTTGGCGGCGAGTCCTGCACCTTGGCTTCGGTGATCGAGCGCGCCTCGGCCCTGGTCGGTTCAGCCCGCACCGGCATGGCAATGGCTGGCGGGACTGTGAGTTCTGCGGCTGCGCCGCTGGTCGGCCCGGCCTGCGGGTCGGCTGCTGTCGGTGCGCGGGGCTGCGGTTCGGCACCGGGCAACATCTGGACGCCGTAGGGTTTCAGCACCCGTTCCGGCGCGGCCACCTGGTCGCCCGCCCCCCCATCGGCCACCAGCAAGGCGCGGCTGACCGCCACCGATTGGCTGGCCCCGGGGGGAAGCGGCAGGCCCGGCAGGGCGATACCGCCCGGGGGCCGGGATTGGTGGCGCAAGCCAGCGGCATCCGCAGACGGGCGCAGGTCAGGGATATGGCGGGGTGCGGTCTGCGCGACCGACCCGGCCATCGGCAGGTTGGCGACGTTCATGTTTCAGTTCCCACTGTTGAAGAGTCTCACCCACCACCTGATCGTCTAGCGCGCGGGCCATTGCCAAATCGTTAAGCTCCGGCCTTGGCCGCAAGGGAATCGCCGCTCTGGGTTAACGAAACCTCTCGGTTGGGGCCGCAAGCGGGGCCCTCTTTCCGCAAAGGCGACGGACAATGGGCCGGTTCCGCTGTTTTGTTAGGACCTTGGTAACTCTGCCAGACTAATTTTGCGAGGCGCGGGCAGAAGCCTGGGACGCGTCCTCGTCGTCATTGGGGTCGAATGGCTGATATTGACTCAGATTCGGTCCTGCGACGGCTCGCCCGCCCGCTGCCCCCGGCCCCGCCGCCGGTGACGCCTGCGCGCGCGTTGCGGATGGCGCTGACCCGCGCCGCCGAACGGTCGGCTGGCCTGGGTCTGACCGTTCTGGGCGTGACCGAGGAGATGGCTGCGCTGGATGTGGTGCTGCAGCAGGTGCCCGATGGCATGATGCTGCTCGGCCTTGTCGGCGATGCCGGGTTGGCCGGATTTGTCGGGGTTGATCTGGAAATGCGCACCGCCATGGTCGAGGTGCAGACCATGGGCCGCCTGCGCAAGACCCCGGCCGAGGCGCGGCCGGTCACCGCCACCGATGCCGCCCTGTCGCAGCCGCTGATCGCTGCGTTTCTTCTGGAACTTGGCCCCGGGACCAAGGCGACACCGCTGGAGGGCTGGATCGACGGCTTTCGGGTCGAGGGGCGGCTGGCGGGGATTCGCGCGGCGGAAATGGCGCTGGAAGATACGCTGTACCGACTGGTCCGGCTGACGGTCGATCTGGCTGCGGGCGAACGTCAGGGCGAAATCGCTTTGGCACTGCCGGTCAGCCGCGTCCGGTCCGAGGTGAAGCCGAACATCCCCGGCATGGCCTTTGCCGCGCGGTTGCGCAGCAATGTCATGCTGGCCGAGGCCGCGCTCGACGCCGTTCTGGCGCAGCTGCGCCTGCCGTTGCGCCAGGCCGAGGGGCTGGAGGTCGGGCAGATCCTGCCGCTGTCGGGTGTGACGGTCGCGTCGGTGCGGCTGCAGGGGCCCGATGGCCAGGTCATCGCCCGGGGTCGGTTGGGGCAGGCCAGCGGCATGCGCGCGATCCGGCTGGAGGATGCAGCCGCACCAGAACTGGCGGCTGCAACGCTGTCGGGAACCGCCCGCCCCCGCCCGGGCGAGGGCGAGCCGACCCTTGCCAGTGGCAGCGACCGTGCCAAACCGACCCAACTGGCCGCGTCCCGCTCCGCGGCGGGGCTGCTGCTGCGGTAAAAGTTCGGCGCGCCCGGTCTGCGGCCGCCCGGTCTGCGGCCGCCCGGTCTGTGGCCGCCCGGTCTGTGGACGCCCGGTCTGTGGGCACCGGGTTGCGCGGATCAAAGGACAAGGTGGGCCTGCAACTGTCCGGGTGGTTGCCACGCAACGTTGGTCCGACCAAGCGATATTGAACTGGCGACACGCCCATGACGGCACCGCAAGGCCAACTGCGTCCGGTTTCACCCACCCCCCGGTGGACGGCGCTGGGGGGGATGCAGTCTCGACCGCAACCAGTCGGGCGCGCTCAAGGATGCAGGATCATGGATTGGGGCACATCCTTGGCAGGGGGCCGCATACAAGGCCCATGTCGGGCATTTGGCCGTTCCCGTTGCCCCGGTCAGGTCCAACTCTGGCAGACAATTCGGCTGCGGGCCTTGCGGTCCGCAACCGGGTCGTGCTCAAAAACCATTTTTTGGCAATGCGTTACTCGATCGCATAAACCAGCGTCACCATCGCCTGAAAATTCACCTCGCCCGCAGCAACAGGCACCGCCGACCCCGCATCGGCCGCCATGCGCAACTCGTACATCGGTGCCGGGGCCATGTAGCCGCCCGATTCGGTCAGGGTCTGCAACGCGCCCAGCGTCACGCCCGCCGCCTGGGCGTACAACTCGGCCCGGCCCCGCGCATCGACCACCGCGGCGCGGCGGGCATCGGCCATCACCTGGGTCTTGTCGTCCAGGTCAAACCGGATCCCGCCCAGACGGTTGGCGCCCTCGTTCACCACCGCATCCAGCACGCTGCCCAGATCGTCCAGCACGCGCACCCGCACCTCGATCGTGGTCGCCGCCGTATAACCCAGCATCTTGGGCACGCCGTCATAACTGGAATAGTCATAGCGCGGTTCCAGCGACAACTGCCCGGTCTGCAGATCGGCGGGCGCAATGCCTGCCGCCTCAAGCTCGGCCAGAACGGCGGCCATCGCGACCGACATCATGTTCATCGCTTCGACCGCCTTCAACGCGTCATGGCTGACCCCGACGCTGACCCAAGCCATGTCCGGCGTGGCTGCGACCAGGCCTTCGCCGGTCACGATGATCTGGCGGGGCGGGGCATCTGCCAGTGCGGGCAAGGCCAGGCTGGCGGCGGCGGCAAGGGCGAACAGGTTGGCAATCAGGGCGCGGCGCATCGATTTCATCCTTTCAGGTTTCGCGTCGGGGCCGTGTCGCCGCCCCGCCGCTTCATGTCGTGTGTGATCCTATGACGCGGGCCAAAAGCCAATCCTTGGCAACAATCTGCCGCCTTGGGGATATCTTTGCTTGGGCGGAAAGGTGCTGTAGGATCGCCGCGTTTGGCAGGGCTGTTCCGCCAGACGGCAAGGGATGCTAAAGCCGCCCGATGAAACCGAATTTCGCGCTGTCCTTGTCCTATGAAGGCATCCGCCTGCTGCACCGTGCCGCTGCGGGCGGCTGGACGCTGGCCGGCGAGGTGTCGTTGAGCGCGCCCGATCTGGCCGCCGAACTGGCAGCGCTGCGCAAGACGGCGCTGGCGCTGGACCCGTCGGGTGCCCGGGTCAAGCTGATTCTGCCCAATGACCAGATCCGCTATCTGGCGCTGGACACCACCCGCACCAGCGAAGCGGATGTGCGCGCCGCGCTGGAAGGGGCCACGCCCTATGGGGTGGCCGATCTGGTCCATGACCATGTGCGCGGCGGCGGGCGCACCTATATCGCGGCTGTCGCCCGGGTGACGTTGGACGAAGCCGAGGGCTTTGCCATCGGCCACAAGTTTCAGCCGGTCAGCTTTGCCGCCGCCCCTGCCCCGTTCACCTTTATCGGCGAGGCGTTCTTTGGCGCGACCCGGCTGGCGGCCGTCCTGCTGCCCGGCCAGACATTCAGCCGCGACGACGCGCCGGTCGCGGTCGCGACACCGCGGGTGCCGCCCTTGGCAATCCGTCCGCTGACAACCCCCACCCAGACCGCGCCCCGCGCGCCTGCTGGCGACCAGTCGTCCCGCGTCGAGGCAAGACCGCGTTCGGGCGACTTGCCGGCGCATCCCGGCGCAGAACCGCGCGATGATGCTGCCGTATCGCAAGCCCGGACAACAGGCCCTCGGGCGACGTATCGGACCGCGCCTGACCTTGCGCAGATCGGTTTGACCCAGGCCGTCCCGGCCCAGACCGCCAAGGCCGAGACCCAGCCGCCGGGTGCGGTGCCCAAGGTGATGCCCACGCCGGCTCGGACCGAAACGCCCGCAGCCGAACCAACTGCCGCTGCGTCGGTTCCCCTGCAGGCTACAGCGGTGCAGGCGGATGCCGCGCCCTTGGCACCCGCCGCACCGATTATTGCGGAGGTTGCAGAGATGCCGGCCGATGCCGCGCCCCCGGCCGCCGTTGCACCGATTGCGGTGCCAGTCGCGGTGGTGCCGGCTGATGCCGCGCACGCGGCCGCCGCTGCACCGATTCCCCCGCAAAGTGCCGTGATGCCGGCTGATGCCGCGTCGCCGGCAATTGCCACACCAATTCCATCGCCAGTCGCGGTGCTGCCGGCTGATGCCGCGTCGCCGGCCCCTGCCCCACCGATTGCTGCGCCATCGCCCGCCGTCGCCATTCCTGGTGCCTTGTCAGCAGCGCCTGTCGCTGATCCGGTCAACGTCTGGCCAGCGTTGCCGAGCGGCGCGCCTGACCGGGCCGGGGTCATTGGAAAGCGGTCTGACCCGGCCCTGACTGTTGCAACTGTGACTCCGCCAAACCCGGAGGCGGCAAAAGCCTTGGCAACCTCTGACCGGAACGGGGCGGGGAACGGCAATAGGTTGGCGGCACCGGACAGCAGAACCCAGAAATCACCCAACATACCGCAGGCTGCCGACGCCACACCGATGCCGCCAGCCGGAATTGCCGCCGCGTCGGCAACATCGAGCGCACCGGTTGCCACGTCTGCCGCCCCGCAACTGCCAGGCAGGCCGCCTGCCCCACTGGTCACACCAACAGCACCGGACCAACCCCTGCGCCCAATGGCCGCCCCGCAGATTGGCGAGGGTCTGCTGGAGCCAATGCAACCGGGCCACCCGCGACCCGCCAAGAATGACGCTGATCAGATCGGCGCGGGCCTGACCGACACACCCCAAT
>Ga0105046_10013244_pt1 | contig 12778 bp, 7 predicted proteins | sample MAT03_FD_78385 | JGI IMG/M metagenome (GOLD analysis project Ga0105046, IMG submission 78385) | Freshwater microbial communities from Lake Fryxell liftoff mats and glacier meltwater in Antarctica - MAT-03 (megahit assembly) | ecosystem: Environmental > Aquatic > Freshwater > Ice > Liftoff... | reverse complement strand
TCGGAAGACGCGAAGAAAGCGACTGGGGAAGTTAGGGATCGACGCCGATAAGATCAAATCAGTCGCCTCAAAACCAGCGAAATGATAAGCTCACTCCAACGAACCTGGCGCTGTCCAGCTAGGGTGAACGCGTTGATGATCGATAGTGTTTCACCAGAACCCAAGAACAGTTCAACGTACCCACTTTCGCGAAAGCTTTTTTATTACACGATCGATGGGAAAGTTAGCGACGGAGCGATGAAGTTTGTGACTTGGGCGACGACCGATCCTGCAGCAAGCAAGTTGGTCGAGGCCGCCGGTTTCATTTCTGCGAAGTAGTGGTTGACAATCGCAAGAATTCATTTGATTCGGCGCGACCAACGATTCACCCCTTCAAGTCGTTGTTTCGCGCGGCCGAAGTAGGGCTCGCCCAATGTTCGTAGATGTGCTTCGACCAAATTATTATAGGTCGACTCATCATCAGTTTCGGGCTGAACCCAATCAACGTGGACAAGTAGTTCGTAAATTCGTTTTGCGATTTGTTGATGACCTTCAATGGTCGGGTGGACATGATCGACAAACCACGACGGGTCGGCAGCACCGTCTGGGATCAAGCGTCCAGAGGCATCGCGACGATCGAGTAACTCGGGCGTATCGATCATGTAAACGCCTTCACGGCTGCGGTGCGCCCGAACGCTGTCGACGATTCGCGTGGTTGCGCGAAGCGGGCATACATCATGGTCTCTTGCATTGACGAGGTGCAGGATCGCCTTGGCTTGATCCCCTTTATCAGCCTCGTACGTCCATCTTCCCAGCGAGTAATTCGCCAACGCATGATCCGGATCGAGGCGAAGGATCGATTCAGCAGCCACGATTCGTTCTGCCAATTCAGCTTCAGACTCGATCTCCTTCATCCACCGATCGACATCATTTCGCCGCGATTGCTTTAGTGTTGGATCAGGCACCGACTTGAATGGCGGTGTGTTGACGAGATCACTGGCAGGGACGCAAAGCACCAGTGGAACCGAGGCTTGGCGGCAAGCTTCGACCATCCGGCCCAGCGTCAACTCGAAATGGAGATGAACGTCGTCGGACCACATCGCGTCACGCACGTATGCGTCCATTCCCGCCGAATGATCAAGCAGCGTGTCCACTTCGCTTGGAAGCGTTGTCTTTTGCGGAGGCTGTTTCGTCTCGCCGTACAAAAATCTTGCTGTGATCCGCGCGATGCGAAGCTTTTCCAGGAGGGACAATGGCTTGGCCAGCCATCGTGGTACTGAACGCTGACGCGAATAGGTTCTTGCCTCTAAAAACTCGTTGTGACCGGTGTAGAGGATGATCATGTCTGGCGAATGCTGAAGCACTTCATCCAGGATTGCCGCCACACGATAGCTCGCGTAGGAGATCCCTCCGCAGTTGATAACTTCGATGCTCTCATTCGGCATCGTGGCTTGCAGACGAAGTTGCAACCATTTCGGAAACGCGGTTTCGGTGAGGTAAGGCTGGCCTTGAGTCGTTGATCCACCCAGTGCAAAGATTCGCTTGGTGCCAGACGACTTGGCGACCGGAAAGCTTGCGGGACAAAAGAAATTCATCCGCGATTCACCGATCTCCATCCGTTTGCCATCGACACTGCGAACAAACAACGGTCGAAGCGAATGCAAATCAACCAGCGGATCGGGGTCGACCGCCGACAACGCAACGACCTCGCGTTTTGTCACCGAATCGCTGGCGACACCGGCGAGCCTCAAGCCCAATTCAAGGAGAACGATCGGCGTCAGACCGAGTAAAACGGCGGCGATGCGAAAGTAGATACGTCGCCGCGTTGTGTTCAATCGTCGGCCTCCTCGTGACCATGAAGCTCGTCGTCGGACAAATCTACGGAGTCATCGCCATCATCTTTCTTGTATTGATCCAAGCGGCGATAGAGCGTTCTCGCTCCGATACCAAGAACCTTCGCTGCCTCCTCGCGATTTCCCCCGGTCAAACGGAGTGTTTCTTCAATCGCCCACTTTTCAATCGTCGCTAGCGGTTGGCCGATTAAGTTCGCACTTCCGTCCTGAAGAGACAACGGCAATTCCGCTTCGTCGGCGATCGCCATCTCGGGATCCAAAAGTTCTGGCGGCAGGTCATCTTCGCCAAGGATTCCATTAGTATCCAGCACAACCATCGTTTCGACGAAATTACGAAGCTGGCGAATGTTGCCCGGCCAATCGTAATGAAAGAAACGCTTCGTCACCGCAGGGGTAAAGTGCGACGCAGGCTTGTCGTATCGTTTCAAAAAGACCTTGCGAAAATGATCCATCAGCGGCACGATATCATCGCGCCGATCGCGAAGCGGCGGCAACGTGACGGTGACAACCTTCAGCCGAAAATAGAGATCGTTCCGAAACGAACCATCAGCAACCATCGCTTCGAGTGGCCGATTGGTCGCGGAGATAAGTCGCACGTTGACCTTGATCGGTTTGTTATCTCCGACGCGAGTGATCTGGTGTTCTTCAAGGACGCGGAGCAACTTAATCTGCGTGCTCATCGGCATGTCGCCAACTTCGTCAAGAAAAAGCGTACCGCCGTTGGCATATTCGAACGCGCCGACACGATCGCTAACGGCATCGGTGAACGACCCTTTGACATGCCCGAACAGTTCGCTTTCAACCAAGTGCTCCGACACCGCGCGGGTATTGAGCGCGACGATTCGCTTTGCACGGCGTGGACTGTTCTGATGAATCGCCTGGGCAATCATTTCTTTGCCCGTTCCGCTTTCACCGGTGATCAACACCGTTGCATCGGTGGCCGCGATGCGACGTATGCGGTCGATCACCGTCTGCATTGCCGTGCTGGTGTAGATGATCCCTTCGAAACCGAATCGCTCATCCAGTCGCTGCCGCAGTTCGGTGTTCGTACGTCTCAGCGAAACGGCTTCGGCGGCTTTGTCAACAATCGCGCGCAAGCGGACTGGTGTGATTGGTTTTTCAAGAAAGTTGAAGGCACCCCTCTGCATCGCTTCGACCGCGATCGGAACGGTTGCGTGACCGGTCACCATGACGACTTCACAGTCGGGAAGTCGTTGGCGAGCCTGCGCCAATAACTGCATTCCATCGACTTCGTTCATCACCATATCCGTGATGATGATGTCGTAAGTTTCTCGTTCGATCAGCTTCGCTGCGTCAGGGCCACGTGTGGCGACTTCGCACTTATAGCCAACTTTCTCGAGACTTTCGGTCATCGCCCGTGCGTGAGCAGATTCATTGTCGACCACCAAAAGGCGCAACTCCGATGGATTCACCATCGGGTTGCGTCGGTCGGTCAGGGCCGTGCTTTCGTTTTCGCTTGCTTGGATCATAGAGAGATTTTAAATCGTCCGTTGCGATTCGCGAAGGGCTCGGAATCAGTTTTGGAAGTAGGTGGGAAGCAATCCCAGCAAGATGCAAGCCGTTAAGCCAGTTATTCCCCGCCCGTCAAAACGATCGGGAGTAATGACAGGAAAAGGGCTTACGTAACCAGTCCTTTCGTCACAGTCATGAACACGTCCTCGAGCGTCGGGTCTTTGTCGTTGAATTTCTTCAACCGAACGCCCTCGCGGATCAACGTCTCAAGCAGATTCGCCAACCCTTCGTCGTCCGTTTCGAGTTCCGCAACCACGCCTCGGGGTTCGATATCGAGCGATCGCAACGACGCTTGGCTTCGCAAAATCGACAGGCCCGCCTCGGCGTTCTCAACAAACTCAATCTCAACGATCCGATTCCGGCGAATATTTCGATAAACTTGATCGATCGGCCCATGCATTAGGAGCTGTCCTCGTTCGATGATCCCGATCGAGGTGCAGGAATCGGCAAGCTCAGTCAGAATATGGCTGCTGATCAGAATCGTTTTCCCCATCTTGCGAAGCTCTTTGAACAGCGCCTTCATCTCAATTCTCGCTCGCGGATCAAGTCCGCTGGACGGTTCGTCAAGAATCAAAACGGGCGGGTCATGGACCAATGTTTTTGCCAAACAAAGACGCTGCTTCATCCCACGCGAAAGGCTGTTTACGAAATCGTCTCGCTTGTGCATCAAATCCAGTAGCTCGAGCAAATTCGAGATGCTCTGTCGACGCTGCGTCTTGCCGATCCCATAGGCTACCGCAAAGAAATCGAGGAATTCCCAAACTCGCATCCCATCGTACACGCCGAAGTTATCGGGCATGTATCCGATGTTTCGACGGACTCCCACGGGGTCACCGATTACGTCGCAACCGGCGACAACACCGTTGCCACGCGTGGGACGAAGCAGGGTTGCAAGAAATCGAATCGTGGTGCTTTTTCCAGCTCCGTTGGGACCAATGAAACCAAACATCTCGCCTGCTTCGATGTGCAGGTCGAGCGATTTCACCGCAGTGAAGTCTCCATAGTCTTTGCCAAAGCCGGTCAACGTAATCATGGATTCGGGCTTTCCTCAATCGTTGACGCGTCAACGTCACCTTCCAAAACAATGGTGTCGGTCTTCTTTCGTTTCGGCATTAAGTTCGCATCACCCGTTGAGAATTCTCTTGGCGGGTAACCAAGGTTTGCAAAAACGATATTTGTCACGCTTTGCACCGGAGCCTCAGGCAAGATCGTGATGCCCTCAAACGGCTTGTCGAGCTGCCCAACCAGTCTGGATGTACCGTTGGGCATCGAAGCCGTTCGAAGTAACGATGCGGTCATCGACGATGATTCGTCCGACGGGGGTTCCATCGAAGCGACATTTTCACTCCATTTCAATTGAACTCGCGCACCGGGAGCAAGGGTCTCGATGTTTGCATACTCGACCAGCCCGTCCATCGATTTGCGCACTACGACGGCATCATTCATCGTTAGGCTCGTACCATTGCGAAGTGAATCGCTGGCCAGCTCGATCGGACCGCCGACATCCACAATCTGCTCGGCATGAAACATTCGCGCCCGATTGGAAGGAACCGAAAAATTGTCGAGGCTCAACCCGGTTGAATAGCCAAATCGCAAAACAGGCGGCGCACCTAAGATAGGTTCTTTACTCACCGAATCAATCGGATAGGCGACTGCATCGGGCGAGTCAAAATTCATTTGATAGGTGCCTGAAAGGGAATTGTAGATCGAGCCGAAGCGAGTCAAGTGACCGCGCGAGTAGCCAGGCTGCAACTCGATCATTGAAACTTCGCTGCGATTACGAGCCAGTCCAAGATCGAGACTGACCGTCCGTGCGATCCAAGCTGCTCCCGCAAGCCCAATCACGGGTAAGGCAAGCCAAGCCCATTCCAATCGTCCTAGAAGACGAAAAACAAAGTAATTGACCGGAACGAGTAAGGCGAGGTACAAGGCAAGTGACTTCGTTACAAAGGGAACCGTTGGAATCGTGATTCCCGCTTTGTCGCGAAGGACAGACTGCAGCATTCTCGCGACATCACCTTCGTCTCTCCATCCGCCCAGCCCCGTTACGGGGTGTGACGTGAACTCGTCCGAAATCGTGGCTTGTTCACCACTGGTCGCAACGCGTTCACTGGCGATGGGAAGCCGCGCGTCGCGACTGACGATCCGAAGCGAGGTGTTGATCTTGGCGCCTCCCATCGCGAACTCGTTGCCATTGATATAACGCTGGACAAGAACATCTTCCTGAACATAGCGGCGACCGGGTCGAGACAAAGCGACGGCATTGAAAAAGCTCTCCCGGCTTCTCCATCCGAGCATCCAATCGGAAGTCAAATCGAATCGCGACATCACAATTTCGCCTCGTCCAACCGGACGGATCGCCAGTAAATCGCCGGTTCTTGGAACGTGCATCGAATCATTTGAAAGTGGACCACCGATCGATACTCGGCTCGCTTGTTCGCGAACGAGCGAGGTTACCGCGAGCTTTGAATCATCACCCGGAACGCTGTACTTTTCAATCAATTCAGACATCGCGTCCGTGTCGAGCGAAACCATTGCGTCTACGGAAATTGGCAGCAGAGGTCCCAGTTCGCTGGCCGCCAGTTCGCTCGCCTTCGATTCACCGTTGACAATCATCCGGCCGCCGAAATGAAGCCAATCGACTAGCGCTCTTCTTTGTTCGGCGGTCATCTCGCTGGCAGAAACATCATCCCAAAACAACACTGCGGTGCTGGTCCAATCGAGCATCGTTTCGGGCAACGACAACAGTCCAGCCGTCCGAGGAAAAACGATTCGATAGTTCTTCGGCGGCAGCACCAAAGCTTCGCTATCCGTTGGGGCCTGCACCCAATCAGCGACCTGAAACGTCGCGAATCGCTCGGGTCGCGTGGTCAAGATGACGAAAAAGTATTCGCCACTGCGCATCACGTTGTGATCGGTTCGGATCGATTCGGCAAACGTTAAGTCCGACTGAAAGCTTCCGCTGGTGGAGATTCGCCTGCTTGTATCGATCGCGTTGTCACTTGCCAAAAGTCGTACATCGAGTCGCTTCATCCGCCCTTTGGGAAGCACCGCAGGACGAGTACATGAAACTGAGGATGCCGGAGCCCCGCTTGATGTTGCAGATGCGGGGTCTCTGACAAAAGAATGGAAGATCAGATCGCCTCGACGGTCAATCTTGTTGCTTCGAATCGATTGCCTCAGCGTAAACCAATGCCCGGGTTTAATTCCGGTCACCGGAGTCGTTGCACCTGATGGCAGCGGAGACGCGGGTCCGAACGTGAAGTCTTCAACCGGAGCAATGGCTTTGCCGGCCTGAGGCTTTTTGTCGCCAGAATCGGCGCGACGGCATCCATCGCACCCGATCCAAAACGGCAGGGTGATCATGATCAGAGCAAGCGAATGTAGGTCACCCCTGGAATTATTCAAAAGGCGATCGTCCTCGTTTCGGATAGGTTCTTACCAACCCATGACCATATTCGACTCGATGGCTCGTCTCGCATTTTCCAGATCGCTTCCGGTCTCCATGCGATAGAGACGGATGGCATTGACTTTATCGCCGGCTGACTTGCTGAGACATTCCCGTGCGATGGCACATGGATCAAGCGTTCGTTCGGTTAACCCCAATGCCCCTTTGCTAATCACCCAAGTATCGCGAGGCCTTTTGGTCAATCGGTTAACTTGGTCATACGGATAAGCATCGGCGACCACTTCTCGCGCCGCAGATTCATCGGTGGCCCAAGTGATGATGATGTGCGAATCGGTTTCTATTTCGAACAATGGCATGGTTCTTCTCCAGGAGCAGAGCGGGCTTGGACTGGTCTCAGTATCACTGGCTGGGCGATATCGAACCGCGAAATCGCTGCCCGGCGTCACCGTCTAACGTATCATCATCATATCCTTAGACTTCGCCGACGACAGATAGAGGTTTTCGCGTGAAAAATGCGATTTATTTCGTCGATTCCTTCTCCCAGGATTTTTATCCGTGATTTCCGTTTCAAGCGTGATCGGCCTTCAAGACGACGCCGTCACCCGTTGGCATCGCGAACCGATCGCGATTCATCAAATCGACGTGGAGGCTATCGTGCTGGCCAATCATGAAATCAATTTTCGACTATGGCATGAAGAGGACCAGGCTCGCGACCCCAAGGCGACCGATTCCAGCATTGCGACCGTGAAGCGGTCAATTGATCGCCTGAACCAGTTGCGAGCCGATTCAATCGAGCGTCTGGACGATGCGATTGACCAGTGGATTTTAAACCAAACGATCGCAGTCTCAAGCGATTTGTTGAACACCGAAACACCAGGCAGCGCCATCGATCGGCTGTCGATCCTCTCGCTACGAATCTTTCATCTCGACGAAGAAAATCACCGAGCAAGAATCGCCGACGCCACTCGGCAGCGTGTAACGCTGTCGCTGCGAGTCGCAAAACAACAACGAACGAACCTAGCAACTTCACTTCAGCAGTTGCTTAACGACTTGGCAACCGGCTCGAAACGGCACCAAACGTTTCGCCAGCTAAAGATGTACAACGATCCAGAACTTAACCCGGTGCTATATCAAAAGCGTTGAACGTCTGATCTGGATCATCGATGATTCCAACCAAATTGGATATCAACTGGAGTACAAGGATCGTGAGAAGAAGCAACGTTCGGGTATACGCCAGCTATCCTGGTTACGGTTTCTTCGGTTCTTCCACCACTACACCCGCTTTGGCAGACTTCTTTTGTGGGAAGTTGCCTTTGGATTCGACCGCCAGCTTTAGAAACTGTTGCGAGTCGGCGTCACGGCCAAGCGACTTCAAAATCATGGCTGAATAATAGGCCGTTTGAGGGCTGATTCGGCCGCCGGCGACGACTTGACCTAGAATCTTGTCGGCGACGTCGGCTGAACCAGTCTTGTATTTGATCCAAGCAGCGGTGGCGGCAAGTCGTTCCTCATTGGGTGCTTGGCGAAGATTTGATTCGCTGATTTGCTGAGCGCGGGCTCGCTTTCCTTCGTCGCTCGATTCAACCAAAACAAGCGCGAGGTTATCGGCAGCGTCGAAGTCGTTCGGATTAGCTTGCGAGAGCTCGGAGAGCAACTTTTCCGCTTCGGGAAGTTCGTTCAGGTAGCGGTGGATGATTGCCTTTAGCAACTTGAAGTCACGCATGGTTAAGTATTCGGCGGGAGCCTTCGCCATGAGCGCCTTGGCCTCCGCAGCCCGATCCTCGTCGATCAGGAACTGAATGAATTGACTCCAATTACTTTCCGACGAACTTGCCTTGTCGGCAAGACCGCTAAGGAACCATGGCTCTGCTTTCTTTGCTTCGCCTTTGCTGAGCAATTCCAAGGCGATCGCTAAATCAGGTTGTGGAAGCTTTGGGTCAACTTTCTTCGCTTGCTTCAATAGTGCCGCACCGCCATCGATGTCACCTGCTGCGACTTTCAACCGACCCAGGGCCCAGTTAGAGTCGCCCGAGTTTGGCTGGAGCTTCCCTAGAGTTTCGAACAGTTTGGTCGCTGATGCCACATCCTTTCGTTGCTCCGCCGTTTCACCGCGGAGCTTGATCAATTCGGCGACAAAATCGGCTTTGCGAGTTTCCGTAAAATTCATCGAAGTGGTCAGCGTATAGGCTCGCTCAAGCTGCAACCACGCGTCCGTCCAACGCCCTGAGGCCATCGCGATTTCTGCAAAACTCTTGTACGCAACCGCGTCCTGTGGATTTTTTGCAACATAGCCTTCAAGAACCGTGAGCGCCTCACCCCATTGCGCATTGGCCATCAGCATTCGAGCGATCATGATGTCAATGTCAGGTAGATTTGGGTTTGCCTGTTTGGCCACTTCGAGATGAAGTTTCAAAGCATCCGAATCACCCTTCTTGAACGCGTCAATCGCCAATGAGATCGCGTTGTTTATCTTGCCACGTTCGATCAAAGCCAACACGTTGGCCGGAAACGGATCGAGCGGATTTCCGTTCAATGCGTATTGGCTGAATGCCGTGTTAGCCGTTTGGATGCAAAATAAAGCAACGAAAGACGCAACGAGAAGCTGTCGTGACATGGCAGTTAATTGATTGATTGATGAGTTGCAAGTAATCGAAATCGCAATGCGAAATTCGGGACGGACTTCGTTAGTATAACTCAATGGCAGGTATTTCTCGCCGCCTGGCCAGGCAAAAATCCGTCGTCAAACAATGAAATTCACGCCGCGCAACAGTCGATGTTGTTGAATGTACGGGATGTACGAGATGTAACGGTTTCTAAATGTCGGACGATTTGGACTCAGACTTAAGTTTCAGTCCCCGTCATACGATTGGCTCTCCGGCGGCGGACCATGAGCGAAGCAACGCCAACAAGCCCGAGAAGTGCCAACGTGCCTGGTTCAGGAACAGCGGTGTAGCTCAACAAGATGTCGGGCCCACCTGTGGTCCAGGCAAAACTTCCGCGGCCCCCTAACAACGTTTGCGCTGCCGAGTCATTACTGACGTTGACGGTACCGAAGATACCCGGCGTCACCGTTGGAGCGTTCGTGTTATCAAACACCAACCATTGACGATCGTTGTCCCAGAAGCTGTCGGCCCAGGATACGGTTGAGCCTGCGCTGTCGAAGACAAGATTCGAGATCGCACCGGTTGCGATGTTCAGCGAAGTGCCAGTCACATCGACACCGTCGAAAGTCGTTCCTCGGCCCGTGACGGTGTTTCCTGTCAATTCCCAATTGAATACCGAACCACCATTGAAAGTTGCATTGGCTGCAAGGGTTTGAACCCCCGGGCTATTGCCTGGATTGTAGATCGCACCACTGAGGAAATTGACATCGCCGCCGATCGTTCCGGTGCCACCCAGTGTAGCGCCACTCGCGACAGTCACCGCACCGGTGCCTGTTCCGCTGCCAGTGGTGTTGTTGACAAGCAGCGTGCCGGCGTTCACAAACGTGGGACCGGTATAGTTGTTTGCACCCGTAATGACCTGGGTGCTGGGTCCGTCCTGAGTCAATCCACTGGAGCCGCTGATTGTGCCCGCGAACGCAAATTGATCAATGGAAGCACCGGAGTTTATCGTCAAGGTCTTCGTACCCAGAACAACGGACGAACCCAATACCCCCGATAACGATCCAATGGTCGAGGTCGGACCAGTGATACCGGAGATATCAAAGATACCTGTTGTACCGGAGATAGTAAGCTGGGTCGTTACTGGTACGACACCGGAACCTGCTAGAGCGAGCGTACCATCACTGATTGTCGTCGTACCGGTGTAATCGTTTGTTAGACCCGTTAAGGTCAACGTGCCAGCTCCGATCTTGTTTAAACTCAATCCGTTGGCTCCGTTGGTCAGTTTGCCTGAGAAGGTGGTGCTGCCCGGCAGGGAACCGACCGACAGGGTTGCGCCTGCCGCCGAGTTCGTCACCGTTCCGCTACCCGAAAGCGTGCCAATGGTGCTAGAGAATCCGTTGACGTTCAAAGTACCATTTGCGCCGACAGTCACAGCGGAATTAAGCGGATTGATCGCAGCACCGAACGCCAGAGTTCCCGCGTTCACGTTCGTTGGGCCGGCGTAAGATACTTGACGGATATCAAGCACGCCCGCTCCGGACTTTGTCAATCCTCCCGTTCCGGAGATCATGCCAGCGATTGAAAGTGTTTCAAACTGGCCGGTAACGTCGAATGTTCCGCCGACTCCATTGAGGACGACGCTTCGATCGTTGATGCCAGGATTGCTGTTCCATAGTCCGATCGTCGTCGTTGCACGAAGCGTTCCATCGTTGAGGTTAAGCGAAGCACCGATCCCTACCGCACCGAGGTTGGCATTGCTACTGATACTGAGGATGCCGCCGTTCACGGAGGTCTGGCCGGTGTAGGTGTTGACACCGGAGAGGGTCAGTGTTCCGGCTCCGCTCTTGGTTAAGCCACCTGCGCCGCTAATGATGCCAGCGATGCTCATGGCGTTTGCGTTGGTATCAATCAGCCCCGTACTGGTCAGGGTCACCGGACGAGTGTTGGGCGAGGTGATGTTTCCGCCAGCTTGCAGCGTGCCGCCGGTAAAGACGAGCGTGTTGGTGGCATTGCCGTTACCCAGCGCATTCGTCGAATTGGCGTTCAACGTACCCTCGCCGATAGTCGTCAAACCGGCATAGTTGTTGATACCGGTGAGGGTCAGTGTGCCCGTCCCGACTTTGGTCAGGGCGAGGCGGCTGTTCGCGGAAGCCAGGATATTGTCCGTCAGGACACCGCCGAAGGTGCTGGAGGACACCGTGCCACCGACCGTCAGGGTGCTGACTGCGCCCTGCGAGTTCGTGATAAAGCCGGAGCCGCTGATTTCATTGAGGGCCTGGTTGAAGTTGAACAGGTCGTAACCGGCGCCAGCGCTGACCGACAGCGGACTGTCCGCCGGGATTGCGTTGGTGATGCCGTTCCGCAGTATACCGGCTGTGACTGCCACGCCGGCACCGCCGAGGTTGCTCGTCGCACTCGAGAGCGTCAGCGTTCCGGCACCGGCCTTGGTGAGAGCAGTTCCTGTGGCGGTGCTGGTGATGGCACCGCTGATCGTGCTAGTAATCGCAGGGCTGGTGACCGTGAAGGTGCGGCCGGTGGCACCGAGATCCATCGCCCCAGAGAGGTTTACGCCGTTGCCCGCAGTGACACCGCCGAAGGTGAAGTCGCCATTAACCGTAGTGGCGTTGCCAATGTTGCGAGCCGTACCATCGCTGAGCAGCGAGGTGCCACCAGCGATGATTAGGGTGCCGGTGCCCACAGGGCCGTTTGTAACCGGGCCGCCAGTGCTGTTCGCACCAAAGATCAGGCTGCCGGTGTTCAGGTTGAACCCGTTGGTGAAGGTGCTTGCACCGCTGAGGGTCAGCGAACCAGCTCCTGACTTAGTGATCGCGCCACCTGCGCTGGTGATCGCAGCGGAGATGTTCAGGCTGTTCGGAGACAGCCCGCTCGTCGTGATAACGGGAGCGACGTTGGCCAGCGCCAGACCGCCCGCACCGGAGAGTACCGGTGTGGTAGCAAGACTGTCGTTATTCGCTGTGATCGGGGTTGCTCTGCTAAGCGTCAGGAGACCGGCGCCGCCGTTCACGGTCGGATTACCATTGCCGCCCGAGTTGTCCCAAGTGAGGCTGTTCAGCGTATTGGCGCCGACGGTGAGGTTCAAGTTGGCGTTGCCGTTGAGGACCAGATCGGTCGTCGCGGCGATCTGCTGGTTGTTTGTGTTCTGAGTGACCGTGGCATTGTTGATGATCAAACCGGCGTTAGCAGGGCCGGCTGGGATGATCGTCAGGCCAGCCGCGCCGTTTAGGGTAAGTGTGCCGCTCTGGACAAACGTGCCCAGCGTGTAATCGTTGCTCGATCCGGCTGAGGTCGTCGGCGAACCAAGACCCAGCGTTGCACCGCCACCTTTTACCAGCGCGGTGGCACCAGTGATCTTGGTGTTGATATTCGTCGTGCTCTGA
>Ga0105046_10013243_pt1 | contig 12778 bp, 10 predicted proteins | sample MAT03_FD_78385 | JGI IMG/M metagenome (GOLD analysis project Ga0105046, IMG submission 78385) | Freshwater microbial communities from Lake Fryxell liftoff mats and glacier meltwater in Antarctica - MAT-03 (megahit assembly) | ecosystem: Environmental > Aquatic > Freshwater > Ice > Liftoff... | reverse complement strand
GTTCGCACGACTTCGACATTCCCCCGCTTGATGTCCACGCGGGTCGATTCGGGGCCGGCCGAGGACACGATGAACGTGCCATTGCGGGCGAACACGTCCGCAACCCCGGTGCCAACCACGAGCGAGCGGTCCGCGCTACCGATGGGAACCGCGGCCGTGAGTTGCCCTGCCGCGAGGAACAGCCGCTGCGTGGTCTTGGCGTCCTTCGCCACCGCAACGAACCGCACCACCGAATCCGGTTCGATGTCAACTGTGGTAAGGTCGGGCAATTCGATCTGAGCGGAACTGTCTTCGCCGACCGTGCAGAGCGTGTGTCCGGGCGGAACCTCATGGCCTTCTTCCGCTGCGAACGGCTCACCTTGCGGCGGGATGAGTCTGACCGAACCGAGCGAGCGAGTCAGTTTGGCGAATGCGGGCGCGGATGGTGAAGGCTCACCGGGTCGCGCTGGTTCCGGGGTTCCCGTGCCAAGCCAGAAACCGATGAGCAACGCGGCCGCTACGGCACACAACCCGGCCACGGCGACCAACCCCCGGCGCGACGGGGGCAGCGCTGGTGTGGTTCGCGTTGCCCAGTGCGGCGCGGGACTTGTGGCGATTTCGGCCATCACGGATTGCGTCAACTTCTCAGCTTGCGTTTCGCGCACCACCGCCATCGTTGGGGCAGCGAGGTCGAGACCAATCCGCTCGCCACGCAGCACGGCTTCGAGTTCAAGAAGCGCGAGGTGTTCCACCTCGGCGACGGCATCAGAGGCGAGCAATGATTCGAGTTCGGCCCACTCGGCCTCGGTGAGTGAGCCGTCGAGGAAGCGGTCGGTAAGTTCTTCGGTGCGGCTCATGTGTCGGCCAACTTCTTCTGGATGCAATCCCGCAGGCGGAACCGGACACGGGAAACCATCCGCTGCACGGCTTCGGGAGTTTGTCCCTGTTTGGTAGCGATCTGCTCGAACGATAGCCCGCGTTCGTAACGCAACTTGAGCAGCAAGGCGTCGCGTTCGGTGAGCGATTGCCGACAGCCACGAAGGGCGGCAAGGTACACATCCGAATCGTCGTGGTGGTCGCCAGCTTCAGCGCGAAGGCGTTCACTGAGTCGTTCGCGGTACGCCGCGAGCCGACGGTCCTCGCGGGAGGCGGTGCGAATCTCTTTGCGCAGCCGATTCCGCGCCACCGTCCGAATCCATGCTCCGAAATCCGTGCCGGGTTCGTATTGATCGAGGTGGAGATACGCATCCACGAACGTCTGCTGAACAAGGTTCTCGGTGGCGTCGCGGTCGCGGAGCATGGCGGCGGCAATTCGCCAGACAGACTCCTGGAATAGCTGGACAAGGCCGGCGAACGCTTCGGTATCGCCCGCTAAAACCTCATCTACGATCCGGTCAGCCTCGGGTGTCGCCGGGCCGCCGGGTTGTTCGCTGTCGCTTCCCACGTTCACAGAAAGAACCCCGCTGCAAGTGGGGGCAGACAGTTTTCGGAAAGTGATTCGTGGTTCCGTTTAGTGCAGCCCCCAACGGGAACGAGCGCCAAAGCCCCACCGTCCCCGTTGGGGACTACGCTAAACGGACCACGCATTACTCACCGCTAAATCTTCCCCTCCAAGCCCAACTGGTGGAAGTAGTGCGTCACGCTGTCTTGGTTTTCGAGTAGCCAGTCGATGGTGGGTTCGTTGTTCAGGGCTTTGCGGATGACCTTCACGGTAGCCTCGCGGTTCACCTGGAACAGCGCGGCGTGGTCGATTTCGCCTTCGGGAACGGCCAGAATGCCGGGGTCGAGCCACACCGAATAGATGATGCCCAGGTCGTTGGCTTTCTCCTTGGGAATGATGCCGGCACGCACCGCGTCCAGCACGCCGTGGGCGATCCCCGCTTGCACGGTTCCCATCAGGATTGAGGTGTAACGGGCATCCTTCACCGTGACCTTCGACACCATGAGCGTGGCGGGCTTCACCTGCACGTCGCTGTTCAGGATGGCGAATACACGAGTGTGGCCCTTTACCTGATCGCCCAGAAGCGTGGCCAGCGCCGTCCCGACCGGCCCATCGAGTTCGCCAATCACGACTTCGGGTTCGGCGCAAAGGTATTCCTTGTCACCCTCGACGAGCGCTTCGCCCGTCCGCATGATGATTCGAGTGGCCATGTGTGGACTCTTGGTGTGGGTTGTGGGTTTGGTCGCAAAAAGCGACGCGGGCAAGCCGGTCTGGCTTGCCCGCGTCGCTTTTTGCGACCACTATGCCTATGTCTTCGTGTTAACTCTTCGCCTTCAGCGCTGAGTTGCTCACAACGGCGCTCATTCGCGCTGGTTGTTCTACGACCCCCGCCGTCGTCCGAACCGCGAGAATTGCCGGTGGCGGGTCGAGTCGGCCGGAATCGGCCCAATCCTGGGCGCTAGCCGTAACGCGGTCGAGTTCGGCTTGCAGATAGCGTGCGTGCGGGCCGAGGCTATCGGTACTCAACCCCGGAGGCACGGAGATGGGCAGCCCGAAGAGGCAGCGGACACGCGAGAACGGCCTGGGGACCGCGAACGAATCCCAACTCTTCATGCGCCACGGGCGGCGATGCCCCACGCCGATCGGCACGATTCGCATACCCGTTTGTGAAGCGAGATACACGACACCCGGTTGCACGGAACGCCGTGGGCCACGCGGTCCGTCCGGGGTGACTGCAAGATGTCGCGGAGCCACGCCGGGGCGCAGCAATTCCCGAACCGCCGCGACACCGCCGCGACTCGTGGAGCCGAAGACGGCGCTCATCCCCGTGGCGTTCAGCAGTGTGCCAAGGAGTTGCCCGTCCGCGTGCCGGCTCACCAACGCGGCAACACCGGGGTTCCCAAAGCGTGCAATGGGAATCAGGAAGTTTTCGTGCCACAGCGCGTAGATGAACGCTTCGCGTTCTGGTGGCTGCCGTGGATCGACCGCGACCGGCCCAACCGAACATTGGTCGAATCGGAGCGAAGCCGAGAGCAGGCGGACGATCTTCGTGCCGCACCACCCTGCGGTGGCGATCAACCGGGGGCTTTTCAACCTCATGGCGTCCCTGCCCCAATCGCTTTACTCCGGCCATTCGCCCGAGAACACCTCGGTTGCCGGCCCTGTCATATACACGCAACCGTCGGCTTCGGACCAGTCCAGTTCGAGGTCGCCGCCCGGCAAGTGGGCAAGCAGTTTGCGTGCGGTGTGGCCGGTCAGTACGCCGGCGACGCACACGGCACACGCGCCGGTGCCGCAAGCCAGCGTGATGCCGCTACCGCGTTCCCATGTCCGCATCGTGACTTCATTGGGTGAATGCACCTTCACGAAGTGAGCGTTGATGCGGCGCGGAAACTCGGGGGCATGTTCCACTTTCGGCCCCACTTCCGCCACGAGGTCACGTTCGCCAGTCCGGAAGTACTCTTCGCCGACGTACAGCACGGCGTGTGGGTTTCCCATCGAAACACACGTTGCCTGGAATTGCGTGCCTCCAATAGTGAGTTGTGCATTCACGGGCGGATCGCTTTGCAGCGTCGTGGGAATGTCCGCGGACTTCAGGATGGGCGGCCCCATGTTGACGGTCACACGCGAAACTCGGTCGTTCTTCACTTCCAAATCCACACTCAACACGCCGCGACCGGTTTCAATCTTCAGGTGCGACTTGCGGGCAATCGCGTGGTCGTAAACGAACTTCGCCACGCACCGCAGCCCGTTGCCGCACATCTCGGACTCAGACCCGTCGGCGTTGAACATTCGCATCCGGGCGTCAGCCGCATCGCTCTTGCAGATGAGGATTAACCCATCCGAACCGATGCCAAAATGCCGATCGCTGACGGCCCGACTGAGTGCGGCGGGGTCGGCGGGAAGCGGGCTTCGGACGCAATCGACGTACACATAGTCGTTGCCGATTCCGTGCATCTTGGTGAACTGCATGGCACGAGTCTCGCAGGGGTGGGCTTCTTCACGCGAATTGTACGAAGCAAGGCGGTTCGCGTGGAAGGGGAGAACTACAATCACACCATGGCCACGAAAACCGCGACGAAAACTCCGACTCAACGAACGATCACGCTCGTCCGTCCGCCGGATGGCCGCGGTGTGGGTGTGTTTTGCATTGCAACCACCAAAGAGTCGCAATTCTACACCTTCCGCGAAATCCCATGCGAGATCGGCGGTCGAGGCTTCGCCATTCACCGCCGCGGCCAAGGCACGCTGTATCACGTCCGCGTCGGCGCACCGGAAGATTGCGAGTGCGAGTGCATGGGCTTCCTGCGCTGGGGGCACTGCAAGCACGTCTCGGGGTTGGCCGCCCTGCTGCAACAACGGCAACTTAGCTAATTTGAAACGACGCAAGGTAGAACCGATGGCGAAGAACCGCTTCGACCAGGCCGCCCGGCTGACCGTGAAGCAAGACGCGCCCGGATTCCTGGGGTGGGCGCTCAGTCTTGCGCCCGCTGACTTCACGTTCGTTGGCTGGCTGGACACCCGGCATGTTCCCTTTCCGGGTGAAACCGAACGCACGGGCGATTCCGTCGCACGCCTGAAACGACCGGGCGGCACCGCACCGCCGTGGGTGCTGGCTGTCGAGTTCCAAACGGAACCGGACCCGCTGATCTTCGGCCGCCTCATGGTTTACCAGGGGCTTCTGTGGCAAGCCGTGAAACCCGACGAGGAACGCGGCAGTCGGTTCGAGATCGGCTCTCTCGTGGTGAACCTCACGGGTAGCGTTTCCGCCGCACGCCGGATGGAGTGGCCCGAGGCCGAACTTCTCACCGTCCTGAAGCCTCGGGAACGCAACTTGGAGAATGAAAATGCCGATGAACTCTTGAAACAGATCGAAGCGGGAACGCACTCGCGCTGGCTGTTGCCGTGGATTCCGCTGATGACGGGCGGCGACGACGCGGATATCATCGAGCGGTGGAAACTCGCGGCCGAAGGCGAAACGGACTTCCACCGCCGCAACAACATGGGCCTACTCGCTCGGGTCTTTGCGGAAGTCGTGGACCGCAAACCGATTTGGGACAAAGCACTGGAGAGGTGGAACGTGAGAGAAAGTACGTTGCTGAACGAATTGTTCGCCGAACGCGATTTGGCGGTGACACTCGCAAACGTGATCGCGGTGTTGGAAGTGCGATTGGGAAAGGTGCCAGCGGACCTCGAAGCCGAGGTCCGGGCCGCAACCAATCTCGCCGATGCAAAGGGTTGGTTCACTCTCGCTCTCAAGGCCACCGACTTCGCCACGTTCCGAAACAGTGCTGGGCTATAATGGTCACGCTTACCACCCTGGAGCCGTCATGTTCTACTTGCGTTACCATGTGACCCCGACCGCGACACACCCTGAGCACGGCGTTCTCGGTGAAGGCTACGTTTGTTGTTGGATCGAACGCGAAACGGTCGCGGAAGCCGAGGAACTCGCACGCACCGAAATCGTTGCCGACAACTGGGACATCATCGCCCAGCATGCGGCGGACACCGTCACGGAAGCCGATTATCCTGACGCTGAGGATGAAGACCGCGACTACTACCAGCAAGCCCTGACCGATGGCGAAGTGTTCGTCTTCCACACGTCGCCACGCCACCCGGCGTACTGGGTTCAAGCCACGGCGCAGCAGGCGACGCAACCCGGCATCGCCGAGGCTCACTTCTTGCTGCTGGGCGATGCCCTCGTCGAGGATGGCGAAGACGTGGCCGTGCCCGACTTCTGGAACGAGGCACGCCGAGAATTCGCCCGGAACGCGGCCCGCACCGCCATCGCCGAAGCCGGGTGGACGCTCATTGCCATCACCGCCGATCAGCCGTGCGGTCCCGAAGACTTGCCCGAGGAAATGCAGGACTACTACGACGCCACGGAGGAAGACGGCTCGTGCCTCGTGTTCGTTAACACGACCGATGGCGAAGCGGGCGCGGCGGGCGAGAACCCTTCGGGTTCTCCGGATTGACTCGCCACCCTTTCACGGGACCACGGGTTGCGTCCAGGCGACTTCCACATCACCCTTTGCGTAGGGGTTCGGGTGGGGCTTGCTGCTCGTTACTTTCGCGCGAACGTAGAGTTCCTTCCCAGTGAACGTGTAACTCGGCTTCGCATCGTTAGAGGTGGCGGCCACCTTGCCGATGTCGGCCGAATAGTCTGCGGTCACGGGTAGTTCCTTGCCGTCCTTATCGAGCTTCGCCACCGCGTCGAGTTTGGTGCCCTTCAGGGTGGCGATGAACTCGGTCTTGTAGGTCACGCCGGGTTCGGTGCGAATCGCCAACCGTAGCGTATTTCCGTCTCGCGTGGTCTCGTCCAGAAGCACGCCGGTGGTTGCGTAGAAGTCGCCGGCTTCCAATCCCTTCACAAGATTCTCGGCGGTCAGGTGGCTACTCCGCACCATCACCCAGCCACGGCCGGGGTTCACCTTGCCGACGCCGTACTCGTGGTAGCCGTGGGCGTCGTCGGTCGCCAGCCCGTAGACCACGGGTAAGCCGTACTTGCCGAGGCGCAATGCGAGTGTGATGTCCCAGACACGTTCGCAGGAAGCGTGTTGCGGGTCGCCGTAGTTCCGCACGCCGGGGTGACCGTTGAACACCTCGAAGTAGCCCAACTCGGGGACCGCCAGCAATTCCTCGGCGCGAACGCCCCAGCCGAAGTTCGGGTGGTTCAGGAACGCAATCATCACGCGGCCGGATTTCTTGCGCTGCTCGGCCACTTGCCGCAGGTTCACGGACACCGTCTCGATGGCGTCTTTCCCATCGAGCGGTTTGATCGGGTCGCGCAAGTTGATGCCGTTCATGTGAATCGGCCGCTTGGCGTAACTGTGCGTGATCTCCTCGGCGGGGACGAGCAGAAACTTACCGGGTTCTTCGAGCAAACTACGGAACTCGGCCAACGGCTTCAGACGGACTTGTTTCTTTTCGGTGACGGTGCGGAACTCGGGCCACCGCGAACCGAAGCGCGCTGCATACTTCTTCACTGCGGTCTTGCGGGTGGCGTTCGCCTCAGCTTCGATCCAGCGCTCGCCCTCCGCGATGACATTGTGGTCGGTGAGCGCGAGGAATTGATAGCCGTGCGTCTTGTACCAGTCCGCGACCATCTCGGGGAAGTCGTCGCCATCGCTCCACAGCGAGTGCGTGTGAAGATTGCCCTTCCAATAGGCGGGGGCGAGTGCGGGAAACGGTGCGGGGTCGGCCGGGCGTGGCGCTGGCGCGACTTCTGGTTGTGTCTGCACGCTCGCCGCCAGCGCGAACGCTGCCACGGACAGCATCACCACGGCGAATGAGCGTGAGCCAGACGACATGGTGTTCCTTCGGATGGGATTGTTGATTGCCTACCAAGAGGCAATCACCAATCCTCACGTTTCCATGAGGAGACGCAGGGGGTCGCTGAACAACTGTGCGAGGCGAACCGTGAAGCGGCAGCCGTCCGCGCCGTCAATGACGCGGTGATCGTAAGTGAGGCTCAGTGGCATCATCAGTCGCGGGACGATGGCACCGTCTTTCACGACGGGTTGCAGCGTGGATTTGGACAGCCCAAGGATGGCGACTTCGGGGTAGTTCACGATGGGGGTGAACGCGGTGCCGCCGATGCCGCCGAGGTTCGAGATGGTGAAACTGCCGCCCTGCATCGCGTCCATCGGGAGTTTGCCCGTCTTGGCTTTCTCGGCGAGGTCGGCGACGGCGGCGGCGAGGTCGAGGATGCTTTTCTTGTCGGCGTCCTTGATGACCGGCACGACCAGGCCACGTTCGGTATCGACGGCGATGCCGATGTGGTAATACTTCTTGATGATGAGCTTGCCGGCGTTCATGTCGTAGGTGCTGTTGAACCGCGGGAACTCCTTCAGCACGGCGACGCACGCCTTGATGGCCAGCACGGTCCAGGTGATCTTCGGCCCCTTCTTGGGGTCCGCCAACTTGGCCGCGAGGCCGGCGACGATCCGTTTCCGGCCGCCTTCGAGTTCCGTGATGTCGGCAAGGTCGTGCTGGGTGACCATCGGCATGGTCCGCCAGCCGACCGTGAGGTTCTTGGCGATTGTCTGGCGAATCGTGGTCACTTCCTGTACTTCGACCGGGCCGAACTTCGCCGGGTCGATGCGGAACGGCGGTAGCGTGAAAGCGTTCACAATGCTGCCACCGACAACCCCGCCGCCCTTCTTCACTTGCTCGCGTTCGGTTCGGACGAAGCCCTTCACGTCGTCGATGGTCACGCGGCCACCGCGGCCGGAGCCTTTCACTTCCGCGAGGCCAACCGACAACTCGCGCGCTAATCGGCGTGTGGCCGGGCCAGCGGGGATGATCGTCTTCGTTGCGGTGCCGTTCTCGGTGTTCATCAGCGAAGGCGTGCGAACTCTCTCAGGTGAACGCACCACCGGAGTTTCCGGTTGCGGTGCGGTCGGAGTCGTGGTGGTCGTCAGTGCGGCGGCCGTGGTTGTAATGGTCACCAACTTCTCGCCGGCTTTCACGCGGTCGCCACGCTTGACGTGGATAGCTTCGACGACGCCTTCCATCTCGGCGGGTAGATCGCCGGACGCTTTGTCCGTTTCGACGGTGACAAGGTCATTCCCGGCCTTGACCGCGTCGCCGGGTTTCACATAGATGTGCGAAATGGTCGCGTAATCGACGCCCTCGAAGACCGGCAGTATGACATCGACCTTGCTTGCCACCCCCGGAGTCGGTGCCGCGACTGGTGGCGGTGGCGATTGTGGAGTGGATGAAGCCGGGGGAGGGGACGTCGCGGGTTTCGGCTGTGCGGGTGCGGAAGTGGTCGTGGTCGTGGCGGCGGCCCCGGTCAGCGTCAGGATTGGCGCGCCGATCGAAACCTTATCCCCTTCCTTGACGTGGACTTTGCTGACCGTGCCAGCGGTTTCCACGGGGATATCGACGGCGGCTTTGTCCGTCTCGACCGCGATCACGAGTTGGCCGGCGGTCAACGTGTCCCCGGCCTTCACCAGGATTCGCGTGACCGTTCCGGACTCAATACCCTCACCGAGGTCGGGCAACCGAAATTCCATCGTTGGCTCTCTTATTGGCTCGCTTCGCTCGCAAAGCCGCAAGCGGCAAACATATCACACGGTCCACGGGTGCGGGGCGTCGGGGTTGAGGCCGAGTTCCTTGACGGCTTTGGTCACGACGGCCCGCTCGAGTTCACCGCGTTCGGCGAGGGCGTAGAGGGCGGCGACCACGACGTGTTCGGCGTCCACCTCGAAGAAGCGGCGAAGGTTTTGGCGGGTCTCGGAGCGGCCGAAGCCGTCAGTGCCAAGCGCCAGAAGCCGACCATCAAGGTACGGGGCGACCTGTTCCGGGAGCGTTCGCATGTAGTCGCTGGTGGCGACGACTGGCCCGCGCGTCTTGCCCAGCACTTGCTCGACGTAAGGCATCTTGGCGGGTGCTTCCGGGTGCAGGCGGTTCATGCGTTCGCACTCGATCGCGTCGCGGCGGAGCATCTGGTAACTTGTCACGCTGAAGACCGTGCTAGCCACGCCAAACTTCTCGGCGAGAATCTGTTGGGCGCGGAGAGCCTCGTTCATGATGACGCCGCTGCCGAGAATCTGCACTTCGAGTTTGGCCCCGTCCGGCTTCACTGTCTTGAAAGGATACAGGCCGCGAACGATCCCTTCCCTGACATCGGCGGGCATCGCCGGCATCTCGTAGCTTTCATTATACACGGTGAGGTAGTAGAAGCACTCCTCGCCGCGAACGTACATGGCGTTGATGCCGTCCTCGATGATGACGGCGAGTTCGTAGGCGAACGCGGGGTCGTAAGCCCGGCACGTCGGGATCGTCATTGCCATCAGGTGGCTGTGGCCGTCCTCGTGCTGCAAGCCTTCGCCGTTGAGGGTGGTGCGGCCGGCGGTGCCGCCCATCAGGAAGCCGCGACATCGGGCGTCGGCGGCGGCCCAGGCGAGGTCGCCGACGCGCTGGAACCCGAACATCGAGTAGTAGATGTAGAACGGGATCGTGTTCACGCCGTGCGTACTGTACGCGGTGCCGGCGGCGATGAAGCTCGACATGCTGCCGGCTTCGTTGATGCCTTCCTGGAGAATCTGGCCGGTCGTGCTTTCGCGGTACTCGAAGAACGACCCCTTATCGACGGGGTTGTATGTCTGGCCGACCGAAGAATAGATGCCGAACGACTTGTACATCGGCGGCATACCGAAGGTTTGGCCTTCGTCGGGCACGATGGGCACGATCAGCTTGCCGACGTTCGCATCCTTCATCACCTGGGTCATCAGGTTCACCCAGGCCAGCGTGGTCGATTGGCCCTTGCCGGTGACAGTCGCCTTGTGCAACCCCTCGAAAGCCTTGGGATCGGGCGGCAGACAGGGGGTGAACTCGTTGTTGCGGAACGGTTGGTAGCCACCGAGCGCTTTGCGGCGAGCGTGGAGATATTTGATCTCGGGAGCGTCGTCGCCTGGCTTGTAGAACGGAATGCTGTCGATTTGTTCGTCGCTGATGGGAAGCTCGAACCGCTCGCGGAACTTGCTTAATGCCTTGCGTCGTTCCCGTTTCTCTTTCTCTTTCTGATCCGAGTCTACCGGCAACCCGTCGGCGATATCGAGTTTCAGAACCATCTTCTTGTCCTGGTGGGCGACATTCTTCCCCTCGCTCGGGGTGCCGTAACCCTTGATGGTCTTGACCAGAACGACGGTTGGCTGGCCCTTGCAATCGACCGCCGACTTGTAAGCGTTGTAAACCTTGAGGGGATCGTGACCGCCGCGTTTGAGGCCGGCAAGGTCGTCGTCCGAAAGGTGTTCGACAAGCGATTTGAGTTCCGGGCTGTTGAAGAACTTCTCGCGGATGAACGCCCCGCCTTTTACGATGTATTCCTGATACTCGCCGTCTACGACTTCCATCATGCGGCGGGCGAGCGCACCCGTGTGGTCGTTGGCGAGGAGCGCATCCCAGTCGGTGCCCCAAACGACCTTAATGACGTTCCAACCGGCTCCTCGGAAGATGCCTTCGAGTTCCTGGATGATCTTGCCGTTGCCACGCACGGGGCCATCAAGGCGTTGCAGGTTACAGTTGATAACCCACGTCAGGTTGTCGAGCTTTTCGCGGCCAGCCAGGCCAATCGCGCCAAGGCTCTCGGGTTCATCGCATTCGCCGTCGCCAAGGTAAGCCCAGACGCGCACGTCGTCCGTCTTGGCCAAGCCACGGTCCCGCAGGTAACGGTTGTACCGGGCGTGGTAGATGCTCATGATGGGGCCGAGGCCCATGCTAACGGTCGGATACTGCCAGAAGTTCGGCATGAGCCAGGGGTGCGGGTAGCTGCTCAGGCCGCCGCCGGGCCGCAGTTCCTGCCGGAAGTTCAGCAACTGCTGTTCGTTGAGTCGGCCTTCGATGTAAGCGCGGGCGTACATGCCGGGGCTGGCGTGACCCTGGAAGAACACGACGTCGCCGGGGTGGGTGGGCGTGCGGCCCCGGAAGAAGTGGTTGAAGCCGATTTCGTACAGCGTGGCGGCGCTGGCGAAGGTGGCAATGTGCCCGCCGACGTTGGTGGTCCGGTTCGCCCGGTCCACCATCGCCATCGCGTTCCACCGCACCAGGCTCTTGATCTTGCGCTCAAGCCCACGGTCGCCGGGGAACGGCACCTGATCTTCGACCGCGATGGTGTTCACATAAGGCGTGGTGATGCCGGTCGGAATGCGGGACTGACCGAGTTTTGCCACCTTACCGATGAGCGACTCGAGGAGGTAACGGGCGCGATCCGCGCCACCGACCTTCAGGACCGCTTCCATCGCGTCGAGCCATTCGGCGGTTTCCTGTGGGTCGGCATCCTCGGGCAATTGAGCATTCTGGCTGGCCAACACATCGGGGCTAGCGTGCATCGACGACTCCAAGCGGACCGCAAAAGGAATGAGAAGGCAGCGAGCGCGGTTCAACTCGTGGAATACCGTTAGGATAGGCGCGAGGTTCTCGCTCGTCTACCTCGTGTGCATCGAAGCCCACATCCCGAGGTTCCGCATGCGTCTTGCAATCGTCGCGCTGCTCGCAGTCGCAGTCGCAATTGCCACGGCAGCGCCGCCGGAAACAGTGCGATTCAAGCCAACCCCTGTCACGTTCAGCAACGCCAACGCGACACTGAACGATGTCGCCGTCGGGCTGTCGAAATCTTCGGCCGGGGTTACGGTCGCAGTTGAGTCGCCGGAAGCCGCAAAGGCAAAGTGCCCCGTGGACTTCACCGGAACCCCGTTCTGGGAAGCACTCGAAACCGCTGCGGACGCCTCCAAGACGCGGCTCACCGTGCGCGACGGCGGCAAGCGGGTGATCCTCGAACCGCGCCCGAATCGGCGTGAAATCTCGGCGGTTTCGGGACCGTTTCGCATTGTTCCCCGCAGCGTCACCGGCCGTTTGCTCCTCGACTCGGACACCATCTTCCACGACATCCAACTCGATGTTCACTGGGAACCCCGCCTGCCCGTGTTTAGAATTGATGGCAACCCCAGAATCACCAAGGCAATCGATGACCGTGGCACTGCGCTCACGGTCGCGGCGGGCAACGCGAGGCATCACCCCTCAACGTCCGCTACCGATATGCGAGTGCGGCTCACCGGGCTAACCCGCGAAAGCAAGCGAATCGGGGTGCTCGAAGGCGCGTTCCGCGCGACCGCCTCCGCTCAGCTGCTCGCGATTCCCTTCGATAACCTGGGTGGCAAACTTCCCGCGACCAAGACTGAGGAGGGCGTGAAGGTTACGCTTCAATCGTTCACCAAGACCGACCAAACGTGGGAAGCGGAACTGGAACTGCTTTACCCTGAGTCGCACCCGTTCTTCGAGAGTTTCGAGGAACAGAAATGGCTCCGCGACAACCGCTCCCGGCTCGTCTCCCCCGCTGGCAAGCCGCTCGAC
>Ga0105046_10013242_pt1 | contig 12778 bp, 11 predicted proteins | sample MAT03_FD_78385 | JGI IMG/M metagenome (GOLD analysis project Ga0105046, IMG submission 78385) | Freshwater microbial communities from Lake Fryxell liftoff mats and glacier meltwater in Antarctica - MAT-03 (megahit assembly) | ecosystem: Environmental > Aquatic > Freshwater > Ice > Liftoff... | reverse complement strand
GATTCTCGTTTCATGTTTCCTTCACTTCCTAACTGCTAAGCACCCACGCACAAGTTTTCGCATACAACTTGTTTAACCGCGTGCCCATCGGGCCGCGTTTTACTCGCGAAAACGCGGGGCGATGCCCACGCGGTTAAACGAAGAAACTTATGCACGGGTGCTTACCTGGAAAAGGTATACTTCACGCGGCCAGAATTGACACATTCGTCGTTCGAGCATACTAACCCGAAGCGTAAGCGAGGGAACACGTTACTGCCCTCGCTTACGCATCGGCTTAGTATCAGACTTGCCCGCGCGGAGTATAACACTTTGACTGGCTACCTTAATCTCAGCCTTTTGCCAGCCATTCTGCAGCATGCGGCGCGTCATTTCGTCCGCGTCCATGCCCGCTGCCATGGCCTGCCTGATATATGCGGTCAATGCCTGGTCTTCCAGGAATGACAGGTCTTCCTGGCTCGAAACCGATGGGAGCTCTCCGATTGGCTTGTCGCCGAGCGTGCTCCGGCCCCAGGCCAAAAGAGCGAGCGTGGCCCATCCCACAATCCACCACACCGGAAGCCAGACCACGAGCCCTATTCCCGCCGTGCAGACGATCGAAAGGAACAGGAAAACAAACCCATTTTCCACACCGCCGGCCAGAATGCACAGGATGGGAAGACTCACGGGAAACCCAACGCCGACGCGACCAAGGAATCTGATCATAGTGGATTAACCCTCACAGCCGATTGTCAAGGACGATTTCCCAGTAGCGGATAAAGCAGACAATGAGTAACAGATAGCACGGGATGGCGAACACGATTTCCACGGGCAAGCCGGTCAGCGGAGTCTTGAAACCGGAGTAGTTCATGACCGCGCTGCTGCCGTACACACGGTAGCCGTTTGCCAGGAACCACGACTCAAACGGCAGGGCCAAAGCGCTGATCAGCATCACCCCCGCCCCAAGCCGCAGCGGTAAGGACTTGCCGATCATAAACCTATCGACCACGATTGCCCCGATCGCAATCAGCAACACCCGTAGTCCTGTATAAAGAACGCTGATGTCGCGATAGATGTAGGACCATTCAGGAAACTTATCGTTCCGGACAACGGGCTCCACAAGGAGTTCGAAGAGAAACACGCCGATGAACGCGAGCACAACAGCGCGCAGCCATTTCCGCTTCTTCACTGGAACCAAAGCAGTGTTGTCAATCACGAAGTTCCAGTACTTATAAAAGGCAATGACGAGTGCCGTGAAGACGGGAACGTAGTAGAGGATTTCGAGCGGGACGCCGAGAACAGCGGTTCCCGAGACGGTGTCCAGGACCTCTGCAGCGTATTTTCGAATCCCCAGAGCGACGACGACGATTTCAGCAATCGGTACCAGGACCAGCAGAATTCCAGTGTACGCAACAAATCGCCCCGCCTCGCTCCATTGCGAAAACCGGCGATCGACAAAAATGACAACTCCCAGAATCAGAGTGGTCCAGCCGAGCGTCAGGATCCAGCTGACATCGCAATAAACATACGCGAATCGTCCCAGATGCTCGTTATGCCACATGGGCGACGTAAACAACTCAAACAGGAACACACCGAGCACCATGACAATTGCCCGGAGCCACAGCCTTGTTGTGAATTGTCGCAGCACCAAAAACGCAGTGACTGCTACTGCAACGACGCACAGATCAAAAACCAGGATCGGGACTGTGGCCGCTCTTTCAGCCGCACGCTGTGCAATTGCCGTCAGAAGCCCTTTCTCACGCGCGACCTGCACATAGTCACCACAGGAGGCAAGCAGTGCGACGGAATTGATCATCGGTGTCACCATCTTCAGGCTTGTCTCACGAATGGTTGTCATTCGTTACAGGAGCGCGGTCTGAACCGGCGGAAACGGTCGGCAGATTTCGGAATTCGGCGTCCTTGATTTTACACCCGCCCCACTTCGCCTGGCAAAACTCGGGCGTCGTGCTCAACCTCTCCCAAATCCGCCATAACGGTTCCTGAAGGACGTTCCCGAACTTGGCATGATTGAAATCGCAGGACATCATATCGCCATACGGTGACAGATAAAAGTAACTCGTCCCGCACGCGCAGCCGATGCTGCGGTGACTGCTCATATAGGCAAGAAACGTGACACCGGGATACCGCTGGTCTCGATTGTATGGCACGGCCGCCTGGATCATTTCCTCCAGCCAGTCGTAGTTGTCCACAAGATCAGTTCGCCCTTTGTATCTTCCGGTGGGCATGGCATCAAACACGAATACCTCGTGAACCCCGACGTCTTTTGCCAGTTCGATAATTCTCTGCAGCTCGCCGCCCTGCCAGGCTTCGGGAGTCATGGTTGCTGAAAAGCCCGTGGAGAATCCCAGGCGTTTGGCCTGTCGGATGCCTCGTAGCGCTCGCGCATGCAGGCCCGGTGTGTGCCGGAATTCGTCGTGACGCTTCGGATCGGCGGAATCAATGCTGACGAATACGCTGTCCAGACCGGCCTTCCTCAACTCCTTTGCACGCTCTTCCAGCGCCCACCCGTTCGTGTAGAGCAATGTCGTGGAACGACTTTTGTCGACTGACCGAATGATTTCTGGCAGGTCCTCACGCAGCAATGGCTCACCGCCCACAAAGTTGATGACTGATACGCCCAGATCCTGCGCATCCGCAATCGCCTTCGACGCCTGGTCAAGTGTCAGGGAAGCTCGCCCTTTCTCTTCGACTGCGCTGAAGAAACTGCAGTGCTCACAGGCCGCATTGCAGACATCATTGACAGCGAAGCTCATCAGGTTCGGCATGTTGCGGTTCTGAATCGTGCGATACAGCGCACGGGCAACAAAGTTCGAGGCCGGCTTGCTGAAAACAGCCGGAGTCATCAGCGAATACACCGGATTGCCATCACGGAAATGAATGATCTTGTTGTGGTTCAGATAGATCCGGTAGACAATGTCCATGAAGTCCACTCCGCTGTTAAGGGACCTCGTGGCCAGGAGCCATCGGAGACGCAATCGTGAGAGAAACGAATTCATTACAGTCTCCTATGATTTAAGATCGACGAAGCCATGATTTCCGTCAACAACGACGGTGCTCCCATGCGGCAATCGCTGCGTTGCCTCGCAGACTCCAAGTACGGCGGGAATGCCATATTCGCGACAGATGATGGCCGCATGAGAGAGCAAGCCGCCGGTTTCAGTGACGACACCCGCCGCCCGGTCCAGCACCGGCGTCCAGCCGGGATCGGTAAACGGGCACACAAGAATATGCCCCGTCCGCATTTCCGCAGCCTGTTCGACACTCAGTGCAACAAATGCTGTTCCCGCGATAATTCCCGGGCTTGCGCCGATCCCCCTGAATCCATCTGTACCGAGTCTTTGGTTCAGATGATAGCGAGTGCCGATTTCATTGGGAGCTTTGAAGTTTCGGTAGCTTTCGTAAATCTCGCGGTTGCGTTCGATGTTCGATCGGTCGTCGGCGAAGATTTCACGAAACGTGGTGAAGAAGATGTCGTCGCCCAGCCCGCGGTGATGCGAGATTTCAAGTATGTAACGGCGGATGAGATAATACATGCGGCTCGAAAGATCGCGCATTTCTTCCCGCAGCCAGACGAATCGGCGGAGGCGGTCGAGCTTACGGTTGAACGCGCCGTGCTTCCTCCATGGCAGGGACGACAGTGCCGCAGTGCGTGCCGCTTCGTATGCCGGACGGGGATCCTCACCACCCGACACAGGCATTGAGGCAAGCATCTGCTGCACGAAAGTACGATCTTCGTCCCAGCGCGAAAACCGCACATCCAGGCCGAGCCGGCAATGATGGCGGTACGTCGATACTACCTCTGCCAGTCGTTCGTCGGTCCGGTTCAACATTGCCTTGACGGCGCGGACGGGTGCCATGTGCCGGAGCGGCGGGAGAGCAGCAACCAGCGCACCGTAATCGGCTGTGGGGAAAGAACTCTTGAAATCAAGCTTGGCCAGCGATGCGGCGAAGATGGTGCGGAAGTAGTTGCTCTCAATATGAAAGTAATCGCGTTCGATGAGATCCCGAAACGTTGTCTGCACCGATTCCGGCATCCTCTCATATTTCTGCATCAGCGTCTCGAAGCCGCCCGACAGCAGTTGTTCTGCCCGCCTCTGCTGCAGACGAAAAAACTTTCTCATCCCCAGCAACGTCGGCACTGCGCCCAGCACTCGTGGCAAACTGCAGGGAGTACACTGTCCATTCCCGTCGTAATTGATTTGAACGCTCAGGTCGTCGTCGAACTCACGTTCCACGAAGCCAGGAAGCTTTGCCAGACATTCTTTGACCGCTCCCAGATTCCAGTAAGGTCGACCGAAGAACATCCGGCCCGACTGAAAATCTTTCTTAAGCAGCTTCAGTTCACGCAGACAATCTTTCAGAGTTCGGTCCCAGACAAAGTCGTACAACGACCACATCAGCGGCGTGCAGACGCTGCTGGAAACTCCGCCATCACGAAAATCGGCGTTGGTCCATTCACCGATGTTTGCTGCAAAGGCGATGCGCGTGATTGGCCGCGACTGCAGGATGTAAAGCGTGCCGGCCTGGATGGCGAATTCAATATCCTGCGGCGCGCCGAAATGCCGTTGAATCTGCCTCGAGGTTCTTTCAATCTCCTCGCAATGCTGCCGCAACAGAGGATGATCAGACGGGAGCGGCTGGACGTGACCTGCAAGGAGTTCGTCGGCGAGACCGATACAGGCTTCGATTGCGATGTGCTCCTCCCCGGTCACCGGATTGACCGTAAATGCGACGCCGGCGAGTTCCGGTACAATCATCCGCTGGATAATGACCTCCATTCTGATCGAACGGGAATCAAGCCCGCTTCTGCGGCAGTAATCGATGACTGATGGCGCATCGAGCGACTCCCGGCAAAGTCGCACGGCCTCTTCGACTTCTTCGTGCGTGCTCAGATTGAGGAAGCTGCGAAACTGTCCGGCGAAAGAAGCGCCAACGCTGTCTTCCGCTGAGGCCGACGAGCGTACTGCGAGCGGTGTCCCAAGTTGCTCGACCGCGATGCGAATATTCGGCGGAGAGACAACAAACTCCGGCACACGAAATCCCGCCGCCTGCAATTCCAGCAATCTGACCGCTTTGCCGCCGCAGGCGGCAAACGATCGTCCTGCGTTCATTGTCAATGGTGATTCAGTCAACGCTGACATGGTGCGTTCTCCGAAGTCGGATATCCGAATTGTTGTGCAGCTGGTTTGAATCCATGCCGCGCGGCAATTTCCGCAATCTGCGCTGCGCGTTGCGTACATGACCGACCAACCCACGTCTGGGGCGGAACGCCTTCGAGACCCAGCAACAGAGCTTCGGCCATGCAGCCATAGATGTGGCCCGGCGGCAACGGAAAACCGGGAATGCACAAGTCCTCGCCGAAAGGCAATTCGGCAATTGCTCCCGGAACGATCGTCACTTCGGGCAGAATTTCCGCGGTATCCGTCCGCAGGGTTGCCGGCACCGAGACATCGCAGATAATGGCCCTCGGGTGAAGATGTTCCGGACCCAATGGCGCTGTGATGCAATTGGTTGCACAGATAACGACGTCGGCACTGCTGATCCGCGACAGATCCCTTGCTGGCTCACTGCCGGGAAGTCGACTCGCTGTCTGTTGCAACAGTTGATGCGAACCTGCTCTGCCGCTGCCGACAAGAATGGTTCGTCGAAACTCAGACGCCAGCATCGCGGCGCAGGTGCTGCCGATATCTCCTGCCGCACCAATGACGGCCAGCGTCAGTTCGCGAGAATCGAGGTCGCGGCTTTCCAGGACGCAGCGGATCGACTGCGCGACAAGGGCTGCCGTATAGTTGTTTCCTGTGGCGACAAACATGTCCCGATTCTGCAGAGTCCTGCCACTGCGTGTCACAATCGACGTAAACTGCCCAAGCGACACGACATGGCAATTGAGTCTCGCGGCGGTATCAACCGCTTTCTGGACCAGCGAACGGGCTGCCAGCCAGCCCTTTCCGCGCGTACCTTGCAACAACCAGGCGGACGTGACGGGCAAAATAATGGGGTAAAGCAGCACCCTGCCGCCCGTGACAGAACGAATTTCAACGGCATCCATCACGACGGGCTCCGCCAATGGAGAGAATCGTTCGAGAAAAACGGAGCGATCCGAGACCGTCAGTTTGTCAAATGCCGGCTCCAGGTGAGTAAGGTCGTTCTCATCTATCAAATGAAACAACCACGCGACGCGGCGGCACGGTGGCTTCTCTCTCCTCTGCAGGGACTTTTCCTGCCGCCAAAAATCAACCGGATGGAACGCAATGACCTGCCCATCCCCGCCAGGAAGTGTGGGAATCGGATCGACCACAGGCTGCGTGGCGTACAGAAATCGGGTGAGGCCGACAACATCGTTCGCCTGGAGTCTGTCGCACACATCTGCCAGTGCGGCGACAAAGCTGTCGAGCTGAGCCTGCGTAATGCAGGCCGATGGCTGTACGCGCAGCGTAAAGGAGTCGCTGAGCGTCGGAGCGATGCGTATCCGGCGCTCACGCAACAGGTAGCCTGAAACCAATGGACCGAGCAGGTTCCGTTGCGCGATAAAGTTCAACAGGAACGCGGATGTCTCTGCCGGTCGTTGCAGTTCGACACCGATCATGAGTCCCATGCCGCGCACGTCGGCGATGACCGTGGAGTATTGCTGTTGAAGTGTGCGGAGTCTCCCGAGAAGGTATTCGCCCTGTGAACGGCATTTCTGAATCAGTGAAGAATCGAGTAACTCCAGTGTCTTCAAGGCGATTACACAGGAAAACTCATCATCGGCGAACGTGCTGCTGTGAAGTAGATCAAACGTCTGTTGATACCGTTCACGTTTCACGAGCAACGCCGAAATCTTTGCCAGTCCCCCGCCCAGCGCTTTCGAGAGGATGATGTAATCTGGAAAGACGCCAAGCGAGTGGCTGGCAAGAAAGTCGCCTGTACGTCCAATGCCGCTCTGGCATTCGTCGGCGATTAACGGAACACCGTGTTCGGCGCACAGGCTGGCAGCAAGCTGAATGAATTCCGCCGTCAACGGCCGGATGCCCGCTTCACCCTGAATGGGTTCGAACAGGAAGCCTGCCGGATCAGCAGCCTGCGCAAATGCAGCGCGCAGTTGCTCAGGGTCGTCCGGTTTCACGCGGATGACGTTCAGCCCTCCGGCTTCGAACGGTTTCCGAAAGTGCGGATTCGCAGTGAGCTGGAGTGCGCCGGTCGTCTTGCCGTGAAATCCTCCTTCCAGCACAATCAAAGTGCGGCCACCGGTTTCGAGCAATGCATGTTTCAGTGCGGCCTCGACCGCCTCGGCACCGGAGTTGGCAAACACAGCGCACATGTCGTCACCGACGCGAGCGGAAAGTGCCTGTGCCAGTCGCTCTGCACCGCTTCGCATTGATCCCTGTGTATGATTTGGCTGGCCCATTGCGAAAAACCGAGTCGCTTCCGCGATCAGCTCCGGACGGTTGTGTCCCAGAAGCAGAGAGCCGTATCCCCCAACCAGATCGAGAACTTCAACATTGCGAGAGTGTGCGTCGCGGTAATACAGAAAGTCTCCAGATGCCTTCTCGTATTCCACATCAAGCCCAATCGTCCGCAGCAGATTTCGCAGACCGGGCTTGTGAGATTCGGCTGGATTGCTTCGCTGGTGAGATGTCCGGACTGCACGTTTCATATTGATCTTTCGCTCGAACAATCCAGCGCCGACGGTGTCGTGATTAATACACAAACATTTTCAGACAATCGACCGTCATGAGCCTGCCGGCTTAGGATCCCTTACAAAATCTGCGTGCGTCACGGAGGTTTTGGTAAGGGTTTTTAGTTTCTGCACTCTCGGACAGCTCCGTAACGCATTGAGGCAGTTGGCCAACTTTGTTGCCAGGATGTCCGCCGTGTAGTTGAAACGAGTGACGGTTTCTCCGGCAGAAGATACGCTTCTGCGGAGAATGTTTTTTTAGTTACCTGAAAGGAGAAACCGTTATGCAAGCAGCGTATTTCAAGTCCGTCTGAAGGTCGAGCGGTGGCGTTCAGAAAATTGGCAGAAAGGAGCACGCTGAGTCGCCAGGGAAGCCCGCGTCAAAGAGCCGTCGTGCCCGAACCGCTCCGCGAACAGAGCAGATCGGATCACCGATTGGTGAATCCGGGCGAAACACGCAGGCTGATCTTCCAAAGGAAGATCTTCGCTCGGTGACAGTTCCGTATTTGTTCGCCATCGGCCCGACTGAAGTGACGCCCGACTGAAGTGACGCGTACTCAGTTCTGGCGAATCAGCGACGAATATTCGAAATCACAGCCGCCGACGGAGCCGCAAGCCCCCGTCAACTCAGTGCTCTGGCATCAGGCTGCTGAATTCTGCAACCGGTTGAGTCAGCTCGAAGGGATCTTACCCGTGGAATTCTGCTACGTTCAGTTTGACTCCGCAGCAGGTGTTCGCTGACGTCAGAAGCCGAATGCTCTGGAGCTGACGGGGAATCGACTTCCCACCGATGATGAATGGGAAATCGCATGCCGTGCCGGGACAAGCACGATTCGACCGCATGGAGATGCTGCAACGTGGCTGCACAAATATGTGATTGGCAATCACATCGAGGCGGGGCCTGTCGCAGTGGGACTCCAGAAGCCAAATCCATTCGGATTGTTTGACATGCTTGGAAATGTCTCAGAATGGATCCACACGGCTGACTCAGATGCAGCGACAGAGAAGGGTATTCGACGGCTGCGGGGAGGATCTGCATGGACTGCCGAAGATTCGCTTCGATCTGCATCTTGGTATCACTTCTTGACTGGCAACAAGTGATTCGTCCGGGCCATTGGAATGTTCACAACACGGTAACACGCCGTCTCGCGCCCGAGTCAAATTGCGGCACCAGGATCGCGAGTTTGGCAGCTGACCTGGTCGATCCTGACAAGTCCGCGAGAGCTCATCGACTTGAGCCCCTTTGATCTGCCAATTGCCGGCGATTGGGACGGAGACGGCGATGATGATCCAGATGGCTGGCCACCATCGCCGCAATCGGCCACCATCGCCGCAATCGAAGTCCAGCTTCTGGCAATTTGAAACCAACGGAGATTCCAACAGCAGTTGCCGACGAATTGGCGCGTAGCGGGCGTATGGGATGCGAGCGAGCTCTCGCGTGAGGTTCTCTGCCGATCGATGCGTGGCAAGATCCAGCAGGTGGCCTCGGAGCTGTCGGTAAGTGTCGTCGTCGATACGGACATGGGCGTGCCACTTGATACTGGCACCGCCGGTTGGCGTCACGCGTGAAGGCCAGCCGCGTGCGACACGCTCGATGATGGAGCTTTTCCCGAAAACCACTGCTGTCGGATTCAACGATTACATTAAAACGCGACCATGTTACGCAACAGCAGCATCAACGGATTCACTGCTCCTCAGTCCTTTCGTCTTCACTTTCAGAGGCATCACCCTCTGGTCATTGTGAACGGTACATGACGGCCAGCCATGCACGCGGCAACAGTGAGTAACAGGCGTCCGATGGTGCCATCAGTAAAGTGCATGTCGTTCAGAAACCGATAATCGGGAAGAAGGCCGATATCGTGGTGCAGCTGGAAGACCCGCGGACTCATCTGCGGATCAAGTACGCGAGTGCTCATGACATTCGTCGAGGATTGGCCAAACGACTGATCAACGCCGGCGTGTCCGCTGAGACTCTGAAAGTGGTGATGCGACACACGGATTTCGCCACCACGGAAAAGTATTACGGTGCCGTGAAGTCTGCCCAGAATGCTGGCGCAGAAATCTTGGCCCGATTGAGTCCCGCCTGCAAAAACACCCCATTAGTGGGGGGAATAAAAATAGCTCCACAGCTGTCTGCTGAGGAGCTATCAGTGCTAAAGTCTTTGCTTGCAAGGCTTTAAGAAAATGTCCCGGACTGGAGTCGAACCAGTAACCTTCGGCTTCGGAGGCCGACGCTCTATCCAATTGAGCTACCGAGACTTGTTTTAAAATGCAGTGTTTTTGCAATATCGGGCGGCGGTTTCAAGAGTTACGACACCCGCAACGACACCCGCAGGAAAAAACACATGGCAACGTCATCAGAAACAAAACCAGTCAAACCCTACTCCGAATTCCCGCTATTCGCTCACCAGAATGGCCAATGGTGCAAGAAGATCAAAGGCAAACAATGGTTCTTCGGAGTCTGGTCAGATCCTGACGCTGCCCTCGCGAAGTATCTCGATGAAGTTGACGAAATTCAAGCCGGGCGAGATCCCAGGAAAACGGGTGTCGTCGGGGTGTCGTCCACCGAACTGACGGTCGCAGATTTGTGCAATCTGTTTCTCGAACGGCAACAGCGGCGAATTGAACTCGGAGAAGTCAGTAGACGGCATTTCACCGACAACCTGCGGACGTGCCGACTGGTGGTCAATCACTTTGGAAAGTTCACCCGCGCTGCATCGCTCCGGGCTGCGGACTTCGCAGGATTCAAGGCCGCATTCCCAGCAACATGGGGACCAGAGAAGTCCGGGAATGAGATTCAGCGAGTACGATCGACGCTCAAATGGGCTTTTGAGTCAGACTTGATTCCATCCCTGCCGAACTTCGGGCCGGACTTCAAGAAACCATCACGGACCGTCAAACGTCGCGATCAGCAGCAGCGCCAAGCGGTCCGGGGTGGAAAACTGGACTTCTCAGCGGATGAGATACAGAAGCTGCTCAAGGCGTCAACAGGGTGGCTGCACGCCTCGATCTTGTTAGGCGTGAATGGCGGTCTCGGCAATAGTGACTGCGGTCGATTGTCCACACAGTTCTTGAAGCTGGATTCTGGATGGTACGACCTGGCCAGGGAGAAGACTGGCATTCCACGACGCTTTCAATTGTGGCATGAAACGGTCTCGGCAATTCGGGCGGCGATGTCATTACGAATTATCCCGAAAGACGAATCAGACGATCCACTATGTTTTCTGACGACGCATGGAAAGCCTGTCTGGTGGGAAGTCACGAAAGAAAACGGAGAGACATTCATGTGTGACAACATTACGAAGTCATTCACGAAGTTGTGCGCGAAGTGCGGAATATCACGGTCGCAGCGTGGGTTCTATTCGCTCCGCAGGACATTTGAGACGGTCGCAGGTGCGTCTAAAGATCAGGTCGCCGTCGATTACATCATGGGGCACGCCGATGAAGGCATGGGTGCCGTGTATCGCCAGTCGATCGACGATCAGCGGCTGAGTGACGTGTCAAATTATGTGCATGACTGGCTCTTTCCGGTGCAGGAAAAGAAGCCTGCGAAGCGAGCTGCAAAGTCGAAACGCAGCAAGTAGAATCGAGTCACACACGCCTACGCTTAGCGGCGGAAAAGCAGAACCTGAAACTGCCTGGCGTGTTGTTTTTTTTTCTTCAGGATTACGACTTTTCAGGAGTCGAAACCTTGTCCACAAAACGCACGCCACCAGTAAAAAAACAGGACGTTTTCACAGTTCGTATTCCGGTTAACATCACACAAGACGCAGACGGTACGATTGTCGTCAATTCAATCCGAGTTGTCAGCCACCAGTCGGACAGGGGTGATGATGTCCAGATGTCGGCGGATGAGTACGCGGCATTCAGTGACGTACTGCTGGACCATACGATTCAGTGGACTGCGGCGAACGCTGAGACATCACGCAGCATCAAACGGGGCGCCGATCTGTATTTTTGGTGGAACGCATTCATTGAAGGACCGTTGTCGCACGTTCCGATCGGAAGCGAACAGTTCCGAGAGTCACGCGCTGGACTGATTCATCATCCGTTCATGAACCATATTCGACGCACGGCGAATCTGTCACCTGCCGAATATCGCAGACCTGCGCGGACGATTGGCGTGGCCACTCACAGAGGATGAGATCGCGGCGCAGGCTCGCTCCCGACGGCGGCAATTGGCCATTTTGCGGCGTGCGATTGCAAAGCTGGAGGGCTCGCGATGAGCGATGATCAATACCCGAAGCGCCCGGCATACTTCGCCATGAAAGTGATCCGCACTCTTCAGAAGACTGGGGCGGCAAATCATATTGGTCGAGACGCAGCGTGGTTGATAACGACAATCGCCGCACTCGAAGACACGAAGCGATATTCGGGACCGGTGGCGTTCTGGAATTCGCATTTGATGGACGTGACGGGATTCGGCCACAAGGGCACGTTCCTGAAGGCCAGGGCGGCGCTTCGCTTCCGAGAGTGTCTTCAAAAACCAATCCAGAAGACGAAGCCACCGCGGCATGGATGTTCGATATCGTCTTGCAACTCCAGCCGGAACACAAGCGCCCGAACTTTGCCGAGTGGGCAAAACATATCCGCCTCTTACGAGAACGCGACGGTCGGACTGATGCTGACATCCGGGCGATGTTCAGCGCTGCCGATGCTGACGAGTTCTGGCAGGCAAATATCCGTTGTCCTGCGAAGCTCCGAAAGCAATGGGATCAACTCGACCTGAAGTTCAGAAAGTCGTCAGGCACTGGACACAGCAATGGCAAGTCGGAGGACTGGATTGCCGTACTCTCAGCCATCGACAGATACCCGACAGGCTCACCGTCAGACATCGAAGGCCGGCAGACGCTGCTGGGGCCGGAACGATTCGAAGCGATGAAGCGTATCGGGTCAGGACGGATTCGCGAGTCAAATGACTTTGAGCGCAACCAGACGCTTCGACTTATGTTCTACGCAAACCTGAAGGAGATCCATGATGGACTCAAGACTTGCAATTGAAACCGCACTCGTACGTGCTGCATTCGACGGGCATGATGCAGTTCACCGAATCACAGCACAGGTCACGGAGAATGACTTTCAAGACCTGCCGATGCGCCGCGTGTTCAGCGAGTTGTGCCGACT
>Ga0105046_10013241_pt1 | contig 12778 bp, 9 predicted proteins | sample MAT03_FD_78385 | JGI IMG/M metagenome (GOLD analysis project Ga0105046, IMG submission 78385) | Freshwater microbial communities from Lake Fryxell liftoff mats and glacier meltwater in Antarctica - MAT-03 (megahit assembly) | ecosystem: Environmental > Aquatic > Freshwater > Ice > Liftoff... | reverse complement strand
GTCGCCACTTTCGTTCGGCCGATCAGACCGCCGCCAACGGGGTTGGGCATGGCAATCGCGACAAGGCGGGCCGGCGTGCCGGCTGTGCCCGGGGTCCCCGGCGTTCCCGGCGTGCCGGGCGTTCCCGGCGTGCCGGCCGTTCCCGGAGTGTTCAGGTCATAGACCAGAAAGATCTGATAGAACGCCGCGCCTTGTCCGGAATCAAACTGCAACTGCGCATTCGATGCCGCGCCGTTGAACACAGCCGTCTCGCCAGGCTGCGCAAACAAAGCCTGGATGTTGCTGGTCGTCGTGGCGTTGGCCAGCAGGCTGGTGGTCGCGGGAAACGGTTGTGAAAAGGGCGCGGTTGCACTGTAATCGACCGCGTCGATCTGCTGCCCGTTGAAGCTGACATTGCCGGAGAAAGACGCCAGCGTCGGGGAACCGGTCTGTGCGAGGTAAGACGTGTTAAATCGGTCTCCTTCGCCGTCGGATGTAATGAACCCGCTGATCTGCCGGCTCGTTCCCGGAGTACCGGGCATGCCGGGAATCCCCGGCGTTCCCGGCGTTCCCCGCGTGCCAGGCGTCCCGGGCGTGCCAGGAATGAGGCGGCCGTTCAGGATTGGCCGGTTGCCGGTGACGTCGCCGTAAATGTTGGGCGAAACCACCGCCCGTGGCGAGTGCCGCCAGTTCCACTGCGTCGACGTTGCCGTATCGATCGGAGGGGTCGCCGGTTCGATCTCCAGCACAATCGGCGGCGGAACCGGATTCTGTTCCGGGGACGGCCCCTTTGCCTTGGGATCCTGCGCAAGCACGGGGCCAACCGTCGTCAGCGCCAAAGCGAAGCTGAGCAGCCATTTCCGATGATGAATGAGCACGACTGCCCCTCTCGTTTTCGCGATGGTGATATTCTTGCCGGTTACGAAGGGCTGTTCGTCCGGCCGAGTACTGCCACCTTCATTCGTCCGATTAGATGGGTTCCTTCACCGACACACAATAAGGATGCCACAACGGATCGACCGTTGAGGCAATTTGTGTCGATGGGTTGGATTGATTCGGTCGCACCGCGAAATCCGGCAGTGCCAACGGTGAGGCTTCCCCACACGGTAAACTCGGCACTTGCTGAAAGCGTTCCACTCGCGCCGCGCACGGACAGATTCCTTGAAGAAGGGAGCATCACAAGGAGTCAATCATCCTCGTCATCCTCCGGGTCCGGTACCGCGCTGGGGCCGATCAGCAGCAGCGCGGCGAAAACGTGCGGGTTCGGCACCGTCTGCAACGGAACATCCAGCCACGGTTTCGACGTTCGCCGGCTTTTGATGATCAGCTTGCCGTTCTGAATCAACGCATCGTCCAACTCGTACCACGGCAGAATGTCCGCATCGCGGTGAACGCCCGCCAGACTGATCGACACAGTCCTGAAAGCAACACGCGAGCCGGACAGAAAGCGTTCCCAGATTGCCGGCCACTTGGCACGAAACGTTTGTTCCTGAACGACCTGGCACAGCCGCATGAACCCGGCCAGCGACGACGGCAGAGTCGCTTCTGCCGCATCGTTGCGGATCAGCGACAGATGGGCCCCCAGCGTGCGTGAACCGTACTTGGCGATCGGCAGCCACGAGGCTTCGATTGTCCCATCCTCGGCAATCTCGCGTTGCGGCTTCTCGCATTCAACCACGCGGAAGAAGAGGACTTCGTCGATCTCGTCCCACGGGAAGGTGACCACCTCGCCACGCTGCCAGCGCAGCAGGCCCATCGGGTAGACGAGTACCCATAGCCCGCGATCGCGCCAGCCGGCATAGATGAGGCCCAAGCCGCTGATAATCGGCCCGAAAAGGAGGAGGAACAGGAAATGCTCTGCGACAACAGGGCCGTTGAAAACGACCCAATAGAGGTAGTTAGTGAGCCCGCCGCCGACGATCAGACCCAGTCCCATGAAGAACTTCATGAGGGCATGGCTGCGCGGAATACGGAACACTTCATCCGGCGGGCCAAGCCGTTCGACCGGCTCGACCAGTTCGATCGGCCAATCGGGTGGACGCAGCGGCTCGCCGTCGTCAGTCATCGTCATGCCTGGAGATTCTGCAGCATCTCACGCAGCGGCACCAACCGCTGGCCCCGGCAGTCTTCAATGCGAAGGGCCTTCAGGAACCGCCGACGCAGTTCCGCCTGCATGTCGTCAATCGCGTTCACTGAGGTGCTTGGCAGCCGAATGCAACCCCCAGCCCGGCGATCATGCCCCCCGGCCCGGCCCAGTTTTCCGACTACCTGCCGCAGCAGTTCGCCGGCTTTCGCGTTGTGCAACGACGACCGCAGCGACAGCACCATCTTGTCCCCGAAGACGCCGCCGCACAGGGCCCAGTCAACCTTTTCGAAGCGCACCAGAAAGTCGACAACTTCCGCCGCCTGTTCCGGCTGCGGCAGATCGTTGACCCAGCTGATAATGATGCGGTCGTAAATGAACGAGTTCTGCAGCGCCTGCAAAAGGCACTCGAAGTGCGAGTGCGGCAACCTGGCGTTCTTGATCTGCGCCAGCAGTTCCTTGTCCGCGATTGGAAAGAGGTAATGTAATGCGCTGTCGTCGGTCTCGCTCGCTTCGCGCGGATAACCGGCCACTTCGCTCTCGATGCCGTACATGAGCGCCGTCGCCAGCTGCTCAGGAATCGAGACTTCCTGTTCGACCAGGTACTTGGTGACAAGAGTACATGTCGACCCGTAGCGGGGCCGCACGTCGATGAACGCAACGTCGTCAAGGTCGCCGGGCGTGTCGTGATGATCGATGACGGCGTACAGCGGCAAATCCTCGTTGAAGGAATGCCTGCCGGTGTTCGGCTGGCTGTCGACCATGACGACGAAGTCGTCCTTGGTCCACGCGATCTCTTCAATCGGGATCAGGTTCACCCGTAACAGATCGACCATCGCCCGATTCTCGGCCCGGCTGATGAGGCCGTCGCGAGTAAGCCGGGTCGGCAAGCCGAGCTTGGTCTCAACAAGATGGGCAAGGCCCATCATGCTGCCCAAGCTGTCGGGGTCGGGATGAACGTGGGTGACAAACGTCACGCGGGCCGCGTCATTGAGGCCCGCTAAAAACCGATCCGACCGGCGTAGTCCTGTTCTGGTGCCGTTCCAACTGTCGGCGTCGGCGCTGCGTCGCGCCATAGAAGATTCCCCGCCTCTTCCGGGGGCCGCGAGCTATCCAGCCGCGGACAGGGGTGAGCCCCTTTGCAGAAGTACTCAGCCCCGGAAGGGACAACGTGTACTGTACCCGTTTGATGATCGGCTGCCAAGCGATGAGAGGCGAGGAAGGGCGAAATTCGGTCGAGTAACGGGCGAGTTACGGACAGCTGAGAAGTTTGTAAAGCGGCATTCGTCAATCTGTCATCGCAACAAGTGTTAGTGTTTCTGACTATTGCATACAACAATTGCTGATGGCGCTATCAGCAGGTGTAGCGGCTGAACTCCCGCTTTCGTGGCCCGTCGATGGTCGATGCCACGACAAGTTGCCCGCCCTCGACGCCATGCGACGCCGTGTAGCAATCCTCACCGCAGTGGTGCGGGCTGACCTCGCGCCACATGCCATTCTCGCCGGGGGCCATATCGAAAAGCAGAACCGGATGATCGGCCCCGAACCGCAGGTGTTCCAGCCGCAACGCCTCCCCGGCTTCCGACCAGCGGTAAATGTTCTTGAACTCGACCGCCGCCCGACCGGCAATGATCGGCTGCCATGCGCCCGCTTCGTCGAAGATCACGACCCCAACGGTGGGCTCGGATACCGCGACGGTACCCCTTCCAATTCCATCCCAGCCGGGCGAGGACTCGCTCCTGGCATCGAATTGCAGCGATCGCACCCGCCTCAGAAGCGACAGCACTTCAATTAAGGACTGCACTACGAGACCCTCATCGTCGTTGACGAAGACTGCGGCGCCCAAAGGCGTTACGCAATTCGGGTTCTGCCGTCGGTGCTTGCACCAGGCTTGAAGGATTCGGCGGCATTTCGGTCAACACCGTACGGCCATCAGCCGACTTCCGTGGCGTCCGGGCCGGCCGCGCTGCAGCTTAATCCTGCGACCAACCGAGCCCGAACAACTCGTCCACGATTGAGGAACGTAGGTCGGTGGCCACATCTTGAGACTCGCGGCCCTCGAACCCGACTTTCAGCCGAAAAACTCCGGTCGGCGTATGCAGGACGCGGACGAAGGTCTTGCCACCAGACGCTCGCCCTGTATCGACGCGAAAATCGTCTTCGCCGATGACACGGTTCACTGCCGCACGTCTACCGTTGCAGAACATGCGCATTTGGCTCCCAGGCCCGAAGAAGGCTGTCGGTGATCCAAGTAAGTTTCACTGTCTCATTTTCAGAAGCTGTTGTTCAAGCTCCCCGATCTGTCGATCGAGCTCGTCCAATGATCGACCGCTGAATCGCTCAATCGGAGTCTGGGGCTTGCCGAGCAACCGTTCCAGCGTCTGGATCGCCCCAATCTTTGTTCCTTCCTGCCGACCTTCCTGCCGACCTTCCTGCAGGCCTTCCTGCCGACCTTCCTGCAGGCCTTCCTGCCGACCTTCCTGCAGGCCTACTTGCCGACCTTCCTGTAGTCCCTCCTGCCGGCCCAGGCGCACGTCGGTCTCATACGCCCGTTGGGACTCGATACGGTCTTCGTAGCGGATTCGCATCGCTTCATTATTTTTCATGACGATGAGTTCCTCAATCGCTTTGCCGATCACGGCCGTCTGCAACGCTGGCGGCAGGGCGTCTGGATCCATCTTCTCCGCATGGCGCAGAAAGTAAAGCCAAAGATCGATCTTGTCGGTCAGTTCTTCGGCAGTCTTCCTGAACTTCGGCAGTTCGAACAAGTGAAATTCGAGATCCTTTGCCATCAGGAAGTGATGACGGGTTTCCAGCAACCCGAATTGCAGACGATAGTCATCATTCTCGCGATAAAGCACGTGATCTGTAAAGCAGATCGAGATCGTCGGCCGCAGTTTGTCGTAGCCCTGACTCTTGCGCAACTGCCGCTGGTGGGTTTTGACTGCGTAGTAGATGTACCGGCTGATGAAATCAGGGCGCCGTTGAACTTGCATTTCGACGTTGAAAAGTCTGCCGCGCTGATCGCGCGCCCGTATATCGACGATCGATGTTTTGTCGTCCATCCGTTCCATCGGGTTGAACGGGTTGAGGATCTTGACGCTTTCAACTTGCTCGCCTTCGGGCCGCCGCAGCACCGCATTGAGCATATCGATCAACAGCGGCCGGGTTTCCTCCTGGCCGAGGATCATTTTGAAGGCGTAATCAACTTTCGGGTCGATGCCGAGGATCATGAGCGCAATTGTATCAAAATGCAGCCCACCGGCCTCGCAGCAGAAGTGACCGAGCAACTCCGCCTGACGTTCCGCCTTCCCCTATGGTACCTGCGTCCCTAAAGTGACTCATACTATGATGAAGAACTCGCGACCGCTGCAACTTGTTTCCGATCCGATCCCGTCTGCTTCGCCGCTCACGGCCACGAAGACGTTCAGTCTGATCTCGCTGGGATGCCCGAAAAACACCGTCGATTCGGAACGGATGCTCGGCAAGCTGGCCCAGGATGGCTACGCGTTCGTACAGGATGCCGAAGGAGCCGATGTCGTTGTCGTGAACACGTGCGGCTTCATCCAGCCCGCGCGGGACGAATCGCTGGCCGTCATCAACGAGATGCTGCAGTTGAAGCGGGCCGGCAAGGTCGGATCCGTGGTCGTGGCCGGGTGCCTGGCCGAACGGCAGAAGGACATGCTGCTCGAAACGGTGCCCGACGTCGATCAGATCGTCGGCGTGTTCGGCCGGGAAGAGATTGTTGATGTCGTCGGCCGGGCGCTCGCCCGGCATGAGGCCTCGGCCAACGAGCAACGCAGCCTGTTCAGGCCGGCCCCGGTCAAGGCCCTTGAAGACACCGCGCGGCTGCGCATCACGCCCCGGCACTTCGCTTACCTGAAGATTTCCGAGGGATGCGACCGGCTCTGCACGTTCTGCGCGATCCCCAAGATGCGCGGCAAGCATGTCACCAAGTCGATGGAAGAGGTCATCCGCGAAGCAAAGGAACTGGCCGCGGATGGAGTTCGCGAACTGCTGATCGTCGCGCAGGACAGCACATACTGGGGCATGGACCTTTATGGCCGGGTACGCTTCGCCGAACTGCTGCGGGAACTGGAACAGATCAATGGCATCGAATGGATCCGCATCCTGTACGCCTATCCCGAGCACGTGACTGACGAATTGCTGGCCAAGCTGGCGTCATCGAAGAAGATTGTGCCGTACATCGATATGCCGTTGCAGCACATCAACGACCGCGTGCTGAAGCGGATGCAGCGTCGCGTCAATCGCCAGTCGACGACCGACCTGATCACGAAGCTGCGGCAGGCAATGCCGGCGTTGAACTTCCGCACGACGTTCATCGTCGGCTTCCCCGGCGAGACCGAAGCGGAGTTCAACGAACTGGGCGACTTCCTGCGCGAGAGCGCATTCGAGCGGGCTGGTGTGTTCACCTATTCGCTCGAACCCGATACGCCGGCCGCGAAGCTCGACGGCCACATGCCGGAGGAAGTCAAGCAGGAGCGCCGCCATCGGCTGATGGAGATCCAGCAGCAGGTTGCCTTCGACTGGAGCGCGAAGCAGGTGGGCCGGGAGATCGATGTGATTGTCGACGGAGCTGACGCCGAGGTGCCGGGCCACTACCAGGCCCGCAGCCATGCCGACGCGCCGGAAATCGACGGCCTGGTGCGATTGAAGGCGAAAAATCTGAAGCCGGGCGACATCACGCGTGCTAAGGTCACCGCGGCCGACGGGTATGACCTGGCAGCGCGGGCGTTGGGCAAGCCGTGGTAGCGATCGCTGAGAGTCCCGGCTCTCAGAACCTCGCCAGTGAATCCTGTACGCCGCGGATATTCTCCTGCAGTTCGCGTGCACATGAGAAGCGATCGCCCGGCCGTTTGGCCATCATCCGCAGGATCAAATCCGAGACGCTGTCGCTCAGGTTCGGCACGATCGCCCCGGGCGGGATCGGGTCGTCTTCCAGATGCCGCAGGATCACCTGGGCGGCGTTGTTGCCCGAGAAGGGCAGCTTGCCCGTGACCGCGTGATACAGCGTGGCTCCCAGCGAGTAGAAGTCCGCCCTGTGATCGACCGTTCCGGACTGGCGTGCCTGTTCGGGGGCGAGGTAGGCCACTGTGCCGACGCGTTGGGCGGTCAGCCGTTCACCGTGGGCATCAGGGTTTTCGCGACCGAGCATGATGGCCAGCCCGAAGTCGATCAGCTTCGCAGTGCCGTCGACGCTCAGCACCACGTTGTCCGGCTTGATGTCGCGATGGACGATCCCGGCCTTTTCAAGCGTAGCAAGTACGTCGGTCACATGCAGGGCGGCACGCACGGCCTGGCGTTGCTCGACCCGGCCGTCCATCTGGATCAGATGCCGCAGCGTGATGCCGTCGATGAAGTCGGTGACCACGCAGGGGAACTGTGTTGATTCGCTGAAGTCCCACAGTTTTGCCAGGTGGGCGTGCTGCAATCGGCCGAGGATCATCGCCTCGTTGCGCAAATGCCCGACGGCGACATGCCGTTGCGGGAAGTCGATTCGGTTGACGATCTTGATCGCCACCGCGTTGTGCATCTCGATGTGCTCGCCACGGAAGACGATGCTGGCCGAGCCAAGCCCTGCCCAGGCAACCACGCGGTACCGCCCGAGGATGACGTCGCCGACGTGGGGCATCGGCGCGGACTCGCGGCGGGTGCGCGTGTCGACGGGCGTTTCGCCCTGCGCGTTGGAGAGAATCGTTGCCGTGAGGTCATCGACCATACCGGCGGGTGTTTCCGGCATGGCCGGAGCTTCCTGAGTGTTCATGGGATCTCGAGGAATAAACGGGGTTTCCTGAAAATCCTTGGGGGGATGTGATAAGCAGAGGACACATTGCGAGGTGACGCAACGAAACGGCGAAATGATTACGACGTGAATCCGACAACGAACACGGACGATCGGCACAGAGAAGCTGCATTGTCCAGCTTCTCTGTTTTGAAGTGTGAATACATCTCAACAGCCGTACAGCGGCGCATACTTGTCCCGCAGATACCTGATCAGTGGTGCGTGGCTGAGCGGTTGGCCGGTGATGCGCTCACACAGTTCGCCCGCGCGGTAGCGTCGCCCCGGCTTGTGCACGTTGACGTTCAGCCAGCCCTTGAGCCGACTGAATTCCCCGCGCGTGAAGTCGGCATCGAGATCGCCCAGGTCCTTGCGTGCCTGCTCCATCAGCTGGGCGGCATACAGGTTGCCGAGCGTGTACGTGGGGAAGTAGCCCAGGCCGCCCATGCTCCAGTGGATGTCCTGCAGGCAGCCCTGGCGGTTGTCGGGCACCTTCAGGTGGAACATCTTCTCGAACTTCTCGTTCCACGCTGCGGGAAGATCACCCGGCTTCAGTGTCCCGGCCAGCAGGTCGAGTTCCAGCTCGAATCGCAGGATGATGTGCAGGTTGTAGGTCGCTTCGTCCGATTCGACACGGATGAACGACGGCTTCACATCGTTGATGGCGAAGTAGAAGTCGTCGAACGACACATCGCGAAGAGCAGTCAGGAACACCTGGCGGGCACGCGGCAGGAAGTGCTGCCAGAATGCCGGGCCGCGGCCGACCTGATTCTCCCATAGCCGCGACTGCGATTCGTGGATGCCCAGCGAGCAGAACGCACCCGGCGGCGTGCCGAAGTGGTCAGGGTCCAGCCCCTGCTCGTAGATGCCGTGGCCTGCCTCATGCAGGATGCCGAAGAACGATTCGTTGAAGAACTTCGGGTTGTAGCGTGTCGTGATCCGACAGTCGCCCGGACCGATACCGGAGCAGAACGGGTGTGTCGTGGTGTCAAGTCGGCCCGCGCCGAAATCGAAGCCGATCGCCGCGGCGGCCGCGGTGCCGAAGATCTTCTGCAGGTCGACCGGGTACTCGCGGTGCAGGATCTCCGTCTTCGGCCGGCGGGGGGAATTCTTGATCGCCTCGATCAACGGTACCAGTTCTTTCGTCAGACCCGCGAAGATCTGCTTCACATCGGCCGCGGTCGTGCCCGGTTCATATTCATCGAGCAACGCGTTGTACGGATGCTCCTTGTAGCCGACCGCCTGGGCTTCTTCGCGCTTCAGCGTGACGACTTTCTCCAGCCACGGCTGGAACCCGGCGAAGTCGTCGGCCTGGCGAGCTTCCTGCCACGCCTGCTGGGCGCGGATGGTGACGCGCGCCAGCTCCTCGACGAGTGCCTTCGGCAGCTTCACGGCCCGGTCGTAGCCGCGGCGCAATTCACGCACGTTGACGGCCATGTCGCCATCGGGCTTGCTTGCTTCGACGGTCGACAGCGCCTCGCCGATGAACGGGTCGGTCGACATTTCGTGCGTCATGCGGGCGATCAGAGCCATCTGCTCGCCGCGGAACTCACCGCCGGCGGGCGGCAGGTTCACGCGTTCATCCCAGCCGAGGACGCCGGCGCATGAGCCCAGCAGGGCGGTTTCCTTCGTGCGACGGATCAGTTCGGCATACGCTTCAGCAACTTGCATGAACGTTCCATTCTCAGGGGGATACGTGCAGCACCGCGCGTGTCTCCGGAAACCCTGCGACACGCGGCTAATCTTCCGGCGCAATCACCCGCTGCGGGCGACCGACTTTGCGGCCGGAGTGTTGACGCGCGATGTGCCGACCAGATGCGGGACGGCCCCGCCCAATGCGATATCGACGATTTCCGCCTGCTCGCGCTGGTGGACCTTCAGCGAACCGGTGGCGGGGCTGGCGCTGGCGTCCCGGCCGACGAACTGCACCGATTGGCCCATGTCGCGCAGCCGCGGATCGATGAAATGCCAGGCACCCATGTTCTGCGACTCTTCCTGCACCCAGACGATGTCGACGGCGCGGGAGTAGCGGTTGAAGACGTCCTTCAATGCGTTTTCAGGGAACGGGTACAACTGTTCGACACGCACGATGGCGACATCTTCAATCTTGCGCTCGGCCCGCTTTTCAAGCAGGTCATAGTAGACTTTGCCGCTGCACAGCAGTACCCGGCGGATCGACTCTTTCTTGCGGGCCGGCTCGTCGATCACTTCCTGGAAGTAACCTTCGGCCAGATTCGCGATGGGCGACGTGCACTCCTTGTGACGCAGCAGGCTCTTGGGCGTCATGACAATGAGCGGCTTGCGGAATTCACGCTTCATCTGCCGGCGAAGCACGTGAAAGTATTGGGCAGGCGTCGTGCAGTTGCAGACCTGGATGTTGTTCTCGGCGCACGATTGCAGGTAGCGTTCGAGCCGGGCACTCGAATGCTCGGGCCCCTGCCCTTCGTAGCCGTGGGGCAACAGCAGCACGATGCCGCAGGAACGCTGCCACTTCGATTCGCTGCAGACGATGAACTGGTCGATGATCGTCTGAGCCCCGTTGCCGAAGTCGCCGAACTGGGCTTCCCACAATACCAGTGAGTTCGGGTCATTCATCGAGTAGCCGAAATCAAACCCCAGCACGGCCGCTTCGGAGAGCAGGCTGTCGTACACGGTGAACAGCTTCTCATCGGGCCGGATCGCGTTGAGCGGGATGTAGCGCTCGCCGGTCTTCTGATCGCTCAGCACCGCATGCCGCTGGCTGAACGTGCCGCGGCGTGAGTCCTGTCCCGATAGCCGGATGTGGACCCCTTCGTGCACCAGCGAGCCGAAGGCCAATGACTCCGCGAAGGCCCAGTCGACCGGGCGGTCGCCGAGGAAGTCGGCCCGGCGTGTCTCCAGCAACCGGGCGATCTTCGAGTTGACGTTGAACCCTTCGGGCACCTGGGTGAGATGTTCGGCAATGGTCTTCAACTGGTCACGCGGCACGCCGGTCTTGATGGCGGCCGACGACCAGTTCATCTTCAGCCCCTTCCAGACGCCGCTGAACGCCTTCATGCCGCGCTTGCGGGGCGGTCCCTGGCGGACTTCCTTCTGCTCCTTGCCGAGCATGTCCTGGAATTCGCGTTGCAAGGCGTCGGCCTCTTCGGGCTTCACGTCGCCGCGCTTGACGAGCTGGTCGGTGTACACGGCCGAGACGCCCGGGCGGTCCTTGATCTTGCTGTACATCAGCGGCTGGGTGAACGACGGCTCGTCACCTTCGTTGTGGCCGTGCTTGCGGAAGCAATAGATGTCGATCACCACGTCGCGGTTGAACGTCTGCCGGAATTCGAGGGCCAACTCCGCGACGAAAACGGCCGATTCGGGATCTTCCGCATTCACATGGAAGATGGGGGCCTGGATCATCTTGGCGACGTCGGTGCAATACGTCGTCGATCGCGCATCGAGCGGCGAGGTGGTGAAGCCGATCTGGTTGTTGACGATCAGGTGCAGCGTGCCGCCGGTGGTGTACCCTGCCAGGTTGGCGAGGTTCAGCGTCTCCGCAACGATACCCTGCCCCGCGAATGCGGCATCGCCGTGGATGAGCAGCGGTACGCCGCGCGTACGGCCTTTGTCGCCGAACGCACGCTGCTTGGCGCGCGTGCGGCCTTCCACCACGGGGTTGACCGCTTCAAGGTGGCTGGGGTTGGGCGTCAGCGACAGGTGGATCGACTCGCCGCGCGAGGTGACGTAGTCGCTGGAGAAGCCGAGGTGGTACTTCACATCGCCGTCGCCGTCGATCGAGTCGGGCAGGAAGTTGTCCTCGAACTCGGCGAAGATCTCCTGGTACGGCTTGCGCAGGATATTGGCGAGGACATTCAGCCGGCCGCGATGGGCCATGCCGAAGATGAACTCCTTCACGCCGATGGCCGGGGCCTTTTCCACCAGCGCATCGAGTACGGGGATCAGTGTCTCGGCCCCTTCGAGCGAGAACCGCTTCTGGCCCTGATAGCGCGTGTGCAGGAACTTCTCGAACAGGTCGGCGTAGTGCAGGGTCATCAGCACGCGCAGCTTCTGCCGCAGCGGCAACTCGGGGCGCATGCGACGTGGCTCGATGCGTTCCCGGAGCCAGCCACGGACATTAATGTCCTGGATGTGCATGAACTCGATGCCGATCGTGCCGCAGTAGGTCTGCTTCAACGCGGTGAGCAGGTCGCGCAACGTGATCTGGTTGAGGCCGTGGAAGGCGCTGCCGTCGAAGGTGCGGTCGAGATCGGCTTCGGTGAGCCCGAATTCCGTGATATTCAACAGCGGATGCGGCGGCGGCGGCGGGTTGAGAGGGTCGAGATGGGCCTGGAAGTGGCCGAGATCGCGGTACGCGAAGATGAGGCGGACGATGCCCGTCTGCCGTTCGCCGGCGGCAGGCGCCGGCGTCTGACCGCCGAGTTCAAGCCCTTCAAAGAAGGCCTGCCAGCGGTCATCGACAGAAAGAGGGTCGGTTTTCCAGCGCTGGAAGTACTCTTCAATCAAACCAAGATTCGCCTGCGTGGCAAACATCACACGCTCCTCCGCCTTCTGTGCCCCACCTCTATCTTAGGGAATCAGATCGGGCACAAACATCCCATGCCGGAGCATTGCCTTTCCGGCGTGTCTCACGAGACTGCGACCCGACCGGAGACGCGCGCCCTTTCGTGAGGCCCGCTTCCTTTTCGTGAGAATCGCGCCTTTTCCGCGAGACTGGCGCTCTTCTGGCGAGACTCGCAATCGACTGTTGAGACGCGCCTGCACCGCACTTCGTTTCAGCTGCGGAATCCCGTTCAGCGATCGACATCAAAAGCTCACAAAACACTCTCGCATTATTCGCCGAGTCGCATCGTGAATCCACACATGGCTGAAATAAGACTAGGACCATCGAACACTCTCCATGATCGCGGGAGGCCTTTTCCCGCCGCTATGTG
>Ga0105046_10013240_pt1 | contig 12779 bp, 15 predicted proteins | sample MAT03_FD_78385 | JGI IMG/M metagenome (GOLD analysis project Ga0105046, IMG submission 78385) | Freshwater microbial communities from Lake Fryxell liftoff mats and glacier meltwater in Antarctica - MAT-03 (megahit assembly) | ecosystem: Environmental > Aquatic > Freshwater > Ice > Liftoff... | reverse complement strand
TTGCGGGCAGCTGTCGCTCGGCACCGCGGCGTTCATGGCGGTTGGGGCCTTCGCGTCGTACAACTTCATGCTGCGCGTCCCGGGGATGCCGATCCTGCTGGCGTTCGCGGGCGGCGGCCTCACTGCGGCGGCCGTGGGTATCCTGTTCGGGCTGCCCAGCCTGCGCATCCGCGGCTTCTATCTGGCAGTGGCAACCCTGGCTGCGCAGTTCTTCATCCTCTGGTTCCTCACCAAGGTGGGCTGGGTCACCAACAACAGCGCGTCAGGCGTGATCACGGCGCAGAAGATGGAAATCCTCGGCTACGAGTTCAACTCGCCGACGTCGAAGTACCTGCTGGTGCTGTCGATCGTGACCGTGATGGCGCTGGCGGCCAAGAACCTGGCGCGCGGCAATGTAGGTCGCTCGTGGATGGCGGTGCGCGACATGGATGTGGCCGCGGAAGTGATTGGCATCCGGCTGCTGCGCACGAAGCTGCTGGCGTTTGCCGTGAGTTCGTTTTATTGCGGCGTGGCGGGCGCGCTGTTCGCGTACGCGTATCTGGGAACCGTGGAGCCGGAGGCCTACAGCCTCGATCTTTCGTTCCGGATCCTGTTCATGGTGATCATCGGCGGCGTGGGCACCATTCTCGGTTCGTTTCTCGGTGCGGCCTTCGTGGCGCTGCTCCCGGTGCTGCTTTCGGTCAGCGTGCGCTTCGTGGACTCGATCCTGGACCTGCGCATTCCCGAAAGTGCCATCTCGAATCTCGAGCTGATGGTGTTCGGCGGGCTCATCATCTTTTTTCTGATCGTGGAGCCGCACGGGCTCGCGAGGCTTTGGCAGATCGGCAAGGAAAAGCTGCGGCTGTGGCCGTTTCCGCACTGATGCGGTAACGGTGCAGCGCGTGGCAAGGGCGTGGGAGAAGGTTGGGTTCGGGTTGGTCGAAATTCGATTGTGCGTGCTTCATCAAAGTGGTTGCGGGATGTCCATCCGTTTCGAAGTTGAATCCTCAGGAGGAGCATCATGAAAGTACTGCAAGCGGCCCTGCTGGGCCTCGCGCTGGTGACCGCAGGGACCGCGGCGCAGGCACAGAACGAACAATTCATACCGGTCCTGTCCTATCGCGTCGGGCCCTATGCCGCGGGCGGCTCCGGCTACTACGGTGGCGCGATCGACTATTGGACCCTCATCAACATGCAGGGCGGCGTCAATGGAGTCAAGCTGAAGTGGGAGGAATGCGAGACGGAGTACAACGCCTCCAAAGGGGTCGAGTGCTATGAGCGGCTGAAGACGAAGCACGGCGGCGCATCGACGGTCGAGCCGCTTTCCACAGGTATCGCCTACGGTCTCTTCGATCGCGTCGCCAAAGACAAGATCCCGATGACCACGTTCGGCTACGGGCTCGCGAGCTCCGCCGATGGCCGCGTGTACGACTGGGTGTTCCCGATCGGTACTACGTACTGGGGCCAGATGGCCGCGATGATCGAGTACCTCGGGCAGAAAGCAGGCGGGATCAATAATCTCAAGGGCAAGAAGATCGCGTTTCTGTATCACGACTCGGCCTACGGCAAGGAACCCATTCCGGTGCTCGACGCGCTGGGCGCCAAGCTCGGCTTCGACGTGCTGAAGATTCCAATCACGCCGCCCGGCCAGACTCAGGAATCACAATGGCTGCAGGTGCGCCAGGCCAAGCCCGACTTCACAATCGTGTGGACGTTCGGCGTGATGAGCACCGTGGCCCTCAAGACTGCGGCCAAGACCGGCTTCCCGCGCGACAAGATGGTCGGTGTGTGGTGGGCCGGGTCGGAAGAGGACGTGATTCCCGCCGGCGACGCGTCGAAGGGCTATGTCAGCGCATCGTTCACGGGCTCGGGCTTGGGTTATCCGGTGATGCAGGACATCAAGTCCAAAGTCTATGGCGCCGGCAAGGGCAATCTCGAGGATCCTTCGCGGCTGGGCAACGTGATGTACACGCGCGGCGTGGTCTACGGAATGATCCTGGTCGAGGCGATGCGTGTGGCGCAGGCCAAGTACGGCAAGGGCAAGGTAATGACGCCCAGCCAATTGCGTTGGGGGCTGGAGAATTTGAATCTCACGGAAGCGCGCATCAAGGAAATCGGTGCGCCGGGGCTCTTCCCGCCGATCAAGACCAGCTGCGCGGATCACGAAGGGTCAGGCATGGTGCGGTTCCAGGTTTGGGACGGCAAAAGCTTCAAGCCGGTCACGCCCTACATGTCGGGTGACCGCGTGATGGTGCGCAAGATGGTGGAGGAGACGGCCGCCAAGTTCGCGGCGGAGAAGAAGATCACGCCGCGCGATTGCACGAAGGAAGGTTAATACGTCGTTCGGGCAGAGCGGCTCTCGCCGCTCCGCCCGCCCGACGCACTAACTCGCCGAAATGGAACGTCGCCCGCAATGCGGACGACGCTCGTTTCTGCGGTTTGCGACTCTTGGCTCTACTTTCGTGATCGTGATATTTGTGTTTTTCTGTTTGTTGGCGTGGCATTCGTGATTCGTTACTTTTGTGTTTACCTGATTCCTGATGCTACTTTCTTGACTCTTCACTGAAACATGACTCCAACCAGCGCTACTGTTGCGGCGGCCCCTTCTGCCGTGCCCTATCTCTCGGTGAACAACATCGAGGTGATCTACGACCACGTCATCCTCGTGCTGAAGGGCGTGTCGCTCGAAGTGCCGCAGGGTTCCGTCGTAGCGCTGCTCGGCGCCAATGGCGCCGGCAAGAGCACCACGCTCAAATCGATTTCCAACCTGCTGCGCGCCGAGCGCGGCGAGGTCACCAAGGGCACCATCGAATTCAAGGGCCAGCGCGTCGACACGCTGACCGTCAACGAACTTGTCCGCAAAGGCGTATGCCAGGTCATGGAAGGCCGGCACTGCTTTCAGCATCTCACCGTCGAGGAGAACCTGCTGACAGGCGCGTTCACGCGCAAAGTGTCGCGGGCCGAGATCGCGGTGGCGCTGGAGAAGGTCTATCACTACTTCCCGCGGCTGAAGTTGCGCCGCACCAGCCAGTCGGGCTACACGTCCGGCGGCGAGCAGCAGATGACGGCCGTGGGCCGCGCGCTGATGGCGGCACCGACGATGATTCTTCTCGACGAGCCGTCGATGGGCCTCGCGCCGCAGATTGTCGCGGAAATCTTCGAGATCGTCCGCGATCTCAATACCAAGGAAGGCGTTTCCTTCCTGCTGGCGGAGCAGAACACGACGGTTGCATTGCGCTATGCCACTTACGGCTACATTCTCGAGAACGGCCGCGTGGTGATGGATGGCGCGGCCAAGGATCTTGCGACCAACGAGGATGTGAAAGAGTTCTACCTCGGGCTCTCGTCGGGCAACCGCAAGTCGTTCCGCGATGTGAAGCACTACCGCCGCCGCAAGCGTTGGCTGTCGTAGTGGGCTTGCACGTCGACAAGCTGCGCCGCCATTGCGCGACGCTGCCGGGAGCCACGATAGACATCAAGTGGGGCGCCGACGAATGTCACAGCGTGGGCGGAAAAATGTTCGCGGTGTTCCTGGTGCAACAGCGCGCTGCCTCCAGCTTTTCCTTCAAGTGTGATCCGGAGCGCTTCCTCGAGTTGACCGACGTACCAGGGATCATTCCGGCGCCGTATCTCGCGCGCGCGCACTGGGTGCAGGTCACACGCGCGGACGCCCTCACCGATACGGCTGCGCGGATGTTGCTTACGCACTCGCACGCGCTGGTGTTCGCGAGGCTCACCCGACGCGCGCAGGCCGACATTACGGGCCAGCCGCCCGCAAGGAAGCCGACATGACCGACCATTACGACGACCTCGAGTCGCGGGCCCCGGACGTGCGCGAACGCGCGCTGTTCGCAGCGTTGCCGCAACAGATTGCGCATGCGAAGGCGCATGCCCCGGCTTTCACCACGTTGCTGGCAGACGTGGACCCGGCCGCCATCACGTCGCGCGCGGCACTGGCGGGGCTACCCGTCACGCGCAAGTCCGACCTCGTGGGGTTGCAGCAGGGGGCACCCCCGTTCGGCGGCTTTGCCGCCACCAGGTGGGGCGAGATCCGTCGCGTGTTTGCCAGCCCGGGACCGCTCTACGAGCCCGAAGGCGCGCGCCAGGACTACTGGCGCATTGCCCGCGCGTTGTTTGCAGCCGGCTTCCGGCCTGGCGACCTCGTGCACAACACGTTTTCCTATCACCTCACGCCCGCTGGCTCGATGCTCGAAACCGGTGCGCACGCGCTTGGCTGCGCGGTCATTCCTGCGGGCACGGGCCAGACCGAGCAGCAGGTGCAGGTGATGGCGGCGCTGCGGCCGTCGGGCTACATCGGCACGCCGTCGTTCCTGAAGATCATCCTCGACAAGGCCGACGAGATGGGCGTCGCGTTGCCGGCGCTGACGAAGGCACTTGTCTCGGGCGAAGCCTTCGCCGGCGCCACGCGCGACATGCTCGCGGCACGCGGCATCCGCGGCACGCAGGTCTATGCGACGGCCGATCTGGGCAACATCGCCTACGAATCGTCGGCGCGCGAGGGCCTGATCGTCGACGAGGGCGTCATCGTTGAGATCGTGCGGCCCGGCACCGGCGACCCGGTGCCCGAAGGCGAGGTCGGCGAGGTGGTGGTCACGTCGGTGTTCAACCGCGATTACCCGATGATCCGTTTCGGCACCGGCGACATGTCGGCGGTGCTGGCCGGCTTGTCGCCGTGCGGGCGCACCAACATGCGGATCAAGGGCTGGCTGGGCCGCGCCGACCAGACGACGAAGGTGAAAGGCATGTTCGTGCATCCGGCGCAGGTGGCCGCGATCGTCAAGCGGCATCCCGGCATCGCGCGCGCGCGCCTCGTCGTCGACAATCCGGACGGCGTGGACCGGATGACGCTGCATGTCGAGCACCCGCCGGGCAGTGACCCCGAACCGGCTGCACTGGTCGAGACGATCCGCGACGTGACCAAGTTGCGTGGCGAGGTCGCCTTTGCCGCCGTGGGCGCGCTGCCCAACGACGGCAAGGTCATCGAGGATCGCCGCAAGTACGACTAGCGCGGAGAGCGGCACCGTCCGCAGCTAGCGCGTGCAAGTCGCCGCGGCACTATGGCAAGCCCGCCGTCGATGGTGCTAGGATGTTTGCCACCGTCGACGCATCGAGGTATTCCGCGTGACTGAAACTGCCACCGACCCGCTCGCGCCGCTACGCGCAGAGGCGTTGCGCAAGATTGCCGCAACGGGCGTCGTGCGCCAGTTTCCCAAGCAGACGGTGCTGATCCTCGAGGGCGACGTCGGCGAATCGCTCTACATCATCCTGTCCGGCAAGGTGCGGGTGTATGCCAGCAGTGCCGCCGGCCGCGAGATCGTGCTCGGCTTTCACGGCCCCGGCGAGTACGTGGGCGAGATGTCGCTCGATGGCGCGCCACGGTCGGCGTCGGTAATCACCGCCGAACCCACGACCTGCGTGGTCATCACTCGCACGCAGTTCCAGGGTTTCGTCGCCGCGCATCCGGAAGTGGCGCAACATCTGATCGAAACCCTGATCCGCCGCGTGCGATTCGCGACCGAGAATGTGAAGAGCCTGGCGCTGTCCGATGTCTACGGCCGTCTCGTGCGGCTGCTGAATGCGCTGGCCACGATGGAAGACGGCAAGTTCGGCGTCCGCGAAAAGTTGACGCAGCAGGACATCGCCGATCGCGTGGGAGCCTCGCGCGACATGATCGGCAAACTGATGAAGGACCTGGTGGCCGGGGGCTACCTGCAGGTTGAAGATCGCACGATCACGTTCCTGAAGAAGTTGCCACCCGGGTGGTAAGGTCCCCGCGCGGTGTCATGCCGTGCGCCTGTTGCGTCGTTCCGCTCGAATAATCCGCAACCGCGGCCACGATTCCTCGCTGGTCGTCACCTCGCCGCCTCCGTAGATTGTTCTCCACCGGCAGCGCCTTCGTGCGCTGCCGGCACCCGAAGGTCGCGCCGCATTGCGACCGGCCAACGGTTCTTTTTGAATCGCTGCAAGGAGAACATCATGCGCAATCCCAATTCGCTGAATCACGAGGGCAACAGCATCGCAGCAGGCGTTCGCGCCGCTGTCGTGGTGGTGGTGCTGGGCGCGTTTGCGGCCGCCATCGACAATGTATCGCTGCGGCGGCATGACGAGGCACTGCCTGCCAACGACACGCCTCCCGTGGTGACGGCCGGCACGGCTGCCGAACCCATCGTGTTCCCGGCGGCACTGCGGGCCCACGAGGGCGAGGTTGCAGCACCGGTGGCCACGTTCTGAGCGCGGCCACGCGTGGCGGGTGTCAGCGGTCGATGCCGCCGAAGCAGATGTACTTCACCTCGACGAATTCGTCGATGCCGTACTTCGAGCCCTCGCGGCCCAGGCCCGACTGCTTGACGCCGCCGAAGGGCGCGACGTGTGTAGTGACGAGGCCGGTGTTCACGCCGACCATGCCGGCCTCGAGCTGCTCGGCGATCCGCCAGGCGCGGCCGATGTCGCGGCTGTAGAAGTACGACGCCAGGCCGAACTCGCTGTCGTTGGCCATGCCGACGACTTCGGCATCGGTGTGGAAACGGATCAGCGGCGCCACCGGGCCGAACGTTTCCTCACTGAAGACCTGCATTGCGGGCGTGACGTCAGTGAGGATCGTGGGTTCGTAGAAGTTGCCGCCCAGCGCGTGCCGGCTGCCGCCCAGCGCAACCGTGGCGCCGCGTGCCTTGGCATCCGCGACGTGCGCTTCCACCTTCGCCACGGCCTTCGCATTGATCAGCGGTCCCTGCGTGACGCCGGTCTCCGTGCCGAGGCCCACCTTCAACGCCGCCACCTTCGCCGCCAGCTTCGTGGCGAATGCGGCATAGACGCCGTCCTGCACGAAAATCCGGTTTGCACATACGCAGGTCTGCCCGGCATTGCGGAACTTGGAAATCATTGCGCCTTCGACGGCAGCGTCGAGGTCGGCGTCGTCGAACACGATGAAGGGCGCATTGCCGCCCAGCTCGAGCGACAGTTTCTTCACGGTCGGTGCCACCTGCTGCATCAGCAACCGGCCGACCGCAGTGGACCCGGTGAACGAGAGCTTGCGCACGGTCGGGTTGGCGCACATCTCGTTGCCGATCGCAACGGCATGACCGGTGACGACGTTGAGCACTCCCGGCGGGAAGCCGGCGCGGTGCGCCAATTCGGCCAGCGCAAAGGCCGAGTAGGGCGTGGCCTCGGCCGGCTTGATCACCACCGTGCAACCGGCGGCCAACGCGGGCGCGACCTTGCGCGCGATCATCGACGCGGGGAAGTTCCAAGGCGTAATCGCGGCGCATACGCCGACCGGCTCCTTCACTACCACCAGGCGACGGTCGTTGCCGACGGTGGGAATCACGTCGCCATAGATGCGCTTGCCTTCCTCCGCGAACCATTCGATGTAGGCGGCCGCGATGCTGATCTCGCCGGCTGCTTCCGCCAGCGGCTTGCCTTGTTCGGTCGTGAGGATCAACGCAAGATCGTCGATATGGGTCAGCAGCAACCCGAACCATTTCATCAGGATCGCGCTACGGTCCTTGGCCACCATGCCGCGCCACGCAGGCAGCGCGCGCGCGGCGGCGTCGATGGCGAGTTTGGTCTCTGCGCCGCCGAACACCGGCGCGGTGCCGATGGTGCGGCCGGTGCCCGGATTGACCACCGGCATCGTGGCCTTGCCGGCAGCGTCGACCCACATGCCATCGACGTAGCACTGCATGCGCAGCAGCGCCGGATCCTTGAGCGTGGGGCGATTGTGTTCGAGCGTGTTCGAAGCCATGGCGGTCCTGTGAGGTAGGTGGGACGGTGTCAGGGTTTGGCAAACGCGGCCGGTGGCCGCGACTTCAGCGTCACGAGCAGCACGCCGGTCAGCACCAGCGCGGCGCCGGCCAGCTGCACGAGATGAAGCGGCTCGCCCAGTATCATCGCGCCAAAGCCGATCGTGAACACCGGCCCCAGTGCCCCGACCAGCGACGCGGCGTTGGCGCCCATGCGCCGGATCGACTCGGCGATGAGCCAGGTGGGCAGTACGGTCGAGAACACGGCCATCGTCAGCGACAGGAGGTGCACATTGAACGGCACGTCCAGCGCAGACCACGGGCGCATCAGCGCGAACTGCAGGAACACAAACGTGGCGGACGCCAGCATCGCCCACGAGATGAACCGCAACGAGCCGAGGCGCCCGATCAGGTCGCCTGCCTGCACGAGATAAAGCGCATACAACACGGCACTGGCGAAGACGAGGCCGCTGCCCGTCAGCGTGGCCGCGGTGTTGCCCGTCACCGCCAGGTCGTGGGTCACGACCAGCGCGATCCCGGCATAGGACAGCAGCAACGCGGCCACCATCCGGCGGTTCATCCGCTTGCCAAGCAGCAGCGCGGAAAGCATCACGACGATCGTGGGGTAGAGGAACATCACCAGGCGCTCGAGCGACGCGGTGATGTACATGAGACCCATGAAGTCGAGCAGGCTCGCGAGGTAATAGCCGATGAACCCCAGGTACGTAAGTTGCAACCATTGCGCGCGCTGCAGCGCCACCATGCCCTCGCGCCGCGAAGCCCACCACGCCATCACGCAGAAGAACGGGACCGAGTAGAGCATCCGCAGCGTCAGCAGCGTGATGGCGTCGAGCGGGTGCACCTTGTAGGCGAGCTTGATCAGGATCGCCTTGAAAGAGAAGCCGAGCACGCCCAGGATCGCGCACGCCGGCCCCGCCCAGCGCGATGCGGGTGCTGCCGCGAAGGTACTCATGCCCACGTCACGATGCCGGTCCACGCCGTGATCAGGATGACGGCGCCGAACACGATGCGGTACCACGCAAACGGCGTGAAGTCGTGGCGGCTCACGTAGCGCAGCAACCAGCGTACGCACAGGAATGCCGACACGAACGCCGCAGCGAAGCCGACGCCAAAGCTCGGCAGGTCGGCCAGCGACAGCAGGTGCCGGTTCTTCACCGTCTCGTAGAGGCACGCGGCCAGCAGCGTGGGAATCGCCAGGAAGAACGAGAACTCCGTCGCCGCGCGGCGCGAGAGCCCGAACAGCATGCCGCCAATGATCGTGGCGCCGGAACGCGACGTGCCGGGGATCAGCGCGAACACCTGCGCGCATCCCACCTTCAGCGCATCGGTCCAGTGCATCGCATCGATATCGTCGATGCGCACGGATTGGGGATACAGGCGCTGGCGCCGCTCGGCCCACAGGATGACAAGACCGCCCCCGACGAAGGCCATCGCCACCGGTACCGGCGCAAACAGCGAGGCCTTGATGACGCGGCCGAACAGCAGGCCCAGCGTGGCCGCCGGCACGAACGCAATGACGAGGTTCAACACGAACCGGTTGGCACGCTCTTCGCGGAAGAGACCACGCGCGACGGCAAGGAGGCGGACCCGGAATTCCCAGCAGATGGCGAGGATGGCGCCGGCCTGGATCACGATTTCGAAGACCTTTGCCTTTTCGCCGGTGTAGCCCAGCAGCGAACCCGCGACGATCAAGTGCCCGGTCGACGAAATCGGCAGGAATTCGGTCAGGCCTTCGACGATGCCAAGGACAAGTGCGACCAACAGGGAGGGAGGTTCCACGCGGCGGAGGGGAAGTGTTCGGCAGAAAGAAGCGGCGGACCGGGCGAAATTGTCGCACAGACCCGGTACGCGGCCGGTTCGCCGGCACGTTCGCGGTACGGGACCAGCTGGCGATCCACAAGCTTGCGGCCTCGTTGCGCCATGCCACGACGTTGCTGGTGTGGCGCAGTGACGCGCGCGCGGCCAATGTCGCGGCCTTCGCCGAAGTCATGCTATCGTCGATTCGACCCAACTCACCTGCCCGCCATGTCCGCTGACCATCGATCCGTTCTTGCCATCGCCGCGCAACGCGCCCGCGATGCCGCGCTGCCGCTGGGCGGCCTCCTCACGCCCGCGGAAGCGTGGACTTTGTTCAATGCAAGCGAGATCGAACTGGTGGATACCCGCACGCTCGCCGAACGCGACCTGATCGGCTATGTGCCGGGCAGCGTGTCGATCGAGTGGTACGACTATCCGGCGAAGAAGCGCAACGATGGTTTCATGGACCATCTGCGCGCCAAGGTCGACCCGTCCCGTCCGGTCGCGTTCCTGTGTCGCAGCGGTGTGCGCTCGCACCACGCGGCGGTGCTGGCCACAGGCAACGGCTATGCCGCCGCGTTCAACATCCTCGAAGGCTTCGAGGGCGACAAGAACGCGCAGGGCCAGCGCACGGTGAACGGCTGGCGTGTTGCGGGATTGCCCTGGCGGCAGGACTAGCGGCGAGCCAGTTCCGCCTGCGCTGTAGGCGAGGCTTCAGCCTCGCGCGTTGCGCCATGCGAGGCTGAAGCCTCGCCTACACCGTAGGGGTGCCAACAAAGCCGCGTCAGACCGTAGTCGGGGTGCCATCAAAGCCGCGTCAGCGGCCCTTCTGCAACAGCGCCAGCGTCTCTGCCACGAGGTCGTTGTCGGGAATCTGCCCCTGCGGCGTCATCTGGTCGACCACGCCGGGCAGCATCTGCGCCAGCCCGCCGGCCACGTCCTGCTGCGGCATGCCGAGTTGTTCGGCGATCCTGCCCAGCTGGCCCTGCCCGAAGATCTGCGTCAGCGCGTCGGGGGAGATCGGCATGTTCTGCCCGGTGCCCACCCACGACTGCGCCTGTTCACCAAAGCCTGCCTGCTGCATCTTGCCGAGCATCCCCTGCAGGCCGCCATTCTGCTGCAGCATCTGCAGCGCAATGGCAATCAGCGGGCTCTGGCCCTGCGCGCCTTGCTGTCCGCCACCCATCATGCCACCCAATACATTGCCGAGCATTCCGTCGAGCAATCCCATGATCGTCCTCGTTGCGTGATTAGGGGGAGGCGGCAGCGCTGCGCGAACTGCAGCGCGCTGCCCCGGTCAAGCCGTCGTGTGCCGCACGTGTGCCTCGGGCACCGGATAGCCGGCGGCACCGAATGTTGCGCGGATCGTCTTGTTGGTATCGAAGTACACCTGCCGGTAGTGATCGGTGTGCGCGAAAGAATACGACCCCATCATGTTGGTGCAATGCCCAGTTCGCGGGCCATGCGCTCGACCATGGCCCGGGTCTCCGCCAGCTCCCGCTGCAGCTGCGAGACATTGGCCTTCAGTGTAACGATTTCGCTTACGGTGACCATGTCACTTTCGGGACATTCGCCCACCGTGGTCGCCACGATGGCGGGCGCGCCGGAGAGCAGATGCGCCCAGCGGGTTTCGCGCGCGCCTGGCAGCCGGGCCAATTCCACGACCAGTGCGCCGGCGGGACGCGCCGCCAGCTCGTGCAGGAAGCCCTCGACCGACGAGATGTCGGCAAAGCGGTGCAGGCGTTCTGTGTGGATGCGCAGCTCGCCCACTGTTTGCGGCCCGCGCAGCATGATCATCGTCAGCAGCGCCACCGATTGCGCCGGGATGCCGAGCACCCGGGCCAGGTTGTGCGCATAGCGCATGACGCGGCCACCGCTCGACTCGACGACCAGGTCGAGGCTTTTTAACCGGTCGATGGTCACGGAGACCTCGGCCTCGGTGGCGTCCAGCACCGGATCGCGGCTGGTCTTCTGGTTGCAACCCGACAGCAGCGCATTCAGTGTCAGCGGGTACGAATCGGGCACCGTATGCTGCTTTTCGATCAGCACGCCGAGCACGCGTGTTTCAAGAAGGGAGAGGGCGGGTAGTTCCATGGGGCTGCTATTGTGCGGGTTTCCTGCGCTTGGCGCATCTTCCGGATTCCACCATGGCCACCGCACCCGAAGTCACCAACATGGCGCTGTTCTGCGATTTCGAGAACGTCGCGCTGGGCGTCCGCGATGCCAACTACGAAAAGTTCGACATCGGCAAGGTGCTGGAGCGATTGCTGCTGAAGGGCAGCATTGTCGTCAAGAAAGCGTACTGCGACTGGGACCGGTACAAGGCATTCAAGGCATCGATGCATGAAGCCTCGTTCGAGCTGATCGAGATCCCGCATGTGCGCCAATCGGGCAAGAATTCCGCCGACATCCGCATGGTCGTCGACGCGCTCGACCTCTGCTACACGAAGGCGCACGTCGAGACCTTCGTCATCATCAGCGGCGACTCCGATTTCTCGCCGCTGGTGTCGAAGCTGCGCGAGAACAACAAGGTGGTGATCGGCGTGGGGGTCAAGAATTCGACGTCCGACCTCCTCATCGCCAACTGCGACGAGTTCATCTTCTACGACGACCTGGTGCGCGAGAAGAAGAAGACAGCCACGCGGCGCGCGGCCGCCAAGACGACAGCCGGCGCCAAGCCGAAACCTGCAGCAAAGAAGACGCTCGACGGCGCGGCCGGTGTGGACAAGTCACCCATCGAGATTGCCCCGCCAGTGGAACCCGTGCCCAAGGGCGACGAGGCCAGACGCGAGGAAGCGCTCGACCTCATCGTCGAGACGGTCGAGGCGCTGACCAACGAGCGCGGCGCCGAAGAAACAATCTGGGGCTCGATGGTCAAGCAGGCGTTGAAGCGCCGCAAACCCGGCTTCAACGAGTCGTACTATGGCTTTCGCTCGTTCAACAGCATGCTGGAAGAGGCGGCGCGCGCCGGCAGCCTCGAGCTCGAGAGCGACGAGAAGTCGGGCGGCTATCGCGTGCGGTTGAGTTCGTCGCCCGACGATTGAGGGGAACCTGTAGGCGAGGCTTCAGCCTCGCTGGGCATTGCGCGAGGCTGAAGCCTCGCCTACATGGCCGGCGGAACGGAGTACGCGAGGCTGCAGCCTCGCGTACGCGCGATCAGAATTTCTCGTCCCACCGCAGGTAGCGCCATTGCCCGACCGGCAACGGCCCCAGCGGCACGCT